>Ga0114996_10002633_pt1 | contig 23109 bp, 16 predicted proteins | sample ArcticOcean_MG_C_4_FD_87039 | JGI IMG/M metagenome (GOLD analysis project Ga0114996, IMG submission 87039) | Marine microbial communities from western Arctic Ocean - ArcticOcean_MG_CB4_134 | ecosystem: Environmental > Aquatic > Marine > Oceanic | place: Arctic Ocean: Canada Basin | collected... | reverse complement strand
CAGAGCACTTCTAACAAGGTTTGGGGACGGGTTGAAATGTTTGGGATATGTCATTGGCTTTATCGATCGATGTGGCGCAGTGTCTGTCCGTTCAGCGTTCGGGGGACCGCCATCGTTGGCGTCTTCCTCCTGTTGGTGGGATGCGGTGAAGACGATGGGGCAGCGCCGGAGATCTGTACGGTACAGCCGGCGAGCGCCTCGCTCTGCAGCACGTACTGTGGGGGCGGCGCGATCGAACCGGACCCGGCGCTGCCAGACGCAAATCCAAACGACGCGAGCACCGGCACCGAGGAGCGACGCGACGGATGCTTGGCGCCGGACGATGTGGATCCCGCTGACGGTCTCGGGAGCATCACCGATCAGGAGGATTTTGCGTCGATGTCCATACCGTTCTCATACAAGGAATTGCCGGATCTTGACGGTCTCTGGTACCTGAAGTTCGTGATCAATGATGTCGATGGTCCCGATCCGTGGCTCTACTTCATGAACAACCGTGAGCATGGTCCGCACTGGTCCTTTACCCAAGCCATTGGCTGTGACAGCGATTATCCAGACAATCGACTCGTGGGCGCGCTTTTCTATCGGCCGACGGTCGTGGGGCCCAATGGCGACATCGGCACCTACTTCTTCGATCTGGAAAGCTACACGGTGGTGTACGATTACGACACGGTGTTGGCGGCGTACGAGGTCCTGGCTGAAGGGATGCCTGCCTTGACCATGAACCTGGGCTATTTGCCGCTGTTTGTCGACCAACAAGCCCAGGTTGCAGCCGAGGCAGCCTCCTACGACGGCGGGCCTTTCGAAGTTCATCATGTCACGGAGCTACCTTCTGACAGTGGTTTCCTGGCGCTGAATGAAGGGGAGTCCTTCGGGAGGCTCCGGGTCATGGAGTTTGGGGAGATGCCATCGCCACAGGATCTCGTCCTCTACGACACGCTGCCGAACGAGTTGCCCCGAGTTGCTGGCGTCATCACCTCAGTTCCGCAGACGCCCATGTCGCACGTCAACCTGCGCGCCATCCAGGACGGCGTCCCCAACGCGTTCATCGAGAACGCTCAGCAGCACCAACACATTGCGCCGCTGATTGGTGCGTACGTGTTCTACCGGGTCGAACGCACGGGCTTCGAAATACGGGAGGCTTCCAACGCAGAAGTAGAAGCCTACTTCGGAGGCCTTCGCCCCAGCGAGGCCCAAGTGCCGGTTCGCGATTTGTCCGTCCAGGACATTATGCCGCTCGACGAGATCGGTTATGCGGATGCGGCGGCGTTCGGGGTCAAAGCCGCGAATGTCGCTGAGATGCGCCGCTTCGGTTTTCCGACCGGGACGATCCCTGACGGGGTGGCGCTACCCTTTTACTTCTATGATGTGTTTATGATGCACAACGGGTTGTACGAGGCGCTCGATGAGGTGATTCAGATCATGTCTGAGACATCGGATCGTGTGGTACGCAAGAAGCTGATGGCGGACTTTCGTAAGGTCGTGAAAGGCGGCGAGATGCCATTCTGGATGATCGACGCGCTCGCCGCGGCACACGCGACCTTTCCAACTGGGACATCGGTCCGTTGCCGATCCAGCACCAACAACGAAGACCTTCCCGGGTACAGCGGGGCTGGGCTGTACGAGTCCTACACCCATCACCCGGACGAGGGTCATCTCTCGAAATCCATACGGCAGGTGTTCGCTGGCATGTGGACTTTGCGGGCGTTCGAGAGTCGAGAGTTCTACCGAGTGGACCATCACGCCGCCGCAATGGGGGTCCTCATGCACCCCAACTACAGTGCCGAGCAGGTCAACGGGGTCGCATTGAGCGGCGATGTTCTCTACGGCTACGAGAAGGTTTTCTACGTAAACAGCCAGGTTGGGGAAGACCTGGTGACCAATCCCGAGGACTATTCGGTGCCCGAGGAGATGCTCATTAAACAGGACGGGCAAAAGTACCATATCGTGCGCTTTGCCAGCGGGGCCGATGGCGACGAGCCTTTGATGAGCGAGGATCAGATCTTTCAGCTGCGCGACAGTCTCAAGACCATTCATTCCCGCTTTGAGGAATGGTATCAGCCGGGCGACGGTGAAAGCTTCCTCATGGAGATCGAGTTTAAGATAACAGCGGATGGCGTCCTCGCGATCAAGCAAGCTCGCCCCTGGGTGTTCAATAACGGTGTCGCTCAATGGAGCCATGACGTGTGTGCTTGTCGCTGCCCCTGAGGCCGGGTCGAGCGAAGTTGGGCGGACTTACGAGCCGACGCCACCCTCACGAAGCATCTCTTCCAAGCGGGTGAGTCCCAGGTCGACGTTGTCCATGGGCGGACCAAATGAGAAGCGCATCCACTGGTGAAAGGGCGTGCCCGTGCGGGTGGCGCCCGGGTTCACGTCGAAGAATTGGCCGGGCACGGTCATGACCTTCCGGTCGAGCGCCTTCCAGAAGAAGTCCATGCCCGTGTTGTAGCCTTCGGGCAGCTGGTCGAGGCAGGCCCAAATGTAGAAGGTGGCTTGGCCCGGTAGGCAGCGGATGCCCATCTTTGTCAGGCGGTTGGTCATCATGGTTCGTTTCTTCGCAAACTCCTGGCGCAGCGCTTGAGTCTCCTGGTCTGCTTGTCCGGTTTCAAGGGCCTTCAGGGCGATGCGTTGGGTCACACGAGAGGGACCGCCATCGATGGCGCTGGCCGCTCTGCCCAGGGTCTCGATGCACTCGGGTGGGCCCAAAACCCAGCCCAGGCGCCAGCCCGGATAGCGGAACGATTTGGTCAGACCGTCAATGACGAGCACCGGATCGGTGTCGGGATCCTCCACGCAGCTTGCGGCGGTCACCGCACCCTCTGCGGGGCCGTCACCGTCGTAGATGAAGTGCGAGTAGAACTCGTCAAAAATCAGCATGCATTCGGTCTGTCGAGCGGTTTCGCAGAAGTCTTTAAGTGTCTCTTCGGGCATCACGTGGCCGGTGGGGTTGCACGGGTTGGAGACCACATAGGCATCGAGATCCAGCCGTCGCACCGCCGCATCGAACTCGTCGGCTGGAACGGAGAAGTTGTTCTCCTGGACCGTTGGGATCCGGTGATACTCACAACGCGCCGCGGCGTAATCCATCATGTCCTGATAGGCGGTGTAGTCGGGGATCTGGTAGCCCACCTTGCCTGTGAGCGAGCTGAACACCCGTGAGAGCATCAGACGGCCACCCTGCGCGATCCCCACGTTCTCTTTGGCGTAGGGCTTCTTCCCTTGGCGAAAGAGCCGATTGGTATGGTCCGCGACGGCTTGCCGCATCTCATCAGTGCCGTTGATGGGGCCGTACGCCTGGTCCTCGGGTTCGATTGTTACGCTGCGGATGCGCTCGGGCGCTCCGGGCATGTCGCCAATCTCGGGTTGGCCCTGCCCCAGGTTGCACCAGTCGGGGTTGCCATTCCAAAACCCTCGTTGAATGGCCTGGTGCACGACCCAAATAACGCCCATGTAGGGGACTTCGCGGAAACCTCGCATTGTGTTCCTTTCTTGTTCTGCGGCGGAGTTTAGCCCAAATCGAAGCTTGTTGTCTGCAAATATCGAAGGGTTCCAGCGCCTTGAACAAGGTTCGTTCATGACGCTTTTATTCTGCACACACCATGGAGGGCCATGCGATGGGGTGCCATGATGTCGGCTACACGAAAAAAGGAAGTAAGTACTACCTGAATGGGACACGCTACTTCCGCACGAGCGGTCCAAGCTGCGACTAACCGTCACGACACCGATGGCCTACAATATTCGCGTAGTGTCCGCGCAAATCAGGTTAGCCATTGCGAGCCACATGGTCACGGTTGCGCGAGATTCCCTCATGGGTCATTTTTTTCCATCACGGGCAGATTCAATGCACCGTAATGGTCGGGGAGCGGCGGGGTCGTGTCGAGGTCAGGGGGTTCAAGAACCATCATCGCGATACAATCGAAGTTTCATGGCGCTCTTTTCTCCGGTCGTCGTGTTGGTGGCGACGGCGATGGCTTCGAGAACGATTCGGTGGTCCCTACTTTGAGTCGCCGGTGGCCGCTTGGGCCCGTGCAGCGGAGATTTGGTCCGCCGTCAACTCGATGGACTCTTCCGGCTTGCCGCCGCCGCCCGCGTGCATCATGTTGACCTCCACGCCTGCACCGCCGTAATGAGGCAATCCCAGTGAATGCCCCAACTCGTGGGCCAGAATCGTGGGATGGGTGGGTTTGGCCGGGTCCTTGCCCTCGGCAAAGAACACCGTGTCCACATCCGAGTTGTAAAGCCCCGAAGCGGGCACGCCAAAGCTTTGAATGAGGGCCACGTTCCAGCCCTGAGCCAATAAATCCTGGGACGCCACGACGCTGGCCAGCGCTTTGGCCACGCCGCCTTTGACCGGATTCGCGATGGCCGCCAGGAAGGCGTCTTCGCCCTGGGCTGTGGCCGTGGTCTCGACGACGCTCTCCAACTCAAATTGGATGCACGCCTGGGCCCACAACGCGTTGACGTGGTCCAGATGCGCGGCGATCGCTTCGTCGCTCAGCGTTCCGTTGAGGTTGTCCACAGCCGAAGACAACCGGTGTACCCGCACGGGCAAGAACAACCAATCGCCGTCCAGCTCGCACAGGTTCTCCGTCGGCGGATCGGTGGCGTCGACGGACGGTTCATCGGTCTCGGGCGCGGTCTCGTCGGTGTCGGCGGGCGGTTCAACGGTGTCGGTGTCGGCCTCGTCGATGTCGGGGAATGGGGTGGTGTCGGGGGATGACGGCGTGCTGTCGCTGCTGACATCCGCGACCGTGGTTCCATCGGCGGCACTCTGGGCATCGAGCGGGGACGCCGGCGCGCTGGGTTCGCAGGCCATCAGGCTGGCGATGGCGAGAAGGAGAAATAGGTTTGTTGCTTTCATTGGACTTTCCTTTCGGAGGCGGACAGGGTCTCCCCTGCCCGCCGAATTGGGCCACACAGATTTGGCCCTCCCTGGGAACTTGCTTCGCTGGGCTGCTTGCGTGTCGGGCATTAGTCAAGGAGGTCCGGCTCGTCCTCCTCTGGGCCTGGTCCGTCGCTCGAGGTGGGAATACAGTCGCCACAGTCAGCCTCTCGAACATACTCTCGACGTGGCGAACTATCTAACTCACATTGGTAACTCATGTACCGCCCAGTACATGTCTTGAAACCCTCCGTGCCACCGATTGTACATGGCTCCTGGGTGGGCCGTGTCATCGACCCGTTAAGAATGGCTTTGCCCTTCCCATCCTCCTCACAATCTTCGTCGCAAGCGCTACAGTGATTCTCGTCTTCCGAGTCGTCTCCCAACGTCGGCGTCAGCGTATCCAATGGCGTCTCCACGATCAGGTCAGTATTGGTAAAGGTGTACGTCAATCGCACCACGGCTGTATGCTCGCTGGCACACAGATCCTGGGACACGGATCCCGCGTCCAAACACAAGGACACATCGGACGCCACGGCCTCGCCGGCCATGTCGCAACTGAGCACCAATTCCTCGCAATAAAATTCAGACGCATTTCGACGCCCGCGATTGGTCGCAATCATGGAACAGATCTGAACGACCTCGGCTGTCCCCACCTCGAGGATGTAGCTGGCCACTGCGGTGTCCACGGCGTCGGGTGTCAAAAAGCCGCTGGCGTCGGCTTCCACCGATTTTTTGCTGGATTGCGACTGGGATGACGCCTGGTTGTTCGGAGAAGACGCCGACACGTCCTGGGCCCACAATTGCGTCTGGGTCGAGACAATGAGGGACAGAGGTGCTTCGCCATCCGGGGCGTTGGTGTCCGCCACGTCCGCCAGATCCACCTGAATGGTGCATACGTTTGGCGCGGCCTCCACGGGTTGGTTCTTGGCGCCCGAACCGTCTTTGGGGGCGGCGGAAGCCAATGTAGACATACCCAAAGTGAGCGCGAACAAAAGGGCCGCTACCGCGGGGCGCGTGCCGGGCAAGTGCAATGTGTTGTTGGTTTTTGAGAGGTTCATGATGTGGTCTCCATTCAATTTCAACGGTTTTCAACAAGGGAGTCCTCGACCACTCGAGAACGCCAGGCTTATGATAATTAATACGCTTCAGATTGATTTATGTCTCATATTTGTTATGTTCAATTGATATGGAAAACCTATCAATAGATCTGGAACGCCTGCGGTGCTTCCTGGCCGTGGCCGAAGAGGGGCATTTTCGACGGGCGGCCGAGCGGTTGAATCGGACGCAACCGCCCGTGTCCATGGCGGTGAAAAAGCTGGAAGAAGCGTTGGGCGTTCAACTACTGGAGCGCAGCACCCGCTCGGTGCGTCTTACGCCGGCTGGCCTGGCGTTGCAGGAGAAGGGTGCGGCGTTGATGGAGCAGGTGGCGCGGACGACTCGTCACGTGCAACGGGTAGGCGAAGGCTTGGAAGGCACGATCGCCATGGGGTTTGTGGGTGTGGCCGTGACCTTGGGCTTGCCCGCACTCATCGCCCAATTTCACGAGCAGGTACCTGACGTGTCGCTGGAGTTGGACGAGCTGCCCTCCCAGGCGTTGGTCCGCCGCCTGTTGAACGGCCAAATCGACCTGGCGTTTTTGCGGGGCGAGCCGCCCGATCCTCTGGACTACAAACCCTTTCGGGAAGAGGCTTACTGGCTGGCTATTCCCGCCAACGATCCACTGGCGGCCCGCAAAACTGTGGCATTAAGCGACCTGAACGAGACCCCCATCCTGTTTTTCCCCCGGGTCTTTCAGCCGGACATCTACGACGAGTGGGTGCTGGCGTTTCACCGGGCCGGGGTCACCCCACAATTTGTTCAGGAGATCCGCAGCCTGGGCGCGGAGATGGGCCTGGTGGCGGCCGGGGTGGGCAGCGCTCTGGTCACCGAGTCAGTGACGCTGCAAGAGCGGGCTGGTGTGACCTATCGCCGGCTCACCGGAGAGGTGCCACGGGTGGAGGTGCACGTGGCCTGGCACCCGGATCGGTTCAGCGAAACGGCGGGCCAATTCGTGGCTCTATTGCCGTAGCGTCCACTCGACAAGTTCAGCGAGGGCGGGCGGCCCAGTGTAGGTAGTTCTCCAAATTGGTGTAGCCGTCGTTGTCGATGTCGCCGTTGTTGTCCGCTTTGTTCGGGTTGGTCCCGTACGCGATTTCAAAGGCGTCGGGCATGCCGTCGGCGTCCATGTCTTGGATGGGTGTGCCCTTGTCCAGGGCGCCGTACCCACCCGCTTCGTCCGGTGAGTCGACGAGGCTGCCCTTGTTGTCGACCACGTCATCCACCACCCGTTCGTCGGGTTTGTCACGGCTCCACGGACGGGCACCGGACCAAGCGAGAACCAAGGGTGGTACGGCCGTGGCGGCGTGGGTGGTGACCGGCTTGAAGGTGAACGGGTTGCTCGTGGTGCTGAATTCGCCTCCCCACATGCTGCTGCCGTGGTCTTTCCCATCCATTTTTCCGTCCTTGTCTTTGTCTAACCGATTGTCCTTTCGGTACAGCTTTGCGTTGTTGCTGGCGTTGCCCTTGAACAACTCACTGGATTTGGACGAGGGTCCAAAGATGCCGTAATTGCCTACATAGTTGACCTGAACCGTCTTCGATGTGCCGGACGTGTATCCCATGGACGGGCAGTTGTAGATGACGTTGTTGCGAATGTCCGCACGAAAACTCTGGTCGCTGTTGTAGCTGCCAACGGCGGGATTTCGGTTGCCGTTGTGAGCATAAAGATTGTGGTGGATGGAGATGTCGCCGTCGCCGCTGCTGGGCTTGAACAAGCTCCCCATGGAGTGGCCCTTTTCGCCGCCCGGCTCGTACTTTCCGTTGCATTCGCCGTGCCACAGGCCGGTCTGCCAGAGCCCCTCGGCGATGATGCAGTACTGGACGGTCACGTCCTTGAACGTGCTACCGCCCGAGAGATTCTCGTCGATGCCCCACGAGGCGGAGACATGGTCCACCATGATGCGATTACCCTGCACGGTCAGGCTGTCTTCGGTGAAGCCATCGCCGCCACCGGGGCATTTCGGTGCCTTGTCGTCCCCCGCACGAAAGCGGAGATGCTGGACGATGACGTCGTCGGCGATGATTTGCACACCATAGCCACTGATGACGATGCCGTCGCCCGGGGCGGTTTGACCGGCCAGGGTCAACTTATCTTTCTTAAATTGCACCTCGGACTTCAACTGGATCCGACCGGCCACGTCAAAGACCACCGTGCGCGCACCCGACTGGCCCTGGCTGCAGGCCCGCAGCGACCCGCTCCCCGAGTCACTCAGATTGGTCACGTGGCAGACGTCGCCGCCCCGCCCGCCGCCCGCGAACATGCCTTCGCCTTCGGCCTCGGGAAAGGCGGGGCAATCGTTGGCGGTGCAGGGGGCCGGTGGACCGCCGCAGAAACCGTCTTCGCAGTCCATGCTGGGCGGACAGGTTCCCGAGCAGGAGAAGGTTCCGCCGCAGCCATCGTCGAAGTTCTGGCCGCAATGCATCAACTCCGATTGGCAGGTCTTGGGCACACAGGTGCATTGATCGTCGACGCAGGGCACGCCGTTCCCACAGCTGCCGCACGGGCCCCCGCAGCCGTCGTCGCCACAGGCCTTGCCCGAACAATCAGGCACGCAGGGCGAGTCCGGTGTGCGACACACGCAATAGTCGGATTGGTGTCCACTGCCCGGTTCGCACGTCAGGGGTGGTCGGCTTGTGTCCGGCGCACACGCATCGTCCGCATTTTCCCAGGTGGCGGTGCAATCGAGACCCAACGCGTTGCACACCGCCGCACAGCCTGTTGAGTCCTCAAACACCACCGCACAAAAATCCGGACCGCTGTCGCAGAGCGTCCATGAATCCTGGCCTTTCACCGCCGCGCAAAGATCGACGGGTGGGTCCATGCCGTCGCTGGGGGGCGCCCCCGTATCGTCCAGAATCCCATCGAGAGCCGACACCAGGTCGCTGGGCACGGCAGCGTCAACGGTCATGGTGTCGTCCGTGACCGCATCTCCCTTGGTATCGGGGACGACGAGCGGAACGTCTGAATCGAAGGTTTCAATCGTTCGGCTCGAGCCGCACGCGCAGAGCAGCACCACCACCGGAACAACAATGGCTTGCATGCGCTTCATGAAGATGGATTGAACTCCTGGATGGATGGCCCCCGTCTGGATTCAAACACTACCACAACAAGCCCCCCATGACGCAACGCGGATCTGCCAGTGCGAACCGGCTCTTTGCCTGAACAAGCACACCTCAAAGATTGGATGTCATTTCTCAAATATGCCCCTTTGTTGTTGGCAGGCATATCCACTCGGTTCACCTCCAGCCCCTGTTATAGCGGCACGCTACTCAAACAGTGTTTCAACGGGTCGACCACTATCGTGGTGGATTCTTGTCAGTTCTCTTGTCGGCCATGAGACGCTGGCTTCCTGTTGAGTGGTTGAGAAAAATGTGATCCGTTTGGGCTGGTGGCTCGTATAGACAGTGATGACACCGACAAAATCAAATCAGATTCGTTTTCTACTGCGGCCTCTTTGGTGTGCGGTCGTCCTGTTCTTCGGTTCGGCTCTTGTGGGCTGCGCCGGCCCTCCCAACAGGACGGCCCCGCCGCCCTCTCTCGAGGACGTGCCGAGTCAAACGGTGGATTCCACGGGGCCTACCGTGGACGCATCGGTCTTGGTGTTCGATGCAAAGGGCACTTCCGAGGACGTGCGTATCGCAACCCGAGACGTCGCTGTCGACACAGGCGCTTTCCAGCCGGGCGACGTGCGTTCTACCGTCGCGCCGTCGTTGGTGTTTCGCGGGGGTCATGTTGTGGGCCATGGGCCGGCAGACGTGCACGTGAAAGAGGGGCACATTGTCGGTGTCGTCGCTACCCATACACCGGTGCCCGCTTCCACATCCATCGTGGACGTCACGGGCAAGGTTCTGGCGCCCGCTTTTATCGACAGTCACGTGCACCTCTCGTATCTGCCCAAGGCGGCGGCGCTGGCCGACGGCGGCATCGCTGGAGTGGTGGACCACGCGGCACTCCTCTCGTTTTTTGAGACGTCGTTTGCGCCGCTTCGGGTTTTGGGATCGGGCCCCATGGTGACCGCTCTTAGCGGCTATCCAACGCAGGGTTGGGGGGCGAACGGTTATGGCATTGAATGCAAAGACAGCGCGGCAGCGGAGCAGGCGGTGACGCTCTTGGCTCAAACGGGCGCCCGGTTGATCAAGTTGCCCATCACCGGCACGTCTCAATTGACTCAGGACGCGCTCGAAGCGGCGGTTCAAAAAGCCCACGAGTTGAATCTTCCGGTAAGCAGTCACGCGCTGTCGGACGTGGACGCCGCCATGGCCGCAACGGTCAATGCGGACGTACTGGCCCACACCCCGGTCCATCCGCTGAGCCCGGCCACCATTGAAGCCTGGAAGACTCGCGCGGTGATCAGCAGTCTCCGGGCGTTTGGCGGCAGCGCCAACGCGGTGGCCAATCTGAAGGCGCTCCGCATGGCCGGCGCGACGGTTCTCTACGGCACCGACTTTGGGAACAGTTCGTACGCGGGCATTGACCCCGCGGAGCTTAAGCTAATGCAGGAAGCGGGTATGGATGGTCAGGCGATTTTGGATTCCGGGACGTCCGTGCCGGCGACATTCTGGGGACTGGATGAACTGGGCGCCATTGCACCCGGCAAGGCCGCTTCCATCCTGGTCTTGAACGCCGATCCCCGGACCTTTCCTCTGACCCTGGCCGCCCCGGCTGCGGTCTACATTGATGGGGTGCTGCGGTAGTATGCTGTGATCGCGACGTAGCCCTACTGGTTGTACGGGGTGCAACAGTAGAACTTCCAGCGCCGGTCCTCCTTGCCGTTGTCGTGGTAGCTTGAGAGGCCTGCGATAAAGCCGTTTCCGGGGCAGATGTAGCTCATGGTTTTGTCCAAATCGTTGACATAAGGCGTCCACGCGCAGCTCGTGCGTCCAATGGAGGTCTTGGGGCCCGCGGGACCGGTCGCTCCAGTGTTTCCCTTGGGGCCCTGGGAACCGGTCCAACCGGTATTTCCCTTGTCGCCCTTGGTTCCTTGTGGACCGGTGGGGCCCTGGGAACCGGTCCAACCGGTATTTCCCTTGGCTCCTTGCGGACCGGTGGCTCCGGTGTTGCCCTTGGGGCCCGTGGCTCCGGTGTCGCCCTTGGGGCCCGTGGCTCCGGTGTCGCCCTTGGGGCCGGTAGCGCCCTGCGGACCGGTAGCGCCCTGCGGACCGGTCGAGCCCTTGGCTCCAGTATCGCCCTTCAGTCCATCATCGCCCTTCAAGCCGGTGGGATCCCCCACCCACTGGCCAGCGCTGCCAATGACCGGGTTGCCATTGTAGGCCAAGTTGCCACCGGATTCCGACAAGTTGGTCAGCGCCGAGGGAATGTTCAAGAGGTCCTTGAATAGTCCCGTCTTCGCTACTACGGCCAAGTCTGCCAGTTTGGCGTAGCCGGCATCCGACACGGCTTGCAGAATGTCGGCCGTCGTGAGGGGGCTGTTCTGATCTTCAGCACAATCCCAGGTCATTCCGTCCCATTTGGCCACGTGGCCGATGTCGCAACTCAGCAGGGCCAGGGTGTCGTTGCTGTTCTCCGCGATGGCGGTGTTCATCTGCTCGGTGGTGGCGAACGTGTCGGCGGGTTGTCCCCCCAGCTGGTCGGCGTTCTCGGCGTGTTGGGCGCGGATGGCAAAAGCCGCCGCCGCCACGGATTGGCGGGGCTCCAACTCGTCGGTATCGTTGATGGCGATCCCCAGGTAGACTGTGCCGCTGGCCAGGATGTCGCTCCCGATGGCTTTCTCCTGTCCCAAAAGGATGTCAAAGACGCCGTTTCGGATGGAGACGGCATCGAACGTTTGCTCCCATACGGCCGTGTCGCCGTACTCGGCGTCGTACAGCCGAAACGTGACGTTGTATTGCGTCCCGTTGCAGTCCAACAGATCGGGGCAATCGATGGGCACACCGCCGGCGTCGGTCAGATAGCCCTGGTAGTGCAGCGTGTTGGGCACCGCGGCTGTCGCGGCTGTGGCCGCCATCAAGAGCACCGTGGCCAGGGCCACAGAGGACCGATGGACAAAAAGATGGGAAGAACGTGAGACGATCATTTACAGGCCTCCTTGGGGTAGCCCGGATGTCAATTGGAAACTGCTGTTGGTGGACGTGCCGATGATGCGCGGCGCGCCGAGTGTGTGGTGCAAAAAGAATTGGCTGTTGCCGGACATCAGGGAGAACCCATCACCCAGCAGGTAGCCGCCCAAGGTCAATGGTTTGGGCAGACACAAAAAGATCGTGTCCGAGCCCGTGCCGCTGACCAGTTCGCAGGACCAGCCCGAGGGGCATTCGTTGACGCAGGTCTCGGTGCAGACCTTGCCGATGCTGGATGGAACGCAGTAGCCCTCGACGCAGTCGCTGTTTTCTTCGCAGGGACAATAGGAGGGGATGAGTCCATCAGGCGTGGGATCGCAGCTGTTGAGTTGGGCATCCTCGGTGGCCGTGGTGTCCTTGATGTCCTCGATGGGGCCGGTGTCTTTCGTCACATCGGGTGGTGGCTGCCCTTCGTCCGGCGGATCGACCACATCGGGTATGTCCGGGGATACGCTGGGTGTGCCGGCCGACCCACCGCAGGCGTGCAGGCCACCCATCGCGAGGATGGCCACCAAAACCATGGGTCGGCAAACGGTCAAAATGGGGTTTGCTTTCATCATCAGATGTATCCAGCCTATACCCGGTGGCTTGGCATTTTCAAGTGGACGACCCGCTGATCCTGGCCGCCCTGGCCGCCGTTCCGGCCGTTCTCTACAACGATGGGCCGCTGCAGTAGTACGGTGTTTTGCCAGGCGCGGGAGTATCAACGCCGACGTCCCGTAGGCAAAAATTGTGTTGGTTACGGAAACAGGCGCCTGTGGGCCAATACAGAAGTCGTCCCCGTTGTTGGGTTTTTATCAAAGCGATCGTAGTTACTGGAGGTCACGATGATGCCGACGCTGTGGCCTGTGGCGAAGGTGTAGGCGAGTGCGTTGGTCAGTTTGACTTCGACGCTGTAGCGCACACCTGGCAGGACTTCAGATGGTGTGGATAAGGTGTCTCTCAGTTTGAGCCGCTGGAAGCTCTCGCCGATCAGCAGGTCGACTCCCGTGGTATCCACATCAATGAGGCGGACCGCAAAATTGGTGTCCGCGCCGGTGGTACTGACATCCAACTGGACAGTGATTGCTCCGCGATACGCAACGGCTCGGTGAGCGCTGCGGTAGTGCGCTACTTCCGCGTTCTCATCGCTCAGTCTGTGTAGCAATCAAAGAGGAAGCCGTTGCCCTCGTGCGGGGTGAGGCTGAGAGTCTCGTCGCCATCCAGGAGGATCGGCTCTTGGACCGAGGCGTCGGCCGGTAGCTCGGCCAGGCGGGTCACCTTGTATTGGTAGGGCCAGGTGATGGAGTAGCCATTCACAAAGCCGGCCACGTCTTCCAATTCAAAGGGGGGCGTGGGGACGGCCAACAGGTAGATGTTGGCGTCTTTTCCTTCGGGAACACGGACGATGACCTTGTCCACCTGCCGTCCGGGGATTTTGTAGTACTGGGGACGATTGGGCCGATCTTCTTGTCCCTCGGTGCCGGCCTCCACCACCACAATGCGTGACGAGAAGAAGCGGGCATCATTCTGGCAATAGGAGGGCACGCCGATGGCGTAGTCCGTGCCCGGGAAGAACTCTTTGGGCACGTCGAATTGCAGGCTGATTTCGTAGAGGGATCCGGCCGGCGCTCCGGCGATCCGGACGGTGCTGTAGGCAAAGCCGCCCGGATCTCGACCGGTGGGACTGTCCACCCACTCTCCGTTGGTGCCCACGTCCGGGGGCACATCGGCTTGGATTTTCAGCCAATCGATGGTGCAGTCGGGCCCGCTGTTTTGTGTGCACCAGTTTCCGATGCCCTGGAATGGATCCTGCTCCACCTGGTGCAAGAAGTGACCGATGTGCGGCCAGTCCCAGGTGGCCACGTGGGCGGCGTAGTTGCCAAAAAGATCGCCCAAATCCAACCCCTCCTGAGCCAGGTAGAAGCGCATCTTCTGCAGGGTGGTGCCCGGGGTCAGATCGCTGTCTCCCGACAGGCGACCGATGAGGTAGGGCTTGGCGGCGTAGTGGCTGACAAAGGTCCACCAGACCCCCAGGCCATAGAACCGGGCGCCCAGACCCTGATCGTCGATGTTCAACTTCTGATAGGGTTGTTCGGACTTGAAGACGTGCTTCTCCAGGCTCGGGTCCCAGCGTCCCTCGAACGCGAGGGGGATGGTGGGGTAGTAGGTCAAGCCCGTGGACATCCAGGATTTAATCCCCGCGAACAGGTGGCTGGTCATGATTTCGGCGAAGGACTCGCCCGAGATACCGCGAATGTAGTGGTGCACCTTCTGGTAGGTGCGCATGAGCGTGAAATGCGCCGAGTGACCGTGCTCGTGCACGGGCCGCTGCCAACCGCCGTAGAGATCCGGATCGTGGGTGGCCCATCGGGTCCAACCGCCCGCTTCGGCGATCTTGCGATGGTCGGCCGAGGTGGGTTCGTCGGGGAAGTCTTCGGGCAGCCAGTTGAATCCCTGAAACAGGTCGGTCACGTAGCGGCAGGGGTTGTTGTAGTTGATGCGCTCACCACACCCGTCGGCGTCCTCGCACAGGGGCTTTGGATAGTAACGGTAGGTGTTGAGCGAGCCTTCGGGGGCCAGCTGACGCGTGTCGGTGAAGGGGATCATATCCAGCTCAAAGAACATCTGCTCGTGCCACCGATCCCAAAAGCCGATCATCCGTTTGGCGTTGTCGCGGTCCACCGGATCCGCTGCCGGAAAATCCTCGTTTCCGGGGATCCACATGGTCGCATAGACGCCGCTGGCGAAGTGCTGTTGGGCGTGGTTATACACGATTTTGTAGCCGCCCATGCCCCAGGAGTACCGTTCGTTGGAGTCGGGGTATCCGTCCGGGATGGCGTAGTCGCCCACGCTGCCGCAGCGTTTGCCCAGAACCCGAATCTCCTCGGCGGTCAATTGGCGTCCCTGAGTGTAGAGTCGCAGATCCCAGATCTTGGCGTTGAGGGTTCCCACACGCAGCACTTGCAGGGGATTGGTGGCCGATTCCATCGAACTCTTCACCGTGGCCATGTTGACGCCGGGCAGGGGCGTGGTGGTGTCGCCCAGGTGCACCGTGGCGTCCCCCTGGGGAGGAACGACCAGGGTCAACTGATTGCATTGGTAATCTTTGAGGCCGCCGGTCAGGGGGTTCTCGCCCGCCACGCTGACCGTGGCTCCGCCGTCCACAGCGATAAAGAGTTGGCTGTCGGCGACGGTGGCCGTGAGGCCCAGCCCTTCAAAGAGCAAACCGCCCATGGCTTCGGGCGCTTTGTCCCAGACCGGCATCAGCTTCAGGGTGAGTGTCAGGCCCTGAGCGTCCGTGATTCCCGCCGCATCGGACGCGTCCACAGCGTGCACGGTCAGCGCTTTGTAGGTGAAGTCCGTTCGGCTGGTGAAGTTGGCCATGGACTCGTTGACGATGGGTTCCATTTCCATGGTGGTCGTGTAGTGGTCCTCGCCACCGGTGTAGGACGAGGTGCGCGGCGCCATGTTCTGCCACAGCACACTGAGGGGCACAAAGAGTTCCAGGTCGTCGTTGTAGTCCGCCTGACCGTGGAAGTTGTCCGCATCGCAGACGCATTCGCCGTCCGCCAGGCACCGGGCGATGGGATCAGCGCGGCAGACGCCGTCGTCTTTGATGGTGCGCAGCCAGCCACAACCGGCGGTGCTCACGCACGTGTGGTGTTCGGTGAGGGCATCGCAGGCGGACGCGGGAAAGCGCCCGGGCACGGCCTGGGGTTGGGTGTGAAAGAGGAAGTACTCGGAGCTGTCGGGCTCGATGATTGGCGTCGTGTCGGGCACGGTGGTGTCGGGTTGGGTGGTGTCGACCTCTTCCGTGCTCAGATCGGTGGAGGGGACATCGGCCGGGCTGGTGTCCGGTGGTGTCGTGGTGTCGGACGATGGACTGGTGTCACTGTCACCGCCACAGCCCAGGCAGAGCAACAGCGAAGTGAACGCGAACAATACAACGGGTGTCCTCATGAGCGGCATCCTCCTATGGGCTCGACGAGCTTCGGATGAAGCCACCCAGACGGTATCAAATCTGCGACCGGCGGACCATCGAATCGTGTGCATTTCTTTTGTCTGTTACGGAGTCGATTCTGTCCCCGACCCACAGAGGGTGCCATCGCAGGTGCGCAACAGACCATCCACGTCGCAGAAGCAGTCGCAGTCGGGTGCCACCGAGCCGGCCACATCGCCCAGGCTCACCGTCTGACCGTCCACATCACAGCCCAGGGACCATGCAAGTGCCGTCTCACCGTCGGCTGCTGTGCCGGGCGTGCTGGTCGCCAACAGGACGCGCTGGTCGGGCAACAACATGGGCGAGGACAGGCGCAGCGTGATGGGGCTATTCACCACCGAGACAGCGACGCGTCCGAGCGAAAACGTGAGCGTTTTCGATTGCCCCGGCAGGAGCGTCTTGAGGTCTTCGGTGTGGCTGGCGAGCTCGCTGTCGGCGTGGAGCGAGGCATTGAGTGTGTAGTAGAAGGGGGCCACGCCCGTCTGGGCCAGCTCCACGGTCACTTCGGCCTCCACCGTCCCGGCGTCCAGGCCCCAGAGGTTCAGACTGGCCGCCTGAAGCTCGAATTGATAGCCCATTTGCAGCGCGGCCTGCTCGGCCCGTTCGCGCTCTGTACCCTCATAGCCTTTGCCATCCTCGTTGAAGGCTGTGTAGTTCAACAGGTAACTGGCGTGTGTGGCGTCAATGCAGGTGGCCACATCCTGTGCGTAGGTGTCCAAGGTGTAGTCGTCCTGGAAACACACGCTCTGCAGCTCGGGACGGAGCTCGCCGCCAATCATGACCTCTTTCCATCGCTCGGCACCACCGGCCGCCACCAATGACGGGAGAAAGAACCATCCGATGTCGCCCATGGTGCTGTAGGCAAAGGAGTCGTCGTGAAACCCGATGCGCAAATCCAAGCTATTGGCCGACGGGTAACGGAGTTGGAGTTGACTGGTATTAAACGCCGCGTGGAAGGCCTTCAAGACGGCCGTTTGGGTGGCCACCGAGGCAAACCAATCCGTGTGGGGATAGGAGTGCCATTCGCCCCAAAAACCCAGCAAGCCCACTTGCAGAGCGCCGATGCGCGGATCGCCGTCGTACTGCGCGCCCATGGCCGATATTAGTCCCAGCATGGCCTCCACCAACAAGGGGTTGTCGTAATCGGGCGAACAACCACCGCCGTGGTCGGTATAGGTCTGACAGGTCACGAGCTCGGTCAGGTGTGCGGGCATGCCGGACGGACTGTTGGGGTAGTCCAGGAACACTCGGAACACGCTGTGGTGCCCGCGCGCAGCGGCTGCATCGAGGAGCGGCTCCAGACCGGTGTTGAACGTCTCACCGTCGGGACCCCACAAGTCGGCCATGGGCAGGTAGAGAAACTCCATCTGGTCGGGGAAGTCGTTGGCCGGCTGCCCCCACTGGTACGAGGTCATGAACCCTTTGAGAGGATTGTGGCGTGTTCGATTGGGGTCTTGAACCAGTAGTTCGGTATCCATAGATTGTTGGCCAGTGGCCGTCGAGGGAGCACAGGAACTGCATGTGGCCGCGTCGACCGCATCCTCCACGACGTCATCCATTACGGTGGTGTCCGGCTCTGCGGTGTCAGCCGTGGAGACATCCGAAGGACTCGTGTCCGGCGTTGGGCTGCTCTCGGCGCCTTTGCCACAGCCGAGGAATACAACGAGCGAGACGTACGCGAACCGTAAAATCCTTGTCCTCATGAGCGGAACTCTCCCGTTGGGCAGATGGGCTTCCGGCGGAGCCAACAAGACGGTACCAAATCTGCGGCCGTGGAACCACCGTGTTGGGTTGGTGTTGTTTGTCCGACGGAGCTATGCTGTTCGCAGAGTTTTTGAATTTCCAATGGGCAACAGGAACCGACATGATCGATGACCACAAACCTTCACGTATTCGTCTTTTCCCCATGCTCGCCACGGCGTTTCTGTTCGCGATTGGCTGTGGTGGGTCGACGGGGGGCAGCGGGACAGACACGGTTGCGGACACCGTGACAGACACCGTGACAGACACCGTGACGGACATCGGGACAGACACCGTCATGGACACTGGGACAGACACCGTGACGGACATCGGTACGGATATTGGCACGGACACGGTCACGGACGTCATTACGACCCCGCCCATCGACCCGGATCTCAACGGGGATGGGACCTTAAACATCCTGGTGATCGGCACCAACAACTCGCTCCAGGACGGCGCCGAAGCCTTCTCCCCGGACCCAATCGCGGCCGAATTGCAGAACATCCTATCGGCCGACGCGTCGCTATCCGTTGCGGTGAATGTGGTCGCCGAGGATGTGTACCGGACCCAGCAGCTCGTCACGGGGTACGGCCAAGGCGGCGATGAGTACACCTGGAACTATTACTGTCATTCCTTGGCGCAGTATTACTTCTGGCCCGAAGGCCGCGATGCGCGAATGGCCAACCTGGCCGGGCAGGGGGACGTGGACTGGGACCATGTCGTCATCGGAGGCGATCCCCATATCGTTTCTGCGGTTCCCGGTTACTATTCTCTCGGGGTCAACCAGGTGGCCACAAAGATCGCCGAGGGGGATGCCCAGCCGCTCTTGCTCATGCTGTGGCCGAAGAATGAAAACGGCGCTTCCATCGATCATTTCTCAGAGTTCACTTACCGAACTTCGGATGGGGCCAAGGTCCCGCTGTCGGTCGTTCCGGCAGGGCGCGCGTGGGCAAATTTGCCCGCCGACAAAAAGGACAGCGCCGGCATCCATCCGACGCCGAATGGAGCGTATGTGGCTGCGGCCGCCATCTACGCGCACATGCTCGGCAAGAGCGCTTCGTCGTCAGAGTATCTTTACGATGATGAGCTGGCAGACGCGGCTCGAACGACTGTGCTCGAGGAAGCCGGCAAGGTCCATTACACCGGCCATCGAACGTTCATCTCCCCCTTCAAGAGCTGTGACATCACGGACCGGATCTTGAATTACAATCACACCGGCTCCAGCTCCGAGAATGGCATCCGGGGTGGTTTGAAGTGGGTGCTGGGCAAGGCACAGGTCAAACTGGAGTCCGGCGGAGAGCCTCCTATCAACTTCAACTATGGCCGAGCGAACACGGAGTTTGAACCGCACAAACGCTACAAGATTGACCCCGAGCAATTTGATTTCTCCCTGGGCTTTCCCATGCAGGATCACTCGAATTATGGGAACACCACGATGTTGTACGGTCTGGATAAACGGCGGCACGGCACGGAGAACGGCACGGACCTGGGCGTCGCCCGCAAGATGGTTCGGGATTCCGAACTTCCCTATGGACGGTCCATTCCCGTACGCACCCTGCTCGTCCTGATGAAAGAGGCGATCCCGGAGCAATCGGCCTTCTCGGATGGCTGGCACATGAACGGCGACTTGAACAAGGCGATCGGCGCGTACATGTACACCTTGCTCACAGGACACTGCGCGTTGGATGCGGAGCCCGAGAACAAAGACTCCAACCAATGGCGTTCGTGGCTGGCGCACAAGACGGGCTACGAGACCGCCTGGAATCTCATGCACCTTCGCGCCGCCGCCCCCGGCTTCAAGGTGACTCCAGACTCTCCCGACAGCACGTCGGTCACCACCACGCAGGGGGCGGGACTATCGGTCTCGTTTGCAAACCCACCCACGGGCGATGTGACGGTTAGCCTCTCAACCAACAACGACACGGCGGTCACGGTGGAGCCGATCGAGCTGGTCTTCACCCCAGAAAACTACGACGTGCCGCAGCTGGTCTCCATGGTGGGCTTGGACGGCGATCTCGCTGAAGAGCTCTACACCATCACGGCCAGCACCGAATCGACCGATCCAACGTTCGACGGCCTCGCGGACCGATGGGAATACACGGTCATCCGGTAGACGCTTTGCGGAGCGTGACCGCCTCAGACATCATCTCGCAACAAGCTATTGGAATTTTGGCGGCGGTGTGGTGATCGAGCCCAGTGGGTTGCCCCAGCATTGCACTTTTCCGGCCGTCGTCACCGCGCAACTGTGCGAACCCCCCACGCCGACGTGGGTAAAACTTCCCGTGGTCGGTGCGTCCGCCACCTGGCCTTTGTCCTGCACACCCTTGTAGCCTGGGGCCGGGGGGTTGTCAGGGCCTATCCCCCAGCACTCCAATTCGCCCGTGGTTCGCACGGCGCAGGTGTGGCCATATCCACAGGACACATCCTGGAACGTTCCGGCGGGCACGCTCGCTACCAAGCTCCATGAAGGCCACCCCCAGCAGGTCAGTTTGCTCTCGGTGTCGATGGCGCAGTTGTGGTGATACCCGGCCACCAGCTTCACAAAGTTTGTTTCGGTTGGTGTGTCCTTCGTGGGGTTGTCTGCTCCCCAGCACTCAATGCCACCATCCGACCGAATCGCGCACGAATGGGAGTGGCCCGAGGCGACGGAAATGAACGATCCCGCAGGCGCGTCGGTGACTTGACCATCGTCGTACTTGTCCATTGTGGGATCGGTGATGGTGGCGGGGCTGATTCCCCAGCATATTACCGCACCGCTCACCTCCACCGCACACGTGTGATTGAACCCGCCGCTTACGGAAATGAACTTTCCGGCCGGTGTGTCAGTGACCTGGCCAAAGTCCCACATGGAACCATTCTCGATCCCCCAGCACAGCAGATTGTTGTCGGAGTCAATGACGCAGGTCTGATTCCAGCCGGCGCTGATGTCTTGGAAGACCAGGCCCTCGGGAAGATTCAATTTGCCATAATTGGACGATCCCCAGCAGGTGGCCTCGCCGCTGGTCTCGCGCACGCAGGTGTACGAGCTGCCGCCCTCCATTTGTTCAATGTCGTGCACCGGCGGCTCCCCGCAATTCGGATCCGTGATGAAGTAGGTACAGCCCAGTTCGGGAACACAGCTGTCGACGGTGCAAACGTCGTTGTCGTTGCAATCCAGCGGCTGCCCGAGACAGGCCTTGTTAAAGCACTGGTCGCCAGTGGTGCAGGGATCGGCGTCGTCGCAGGTCCCCGACAAGGCGGTGTATTGGCACTTGCCGTCGGCGCACGAGTCTTCGGTGCACGCGTTGCCGTCATCACAATCCCCCCATTGAGTGACCTCGCACTTCATGGATTCGCCCACGGATTGGCAGGAGGCTTTCTGGCCGCAATCATCGTTGAGGGTGTCACCGCACGGGCTCCCGACCGGTAAGTAGGTCACAACGCAACCGGTCGCCGGATCGGCGTTGGGATCGTTGGGCGCGCACTTGGTGTTGAGGGCGTCGATACACTCGTTGTTGACCTGGCATTGGGCGTTCGAGGCGTCAATGTCCATGCTGTTGGGGCAGCCGGTATCGGAATCGCAGGGGCCCGTCACATCACACGTGGCGTCTGGGAACAGATCGCACGCCACCGAACTGTCGGGCGGACTCTCGCACGCCATGACCGGGTTCGCTCCTTTGGCGGGCATACAAACGCTGGTGTCACACACATTGCCGTTGTCACAGGCCTGACCCACTTTGGCTTCCATGGGATCCACTTGGCACTCGGCTTCGGCACAAGACGCCTCTTTGCATCCGCAGCGCCAGTCGTTGCATTGAAGGCTTATCGTGTCCGGCATGTCGTCCAGGCTGCAGCTGTGTGACAGCTTGCTGCCCGCGGCCTCCAGATCACTCTGGACCTGTGCAGACAGGCTAGAGGACAAGACACATTGGGCGGTCGTCAGCGCCGTATCGGGCCCTGGCTCCGTGTGGCAGACATAGAGCCAACAGGAGCTGGCAGAGTCGGTTGAAGCAACCTCGGGAGCCGCTTTAATCCCCACACCTTCACTGAGACACGGTGTGCCCTCGGCCTTGGAGACGGGACGGCAATGCGAGCCATCGGTGGAATCGGTGAGCTGTGAGTCGCAAACATAGTGGTCAATGCAGCCGGCCTCAGTCACGACCCACTCACCACACTTGTTGCCAGCCGAGATACCCATCTCTTCCTCCACACCATCCGCACAACTGTACTTGTAGCAAGCGTTTTCGGCTTCGGAGACGGTGATGGGGCTCTCCACACAATAGTCGTTGTCCTGACTACCGAGCTCCGCATCACAGCGAGGTTCCGTGCATGGGTTGCCGTCACTCTCGGGGCAGACTTTGGTGGCCTCACCCACGCAGCTTCCCAGGCCACCGCAGGCGTCATTCACGGTACACGGGTTGCCATCGTCGCACGCGGTCCCCTGGTTCTCATCAGTGCATTCTTCTGGAGGGGCGGTGTCCTCTTGTTGATTCGTGTCGGCCGCTCCGCCGTCGGTCTTTGCATCGCCGCTTTTTCTGTCACCGCAGCTCGCCGACAAAAAGACCAGCGCGCACAACACCACCCAGTTGGTCCGGTATCCGTTCATGACCACCTCCCTGAACCCGCCCACGATTCAATGAACAGATGGTATGGGAACGCTCCGGCCGTGTCTAGCCAAAGGCTCGAAGTGGTCCGGGGGCAATAGCGCCGGAAAATGAGAGCCCTGGCTGTCAGCGTGTGTGAGGCGGCAAGTTGGCGCACTTGCCTGTGTCTTTGTCTGACGGTTATTGTGTTTTGAGACCCTCATCAGCCGATTATCTGGAGACAATGCACTGGGCGCATGCTTATCCAATTCACTCGTGCGCTGGAGGCTCATTTGCATAGGCGCCGTACTCCTGACTGCCGCGTGCGGAGACAGCGGCGGGGCAGGGCCGTCGGAGCCCGACACTGTCGCCGGTACGGTCATCGAAACCGACACCGATTCCGACGCGGCCAAAGACTCGTCTGTGCCGGATGACAGCGGGCCGCAGGGGTGCGATGCGTGCCCAGCCACGACGACCAGTGCATTCCAAAACGGGAGGCTGGAGACCCCTGTGCCGGCCACCCCGACGATGCATGCACTGGCGAGGCGGGCCGTGTCGATGGCGTTTGCTGTACCACGTCATGCGATCCCAACTGCGACACCGGTTGGCCCGGTGTTGATTGTGCGACTGCCATTTATGAATGTGCGGATGGAACCTCGAACGGAGGCTCGGTTCAAAGTCTCTTTTAGAAATGGTGTGTCTGGTGCATGCTCTGGGCTGGAGGCTTCATGAGTACGTTAGAAGAGAGCATAGCCCAATGGATTTGGTTG
>Ga0114996_10002627_pt1 | contig 23129 bp, 20 predicted proteins | sample ArcticOcean_MG_C_4_FD_87039 | JGI IMG/M metagenome (GOLD analysis project Ga0114996, IMG submission 87039) | Marine microbial communities from western Arctic Ocean - ArcticOcean_MG_CB4_134 | ecosystem: Environmental > Aquatic > Marine > Oceanic | place: Arctic Ocean: Canada Basin | collected... | reverse complement strand
TGACTGCCGCGCAAATCCGCCACCTCAAGCATCTTCAGGTCGGCGATTTCCGAACTGTTCGCAATCAACGTGTCAATAAGAATCAACCGCTTTATCGGCAGATACCGTAGCGGATACTGCCCCGCTCTCGTTCGCAGAGAGAAAGACTCGCCGCCTCCATCGATAGTCAGTGTATGGGTCTCTGCCTCGTAGCTAAAACAGTGCGCATGATTGCCAAACGTTGCCTTGACAGCCAGGCCATACCCCTCCCGATATCCCAACGATGCGTAGTCGTAGGCGAGAATTCTGTCTGACAGCCCCAATCGGTTCATCGACTGCACCGTCTCAATGATCCTCGCCAACTGGGTTGCCGAGGATTTATGCTTGTCTGGATCAAACGATTCAGCCAACACCTCATTGACCTTGCCAAGCCCGCTCATGCCACTGGGGTTGGTCGCAAAATACGGTTTCGCCTTAGCAAACTCTGCGCTCATGAAGTAGAGATACCCAAGCTGTGCTCGCGCCTTATTGTCGCGCTCCGGCTCGGTACGGATCACTTCGTTCACGGAACGCACCGTCAGTTCATGAGACACCAATGGTAATTGATAAAAGAAGTCACCACTAAACTGAATGCCACTGGCGGACAAATTGTGTGGAAGCGCCGTGGCCAGTAGCCCTACCTCGCGAAGCAATGTCTCGGAATCCTCCTTCTCCACCCGCAACCGCGCCGTCAGTGTCTCGGTCTCGTGCTTTTCCACTCGCAAACGCGCCGCTAAGTTCTCGGCCTGTACACGCTTGGCGCTGAGGCGGTCAACGAACAAGGCGGTCACCACCACCACAATCGCCACGAATGCACCCACCAGGTTGCAGCTGACGCGATTCCGACGGTAAAACAACAGACATTCGGTCGACACCCCACTTTCGTGCGCAACCGGAGAATAGCCGCCAAGAAATGTGCGGACATCTGCGATCAAGTCACTCACCGACGTATAGCGATCGGCCGGCTCTAGCGCCATCGCCTTCATGGCCACGGCACTCAAGCTCTCGGGAACGCCGCTACCGCGCTCGGTTGGCGGCACAATATTACCGGACACTGCCGCTTGTAGCATGGCGTCGGTGTCACCGTCGACGGGCGGTCGACAGGTCAGCACGGCGTAAAGCAGCGCGCCCAATGCGTAGATGTCGGTACGCTTGTCCCGGTCTTCGCCGCGAATCTGCTCCGGTGCCATATAGCCGGGGGTCCCCTTAACCTGACCGTACATCGTCATTCCGCTCAACAGATCGGGATTGAGCAACTCGTCATCATCGATCTCATCCGTGTCGCCGATCAGTTTTCCCAAGCCCCAGTCACAGACCAACACTTCGCCATAATGACCGACCTGAATGTTGGTCGGCTTCAAGTCCAGATGAATGACGTCGCGCGAATGCGCGTAGGTGATCGCATCGCAAACTTTGAGGAAGATATCGAGTCGTTCCGATAGCGGATATCCCCCGTCCGCAAGGGCCTTCTGCAAGACCACATCGAGCCCATGACCGACTTTCAGGTCCATGGTGAAATACGGTTGTCCCTGCTTGTCGACGCCCACATCGTGAACGGAGATGACGTTCGGGTGCTCGAGCAGCGCTGTCAGCCGTGCCTCGCGAATAAATGGGTCAAAGAGCAAATCGCTTGCGTCTTCATGCAAACGAGCCATGGCGACGTGACGATTGCCGTGTCGATCGAGGACCTTGAGTATGCGTTTCATGCCGCCAACCGCAATCAATTCAGCTTGACCGTAGCGCTCCTCGAGCGACCGCAGCTCGACGTATAGGGGCGACTGCTCTGCCGGGTCACGCTCGTCGAAGGCCTGGTCGAACAGCTGGTTCAAGGCTTGGGTTTGAATGCGTGATTGTGCCGTCATTCGCGAAACTCCAGCTGACTGCGCAACTGCTTTGCTTCATCGAGGAAGCGCGTGCGGACGCGGTTACGCAGGACGTAGACGGAGGCCTTGGTCAGCTCCATCGCCGAGGCGATATCGTCGGCCGATTTGCCATTGAGGGTCAACATGAAGACCTCCATGGCCTTACCGGAGAAACTGGCATTCAAGCGTTCAACAACCAGCGAAATAATGTGTTGCCGCCACTCCCTTTCAATGATGTCCTCAAGGTCCCCCGGCACGACGTTGGCCACGGCGGTCTTGGTATCTCGGCGTTTTCGCGAAGCAGCCTGGCTACAGTGGTTATAGACAGCATTGCGGATGACCGTTCCCAGCCAGGCACGAAACCTGGCGTCGTCGCGCCCAATTTCCATCTTTGGCAGGCCCTGCCATAACTTCAGCAATACGTCCTGGCTGAGATCCTCGAGGTCATCCAGTGGCGCGTGCAGCCGCAGCAGCACCATGCGAATAAAGCTCGCATAATAGTCGGTGAATTCGTCCCAGGCTTGGCTGTCGTTGGGATCGCGCGCCCGGTCAATCAATGTCTGTCGCGTCTTCCACTGCTCTTTTGACATGTTTATCTCATGCTGCTGGTCCATGCCTTTAGCCCGTACTTAATCATGCACCATAATCTGCTACAAATCCAGGTCGTCATCGCTGAATTCGGGGGATGAACACTCGGGCCCATTCTAGCAGGTGGGCGTGGGTGTGTCAGTTTTCAGCGAATATCCGCCTACTATTAGCAGAGAAACTGATCGTAGGAAGGTCTGTTGAACTTGGCGGGGTCTTCGCTTGTTGGATTGCTTGATGGACGCGAAGGAAAAGGGAAAAAGCAGCGAAAGGGGACTTCCCCCGAGCACATCCTGCTGCCCCCAAAGGGATTGGTCGTGCGCGAATCGACCGACTTCTTCGCCGTCGACGACCCGGTCGTCGTTGCGGCATTGGAGTTCACCGCGGCGAACAGTCAGCGGCAGATCGGTGCGGACGACGTGGCGCGCGGCGCACATTGGGCTTCGGGTTTTACAGGATAAGTTTAGCGAACATCTTGGTCGACCGATTTCTGAAGAGATTCGACGGGTCTGCATCGAGCGAGCCAAGCGGGAACTCAGCCAGAGCAAACGCCCCCTCAAGGAGATTGCCCACGATGTCGGCTTCGGCCCAGCGATGCAGATGCACAAAGTCTTCGTTCGCGAGTTGGGCGTCACGCCAAGCGCGTACCGCAAGCAGCGTCGGCTGGAAGATGAGGCGTGAGATCGTCGTAGCCCAACATCGAGCCTCGTCTGACCATCGCTCGTTCGCGCGTCGGTTACGACCGAGGCAAGGTTCCTCAGTTCGCTGATGACACCTGGTGTCGCACGCCGACGCAGCGAGTCAATTTGATTCAGGCCGTCACCAAACCGGATCCTGGCGCGTAGTCAAGCTGACACAACCGCCATTCGCTAACCTGCACAGGTTTGCGCGACCTGTGCGCGCAAGAGATTGCGGTTGGACGCTTGGGGCGCCGCCACCGAAGTCCCCAAACGCATCTTGCTTGCGGCCTTCGACGACATCGATGGGAGCGTTCAGCAACTCGGTTTGTTTGCGTCGACTTCGTCAGGCCCCGTACCGAAACAAGAAATGCTCCGTCATGCCGGGCAATCGAGCTTACGATTACCGATAAAGTGTGACGGTACTTGGACTTCCGCTTGCCCACTGGCGCGGGCAAGCCGTCGGCTATCGGGGCGAATGGCCCAGGAAACCTATTCGTTTTGCGTTAGTTCCTCCACAGGGGGAAGATGTTGAAATGCGGATGTCGGCGCCGATATTTCCTCAGGCAACGTATATTGCCACGGTCCATTGTTGTGATCCCGGTTGGCGGTGATCATTCCGCGGCGCTTCAGGTCGTCTAAGTGCCGCCGAACCTGTTTGTAGGACCACTGATGAAGCAAGCCCAGCAATGCCGATAAGGTGCGGCTGCGCCATGCAGATTCGTTCGGTGGTCGCCCGATGAGCCCCATCCGCTGAAACAAGGAATGTCCGTTGGACAGTTGCTTGAGCGATTCCACAATCTTTCGCACCAGACGGAGGTCAACGTTGCCCAACTCGGCGATCTCGCGCCGCGTGATCAATTCGCGTTGTGTGCGACGCCCTTGCAATTGGCCTATCGGGTCACCGTCCAGCCGGAAATCTGGGTTTTCTTGCCAAAGTTCCGGTGTGTATTTCAACTCCAGGTATACGTTTGACCGCCCGACCATTGCCACGGCTAACCGATCGACGGGCTCGTCCGCCGAGGCGATGACCGGCGATTGAAGTAGACGACGGTCCGTCTCGTAGTCACATGGCTCCACGTCCAGTGGCTCTTCATTCACGCAGGGCATGCTTTCAAGCTGCCGGTATAATCGTGCTCCGCGCACGAGGGCTTCCAGCACAAGTCGATCACGCAGCCGCTGAGGACCTCGATAGCCTTTGCTGTCCGTCGACTGCGTTAGCGACGGTAGCCAGCCAGGAATCTGAACGTCGATCGTCGAGTTCTCGTCTGGGCCGTTCCATGTTGCCGGTTGCTGTTGAAGTAGCGAGTGGAGGGCCGATTCGGATTGCCGGCCGCCGCGCAGCACGATGGCGGGGCCGGGGCTTTCGTCCAGCCTATGAGCTATTGTAGCAGGGTTTGGCCCCCTCCAAAATCATTCATTGGCGAGTGCGACCGAGATCCCGGTAGACTACTCTCGGATTAGGCCCCAACCGGATGTGTCCGCCTGAAGCGAGGTAGAGCGTTGTCGGACAGCAGACCGATCAGAGTGCCGTCATTGAGTGGTTTCGGTTTGCCGTACACGAAACGAACTGTCAGAGGAGTTGCGCGCTGGAAGTTGGAGTCTAGCGCAGCTGCATTTCGGACTTCAGAAATTCGCGAGTGAGCATGATGAACGAACGATAAAAGTCATCTTCCGCCTGACGCGCTGCGGTCGCGAGCAAATCGGCAGGCCAAAGCAAATGCTTGGCATAGAAGGAATCGGCCAATTCCCATACTTGATCGCAGCTTCCGGCCTCCGCGGGCCAAGACGACAATTGTTCGAGAAGGTTTCCCATGACGTCAAGCTGAACGCCCAAGTGGTCCAGCATGACACCGCCAGGAAGCGGAACCACGTCATAGCCAACAACGTCAATCATCTCGCGCATCGATGCCGTCGCAGTACCCTGGAATTGACCTGCTTGCCAAACGGACTGAAACGGCGGCAGATGATTGGCTGGGCCGACGAACAATCTGCAATAGGCAATCGCCAAGTTCTCGATCGTCGTCTTACTGTCACTGGCATCTCTCTCATACTCAGGGAGAACACCACCGGCGGCGACAAACGAATCCCGTAGCGGAGCCTGACGCAATTCCTGCAGCAAATCGAGATCCACTTCCCGAAGCCAAAGACGCGCAAGCAGTCGGTACGTACCACTTCGCGAAGCGGCATCTTCCCGTGAGATGACGGCCGTAGAAACATAGGCCATTGCTATCCTACTTTCGTGATTTTGACCACCGTATCGTGAAACGACTGCTGGCCGCTGACCGGGTCGGGTGCGATGGGCATCAGACGGTTTTGATTCCATCCATTGCCCGTGTTGCGCTGCCACTTTGCCGGATCGCCTCCCGAGCTATCTTCCCACCACATATTGCGCTGCCAGTCAGCGTCTCGAAACGTGGCCGTGTCGCTGCCGACAAGGTGTCCCACTTCCGCCGGATTTTTGCGCGCTTGAGCCACGCTCGTATACTGCCAGTGGCCGCAGCTGTTGCTCATCGCGATCGCCTGTGGGTGGATGCCTTGCATGGTAACAATCGGGACTCGCATGGTCGCGATGACACGACGGCCGTCTTGTGTTTTCAGGTCATCACGTTTCAAGTGGGCCGATCGCTCTTCCAGTTCGGTGGAATAATAAGAAGTCAATTCAATCCAGTCGCCGTCCTTGAGGTCAAAAGCCGCTGCGGTAACTGGGTTAAGCCAGGCCGGATTGGTGTGCACAATCTCGGCCAACCATTTCAGATTCATCGTGCGACCGTGGTTATGGACGTTCCACTTGAAGCTCGTCATGATCAGCTCATTTTCGGCCAACGCTTGATGCTCTTTCGGCTGAAACCACGATGGCATCGGATCAATGTCGACATCATGGCCTTTGTGGTTGGCCGGACGGCTCTTGGTTTTGGAGACGCCGCTCTTGGCGATCAACTCAGAGCAGTCTTCGTTCCTGCCAATCTTCTCGACGAACAAGCTGCGAATTTCAAATTGTCGACTCGGTGTTGTAAAGCCTCGTACCGGTTGGTCGCCTTTCATAATGCCGATGCCCACGCCGTCCTTCGTGATGATCCCGGTCGACGCGTCGACTTGTGCACCCTGCATCTTGTCCTCGGTAATCGCGGTGTTGTAGGGCTCGTAATACGGCTCTCGCTCGCCTTCCCACACGCCCTCTTCCATCAAACGATCGAGGCCTTTCTTGCCTGTCTTCGGATTCTCGGGCACGCTAGAGGCCCACTGCTGCATATACTCCTCGACGGACTCCTCGTACCACTTTTCCATGCCGCCACCGATGCGTTTTGCGAGTTCAGGAAAGAACTCGCGGACATCTTTGGACTCGCCGAGCGGGTCAATCATGGGTGTGCGCAACCCGACATAGGGCCGTAGGTTGTACGACCCGCGCGCGTCGAGATCCCATCGTTCCAAATAGGTTGCCCAGGGCAAGACGATGTCGGCGTAGTGGGCTGTTTCGTTGTAGAAGCAATTAATGCAAACATGAAACTTAATCAGGTCCTCATCGGTCAACACCTGTTGCGTAAGACTCTCCTCGGGCCAGGTAAGCGGCGAGTCGAGATTGTAGGTCATGTAGGCCTGCAGTTTGGCACGTCCTTGCAGCAGATAGAGGTAAATCAACTCCCCGACTCGCATCCTCCGCCAAACATTGGCCAGCGGATACTCAGGCGGATCTTCCAGTACGCTCCAAGTCTTTGCGCCGGGCGGCATGGGAGGCGTTTTGACGATCGGGTCCAGGCCGCCCCACGGTGACCAGCACCAGCCACCCTTTTTGCCGACGCTGCCGACAACGCCGTTGAGGAGTTGAATCGCCCGGTCGTTGTAGAAACCGTTGATGTGGGCCGAGCTGCCGCGATTGCACATCGTGGTACAGGCGGGTGCCGCTTTGGCAAACTCGATGGCGATCCGGCGGATGTCGGCGGCCGGCATGCCGCTGATCTTCGCAGCCCACTCGGGCGTGTAGGGTTTCAGATGTGTCCGTAACTCCTCGACGCTCACGTTGGACCACTGATGGATGAATTCCGCATCATGCAGCCCCGCTGCCATGATCGCGTGCGACATCGCCAGGGCGATCGCGCCGTCGGTGCCCGGGAAGGGCGCAAACCACTCGTCACTTGCGCCTGCCGTGTTAGAGAGCCGCACGTCGAACGTCACCAGCTTCGCGCCGTTTTTGAATCGCCCGTTTTGAATGCGGGTAGCGAACGGGACATGTCCCTGATGGGCCTCAAATGCATTGCTTCCAAAGTTGAGGATGTATTTTGAGTGTTCGACGTCGTTGAGATCCCAGTCGCTCTCCCAGAGATACGTCAGATTCGCCGCCCGGCGATTTCCCGAACAGAGCGCGCGGTGACTAAGTTGTGTTTTGGTGCCAAACGCGTCGAGAAAACGCTTCAAGGCATCTTTGCTCCGTTGACGCCCTTGATGGAAGGCAAATTCTTCGGGCTTGCCGCTCTCGCGCACCGCCTTGAGCCGATCGGCGATCTCGTCGAGCGCCTCGTCCCAGCTAATACGTTTCCATTTTCCCTCGCCACGCTTTCCGACGCGTTTGAGAGGATAGAGTAGCCGTTCGGGATGATAGAGGTGATTTAGGCCCGCTTGGCCGCGCGCGCATAGATGGCCGCGACTGTTGGGGTCGTTCGGGTTTCCTTCGATCTTGATGACCCGCCCGTCCTTCACGTAGCCCACGATACCGCAGATCGTGCTGCACAGTTGGCACATTCCCGGCACTTTTTTGACGTTCTTGTACTTGTCTCGATCAGGCCAATTTCGTTTTGCTTGTGGGCCGGGTAACTGGCACACGCCAGGCATCGCTCCGAACTTCCCCAACTCATATGGTTCGCCACGAATTCGGTTCCATTTTTCCAGGTCGATTCCTTGTGGAAGCGCCCCGGCGCCTGGCGCTCCCGCCGGTGCGTCGGATTTCTTTGGCTCAGGTGAACTCTTGCCACAACCAGACACGCCAATCGCTGCAGCGCCTGCGCCCGCCGCCATTCCAAGTTTCAAGAACGCACGTCGTGTCGTTTCATGGCTCATGGGTTCTTCTTCCAGTTGTGGATGTTGTACGCATCGGGGTCGTACGATTCGCCTTCGCGCGGTATGTCGTCCTCGATCTCGACAGGTGCCGGACCTGCGAACCACATTCGCGGCTTGGTGTCTTTTTCCGTACGAAGTTGACTCAGCTTGGCATCATCTGCTTCGGCCTCGGACATCGCCTTGCTGATCTTTGAATCGGGATCATTGATATTGCCGAAGTAGAGCGCCTCGGAAGGACAAGTTGGCACGCACGCCGGTTCCATACCGTTCTCGGTGCGGTGATAACAGTTGTGGCATTTGACCGCCTGTTTCGCGACGGGATCCATGAAGATGGCGCCATACGGACAGACCTCAACGCAAGAGCCGTGTCCACAACAGACGTTGTAATCAACTGCGACCGTGCCGCCCGATTCCTTGTGCAGCGCTCCACAGGGGCACGCTTTAATACAAGGAGCGTCCTCGCAGTGCTGGCATGCCATCGGTAAGAACATCCGTGCCACTTTCGGGTATTCGCCAACGTCTTTGTAAAACGTCTGTCGAATGAAGTTTCCCAACGGCACATCGTTTTCTGCCTTACAACTGACCTCGCAGCCGTGACAGCCGAAGCACCTGCGGGTATCGACAAACCAGCCATTCTTTATGCCGTCATCCGGTGCCTGCATTCGATCCTTCCAGAATTCTTCCGGCTGGAATTGTTTATTCACTATTTCGGCGTCGGCGGCATCCGCTTTGGCTTCTGACAATGGCACGATTGCCAAAGCGGCAGCCGATGCTGCCTTAAGAAAATCACGCCGGTCATTTTCGCGTTCTGACATAGGATTGATATCGAGAGAGAAACTGGGACAGATCACGTCCGAGGAAGATCGAGGATCGGCGAAAGATCAGAAACGCCGAAAGAAACTCGCTACGGACACGCCGCTGCAACTAGCAACACGGTCATGTAAAGCGGTTGCTATAACCGATCACGACGATATGATTATGTGTTGAAGCACTCACGCGAGACAGTTCTCGACCGGTTCAGCGTAGATGGGCGAACCCACGGAGGGATTCGTAACGTGGTTTTTATATGCCGAAGTATGGCCAGAGTCAAGCGAGTTGATAGAACGTCGGATTGCCCGCCGGCGAGCAGACACCATGATCTAACGAGTTTCCGGGACGGTCGTACTCCTGACGGAAATCACGGCCCTATGCACAGGACTTCGTCTGTCGCTGTGACTTCGACGAATTAAAGCGCGCCGCTCGAAGACTACTCGTTGTTTTGCGAGCAATGCACCGACGGTTTGAGCCACGCGAGCACAATTTCTATCGCGTTACCTTCGACCGCAATATTCGCGCAGGTCGGTTTAACAACGAGTTGAGTTTGGCTAGTCTGGAGCAATGGCCTCTTGCGGCGATTGATGGCGTGGTATTGGAATTAGAGATTACGGATCGTTTTTCCGACTGGATCCATATATTGGCGCAGACATTCGGGCTCCAGCGAATTTCCGTGCCAAAATATGTGGAATGCACGAACGTCGTTGAGCGTTCCAGGATCGGCCATTCGGGATCCTCACCTCGCATTGTCCTGGATTGTCCGCTCCGAATTACAGCCCAGACTGGTGACTTGAGTCGAAGCGACGAAGGGCCAGACGCTTAGAAAACGGATTCTCCGACACGCCCGTTACCTGCGCATTCAGACTCGTCACGTGTAGTTGTTAATAGGCCGCGGGGACGCTTCCAAGAAGGGACTGCTTTACTCGACCGGTAGGCCATTGCTCGTGAGCTGCACGAGATGGGCTACGGAGGCGTTTATCATTTCCATCAGGGGCCCTGGATAAACACCGACCCAAAGGACCACCACTGCCAGCGGCACAAGAGTCACTGCTTCGCGCGTCGTAAGGTCAGGGAGAAGTGAGGCAGCGCGTGTCGCAGGCTGTCCCAACGCCACGCGCTGCAACATCCAAAGCATGTAAGACGCTGCCAGCACGATTCCCCCCATGGCCAGTAATACCATCACGAAATTCGTCTCGGAGGTACCAAGAAGCACCAGGAATTCCCCAATGAAACTGCACGTGCCCGGCAGACCAAAAGAGGCAACCGAAAAAAGAAAAAACAGTGCGACGAATCGTGGCATCTGCTTGTGTAGTCCGCCGTAGTCCTCGATCATTCGACTGTGAGTTCGATCATACAATTGGCCTACCGCCAGAAACATCGCGCCGGTGACGATTCCATGATTGAACATTTGTAGAATCGCGCCTTGGATCCCCTGGCGGTTAAAGACGAAAATACCGAGCGTGACAAATCCCATGTGCGATATTGAGGAATAGGCCACGAGCTTCTTGAGGTCATCTTGGGCAAGAGCCATAAAGCCGCCGTATAAAATGGCGGCGACCGACAGCCAGAGAATAAAGGGAGCAAATGCGGCCGAGGCCTCCGGGAATATCGGGAGACAAAACCGCAAGAACCCGTACCCGCCCATCTTCAAAAGAACGCCCGCCAGTATCACGCTGCCAGCCGTGGGCGCTTCGGCATGGGCATCTGGCAGCCATGTGTGAAACGGGAGCATCGGCATCTTGATGGCAAACGCTAAAAAGAACGCCAGGAACATCCACCACTGCGCTGTCGATGAGTACGTCTGCCCGGTCAGCGCGATGATGTCAAAGGTGTGTCCTCCCTCGACGTGCAGTGCAAGTATTCCCACGAGAAGGAGAAGACTTCCCGTCAGACTGTAGAGGACGAATTTCAACCCTGCGGCGATTCGGCCGGGGCCTCCCCAGAGTATGATCAAGAAATACATGGGAATCATCGTGATTTCCCACATCATGAAGAAGAGGAACAGATCCAAGGCCGTAAACACGACAATCATTGCGCCTTCGACCAGCAGGATCAGAATCATGAAGGCCCGCACGTTCGTTTTCACGGAGTTCCAAGAACAGAGTATGCATAAGGGAGAGAGCAAGGTTGTGAGGAGCACGAGCAGAATGCTGATTCCATCTACTCCGACCGCGTACTGAATGTTGAAGGTTGGCATCCACTGCATGCGCTCCACAAACTGCATGCCCTGCTGGTCAGAATCGAAGCCGGACAAAAGCATCAGGATGAGGCCGAAAACTAATAGCGTACAGGCCAGTGCAATGCGCCGAAGCCACGTTTCGTTTCGAACGAACGCTAGGACCGCCATGCCCAGGAAAGGTACGGCAATGATCGAAGTGAGAAGGTGATCGGTGAATATGAAATTCATGGCGTCTACTCTCGATTTGGCGGTTGAGAAGCCTGGCCTTTCCAAAAGGGCGAGCTTCTCAGCTGCGGCCTCATGACACGACCCAGTAGAAAAACAAAATGGCCACCACCAACCAGAGATTCAAGATGAGCAGGTGGTGCTGAAGCGTCCGCGGTTCGACGTCCTGCAACTTGTGGCCGGTAGCATCGGCCGCGCGCCCTATTCGTTCGACGTTTCTTTCGATCCGACGAACATCAACGACCTCCCACATCCACCGCGCTAGTCCGACGCTCCTGCCCCCAGTGCTCTCCACGGCCCGATCAATCACCCGCACATCGATCACTCGCCATAACCAGCGTGCCAGCCCAACGCTTTGGTGGCCACTTTCGACCACCACACGATCAATTCCGCGAACGTCTACAACGCGCCACAGCCAGCGGGCAAGAAGGACAGAGCTCGTTGCAGTCCCCACGACCAGTCGGTCAACTCCGCGAACATCGATCACTCGCCACAACCACCTTGCGAAATGAATCGAGGGTCGGACGATGTAGGCGTCGTAGATCTCGTCGATATAGAACTTGTTAAGAAAATGCACATACATGGCCTTGCCCCAGCTCGAGCGAGCCACGTCAAACAGTTTGGGACGGGCGTGAGTCAAGCAGGCGAGAGCCCAGCCGGCCACGGCCGCCAGCAGAGGCGTAGTGAGCAACGGAAAGAAACGCGTGAGTTGCCAGACTTCGGCGATCGGTGAGTGCGAGTTGCCCAACACCGGCTCCAAGAATGGAACAAACCAACGCCACAGCAGCAACAGAAGGCCGATCAGCCCTAGCGCTCCGACGGAGATTCCCAAAAGGTGAGATGGCGAAAAGAATCGAGGTTGAATGACGTCGGAAGGACTGCGCCCGAACAGCGAGGCGACACCGCGAAAGAGGTACATCGCTGTGAAAAATACGGTGAGCAAACCTATAACCCAGAAGGCGATTCTGGCGGCGCTGGAATGATGCGCGGTCCATAGAGATTCATAGGGGCCTGAAAAAATCAAAAAGGGCGGAACACAAGCCAAGATCAACGCACCGAAATATACAAGGTACGATGGCCTCGACCGGCTTGGTGCAGAATCCTCATGTCCGTGGCTGGCGGCCGATTCAAGTTGATTCCCCGCCGACAAGAATAAGAACCCTTTCAGACATCCGTGCGCCAACATATGAAATATCGCCACGGCGAACGCCCCCACGCCACAAGTCATGATCATGAATCCAATTTGGCTGATCGTCGAATAGGCCAGAATCTTCTTAATGTCGGTCTGCGTCAAAGATACGATGGCCGCGAAGATCGCCGTCGTTCCGCCAACGATTGCGATGACGGTCATCGCAACGGGGGAAAGCATGAACAAAGCGCTGAATCGAACCAACAAAAAAGGGCCTGCATTGACCATGGTCGCGGCATGTATCAGCGCCGAAACCGGAGTCGGAGCTTCCATCGCATTGGGAAGCCAAACGTGAAAAGGAACCTGGGCTGACTTGCCCAAACAGCCCATAAACAAGAACAGCGTGATCGTGGTGATCTTCTCGACGTGAAATTCCAAACCGGCCCAGCCCAAAAGATTGAATGTCTGTCCGCTGATGCTCGGGGCTTGATCCAGAATTTGCCGAATATCAAGCGTTCCGAACATGGCAAAGGTCAGAATGATGCCAAACAGCAGGCCCACGTCGGCCATCGCGTTGACCAAGAAGGCCTTCGTGGCCGCTTTGCACGCGGCGTCTCGATCGGCCTGATGGGAAATCAAGAGGTAGGAGCAAATCCCCATGAGTTCCCAACAAATGAAGACCATGAGCAAATTACTGCTCATGACCAGCGTCACCATGGCGAAAGTGAACAGCGCCAACACGGCGAAGAAACGGCTATACCGCGCGTCTCCGATCATGTACCGGGAAGAGTAAACGTGGACCACAAAGCTCCCGCCGGTGACCAGCAACAGCAGCAGCACGGTGAGCTGGTCGATATACAAGCCCAGGTCGACCGTCAGATTTCCGGATTGAAGAAACTCATAGAGAGGTATGAAAAGAGGCTCTCGCCACAGGGCAAGCTCCACGAACGCTGCTACCGATAGGGCGAACGATATGCCGGTGGCGAACACGCCCACTTTTCTGCTTGATTCGCCCAGCCAGCGGCCGGCCAGCGCGATCGCGATCGTCGCCAGCAGGGGGAACAGTGGGATCAGGACGTAAATAGACGACATCGACTAAGTTACCTTTACATAAAAAGAAGTCACAGGCCGACGGACGCGGCCATGTCTCGAAAAAACTTAACCGTGGGATCGCTGCACAGCCCCAGGCCAATGATGGCCGCCGACGTGAGACCGACACTGATTCGTAGCGAGAGGTGCGTTTCGACGCGTGTCGCGATCGAACCGGCTTGACGATCGCGAAAGATACTCACGAATAATCTTTGGAAGTAGGCCATCGTCAGCAGGGTGGCGACCACCACAGCTCCGACAGCCAGATAGTTGCCTGCCTCGATAGCACCCAGCATGATGTGCCATTTTCCGAAGAATCCCCCAGTCGGTGGAATGCCGATCATTGACATGGCCAAGATGATGAGCGCTCCGATCATCCACGGCGACCCGCCGCGCAATCTGCCCCACTCTTCGACGGTTCGTGCCCCATGCTGATAAATCGCGGCACCGGCGATGAAAAACGCCCCGGCTTGCATGGCGGCATCGTTGATCATGTAAAACATGCCCCCAGCAAACCCTGTTTGATTTCCCTGGCTCACTCCAATCAGGATCAGCCCGATGTGCGAAATGCCGCCATACGCGAACATCCGTTTGACGTCCTGTTGGCCTAACGCCAGCAGTGCGCCAACCACTGCCGCTAGGGCACCTAACGCACCAAGTAAAGCAAGCAAGTGGACTTGTCCTATCTCGGCACGAGCACCCAGCACCCAGAACATGATTCGAACCCACGCATACAACGCAACTTTGGTCATCAGAGCGGCGAGAATCGGCGAAATCGCTTCCGGCGCGCGCGTATAGGCACCGGGCAGCCAGCCATGCAGGGGAAACAGAGCCATCTTGATTCCGAGACCGATGAACATGAAAGTCGATCCGGCAATGATCACCTTGGAGGTCATCAACTCCGGCCTGTCCGTAAATTGCTGAGCCAGGTCCGCCATGTTCAGAGTGCCTGTCGCTGCATAGAAGAAGATCACTCCCAATAAATAAAACGAGGCCCCTAGAGTTCCCAGGATGAGATATCGAAAGGCGGCCACCAGTGACGCGCCACCGGCCACACCGACCAAGGCGTACGCGGACAACGCGGCAACTTCCAGAAACACGAATACGTTGAAGATGTCTCCGGCCAATACGATCCCCGACAGACCGGATATCAAAATCAGGATCAGTGTGTAATAGAGGACCACCCGGCTGCCCAGCGACTGGGGCGACACAGGACCACCATAGATCAAACAAGCCGAGGCCAGGAAACTGAGAGCGACCAGCATGATGCTCGCCAATGGGTCGTTGACCCATTCAATTCCGATTGGGGGAGCGGGCAAACTTGTACTGATGGACCAGCCGCCGAACGCATAGCGCGTCTCTCCATGCTCCAGAACCGACCAAAGATTGACGATGGCCGCGGCGCACATCACAAAGACAGCCACCAGCGCCATTGGACGGCACCAATGACGGTTCTTTCCACCAACCACTGGCATGCAGATAGCGGTCAGAAAGGGAATCGCGAATATCATCAAGGGAAGTTGGTAGCTCATTCAATCCTCTTTAGAATCTCATTCTCGTCGAGGCTGCCGTACTCTCGATAGATCGCGGTGACCAGCGCCAGAGAGACGCCCAGAGTGGCCACTTGGACCACAATCGCTGTCAGTGTTAAGACATGCGGCAATGGATTGGCGTAGTTTGCAGGATCAATCTGGTGCGTTGCGGACTGGACCGCGTCGCTCCCCTGATAAATTGGAACCGTGGCTTCGGTTTTTGCACTGATCGTGACAAGCAATAGAATGACGCTTGTCTGGACCAGGTACATGCCGATGAGCTTTTTCACCAGATTGGAGTGCGCGACCATGATGAAAAAACCCCAGAGAAACAGCACCACGAAGGCGATGTAGTTGGGTCGATGAAGCGCCGCCTCAATGTGCTCAAACATGAGTTTCCTCCCCGTTGTCGATCAACGACAAACTAAAGACAATCGAGATCGCGGTCACGGCGATATCCGCGGCAACCCCGACTTGCGTCAGTAGAATACCGAGATGATGTCGGCGTGCGTCCGTGTCGACCCAGGGGATCTCCAGGTTCGAGTAGTTCAAGAACTCGCCACCCCCGATCAAACACAGCCCCCCGACCCCGACAAAAATCATCAAACCAATCCCGTCGCCGTGGATGAGCTTCTTCGCCAAGAGACACGGAGGAGCTTCAGGTCCAAACACGAGAACCCCCAGGATGAGACTCGCGCCCAGCATGACCCCTCCGACGAATCCGCCGCCAGGTCCATACTGACCAAAGCACAGAACGTACAACGCAAACAGTTGAATCAACGGGATCAGTAGCCGGCTCGTCGTCCGAACAATAACGCTATCGTGGGCATGGATCATTCCTTATTTCTCCTCAGCACCAAGGCACACGCTATGCCGGCGGTAAAGATCACGGCGGTCTCGATCAACGTGTCGAACGCGCGGTAGTCCATGAGAACTGCTGTCACGACATTGGGCGTATCCGTTTCTTTCAAACTGTTCTTCAAGTATTCGGGCGAAACATGGGCACTTGCAGGAGACTCAGGGTCTCCGAATTTGGGGAAATCTTCCGCCGCGTATAGCAACAACAACCCAAGCAAGGGCAGCCCGAGCAAAGCGATCAGTGGAGGAGCGGGCCGTCGGATACGCGTGTCCTTCGGAGCGGTCCCGAATAGGGTCAGCAGAAAAAAGACCGTCGCCAAACCCGCCCCAACGACGGCTTCGACAAAAGCGACATCGACCGCCCCCAGCCACGCCCAGACAAGTGCCAGAAGGAAACTGTAGAAGCCCAGGATCAGCACCGAGCTAATCAGATCCTTCACGAGGATCGCGCCGGCCGCGGTCGTGATGAGCAAGATCAACAATAAAATCTCGAAAGCCAAGGTCATGCGTCTTCTCTGCTCCAGGGTTTAAGGCCGCAACGAAGCGCGGATCGGACAGTGGCGTGGGCGATCACCGGATTGAGCAGATACAGGAGGACCAAAACAATAAGGATTTTGATCAAGTTCGTACTGAATCCTTGATAAATAGCCAATCCGCCCAAGAGAAACAATGCACCTAAGGAATCGGTCAGCGAAACTGCGTGGGATCGCGTAAACACGTCAGGTAAGCGCAGCACCCCAACCGCCGCCACGAACAGAAAAAACAACCCGACCAACATCAAACCGATCGCAACCGGCGTCATGAATAATCGTGCCATTTCGGAAAATTCGACCAGAGACATCAAAAGACTTCCCCCCTTTCCTCCAAGTATTTGGCGATGGCCAACGATCCCACGATGTTCAACAGGGCATAGCCGGTTGAAATATCGACGAACATGTCCACTCGTTCAAAATAAGCGCCCATCACAACCAGCAGAATGATGGCTTTCGTGGAAATTCCGTTGAGTCCCAACACTCGGTCAAAGACGGTCGGACCGCGAAGAACACGGTACAAGTACGCGCCGATTAGGAACACGATGGTGGTTAGAACGAATAGGAAAAACATCTTCATTCCGTTTCTTTCTCAGCGAACAGACGGGAGATTTGCTGTTCAAACCGCCGACTCGTAACGTCTGCGGCGGATATGTCGTCCATGGCATGCACCACCAACTCCTCGGAATTCGATTCCACGGTGATCGTACCTGGAGTCAACGTAATGGAATTGCCCAGCAGCACGATGCCGGCGTCTTTCCTCAATTTCGTGCGATAGCGAATTAACTTAGGGTCGATGGGAAGAGCCGGATTAAGGATGAGGATGGATAGATGGATGCCACTTTGAAGGATTCGGCCAACAAGCCACACGAAATACCAAACGATTCGCAACCGCAAGATCACGACACGAGGTACGGCGCGGTCCATGTTGAACCAGGCTACGACAAACGCCGCAAAGAGTCCCAATGCAATATGAAACCGGTCGAAACTCTCGGACAAAAGAATCCATATAAGGAAAAACCCCAGCATCTTGAGAACTAAAGTTTGAAAAAAACGGAACGTCATCGTAACGGTTCCCAGGTGGAATCCGGGTTATATCGGCGAAACTCATGGGTTGCCGGATCAACGGCCACGAGATTGATCCATTGGTTGTGCAACAAATGTTGCAGAACAGTGTGCTTTTGGATGGCGGACGATATTCGACTCGTCGGCGACTCGATGATCGCGAGCAGCCGCATCGGTTCATGATAGTGTGCGGCGCCGTCGTTTACGCTTTGTAAGGGAAGGCCCGTCTGAAGATCACCGTGGCTGCCGTGCATCACACCGACGCCCGAGACGACATTGTGCGTCACCTTGCTGCCGCTTCCATAACACTGGGAATCAACAGCGGAAAAGTAGTATTCCATGCTGATCCACTGCGCCACGACCAGCGGAGCCGTCATCAGGGCTTCCAGAATGTTTCCTTGCGTGTCCGCGTCAGGATCGTAGGAGTGCAAGAAAACGCGTCCTCCCAAATCGAGGCCGCCGGTGAGCGTTCGTCTGCCGAGAATAAAAGCAGCGTTACTGGACAAACCCCATTCCGGACGTACATTCGCCCAGTCGATGCTTCGCGCGAGCATGTGATCACGGGCTTTTTCAGGTGAGATGTTTCGAGGAGCCTGTGGTATTCGCTGACATCTCTCCAGAGCCTGATGCGCACTGGCCTGTTCTAAGTCTTGGACTAATTGTCGCAAATCCTCGGCGTGGCTCGCGGGAACATCTTGTAGGTCGTAAAACGTGACCTGATCGGTCACCGTGTTGTGTTTCCCGGCGAGAAACCAGGTGTCATCCGGTATGTTCAGCCCTTTTTCTCTGAGAGTGAGGCGGACTTGCGGATTATTTCCCATCGCTGCAAACACCCGTGCATTCGCGTCGCCATGACCGCCGCCGCAGGCGCCACAGTTATACGCTGCGAAATAGGGATTGTTGTCCGAGGTGCTACCATGGCCGCAGAGGACAACGAATCGACCGAAGTCTTCGGTCAACCCTATCGCGCGCATTCCGTTTTCGACAAAGGTCGCTTGTTCAATTGGAGTGAAACCGTGAGGCAATGCAGCCGTCGCCTCGCATTGATTGTCTTGAATGAGATCGACAGGTATCTGAGTGGCGACAGGGCGAGTAAACCATCCCCGTGCCCACGCTTTGATGGATTCATTGGACCTCCGGAAAAATGTTTTCCCGATTAACCGCAAGCTAAAGAACAAGCCCAGGACATCAATCAACATGAAGGAACTTATCGGATTGCGTTTCAGATCATGAAACAGATGCTGTCCGAGTTGGTTCCACCGTGATCCCGATGCATAGTTTTGCAGCGGTTTCTGGTCACCGGCGCGAGGAACCTCGTTGACCGCGAACTTGGGTGCGAGTATCACGGGGCAAAGGGCAGCATGTCCTGTGCTGTCGAAGGCTTGATGACTAATAGGAAGGCCGAAAAACCCAGCAAATCCGTATGTCTCGTACGGCCCTTGAGCCTCAATATGACGACGGAATGACTCCGATCGCACATCGATACAGAGTACGAGCTGAGCCCGCGGACGGGCCTCGGTCGTCGACGTCTTGCCGCGTTGGGCGGACAACCGCTGGATCAATTGTTCTCGGTAGCTGGATTCAAGGGCGTCTAACCACACCGAACCATGTTGATCCGTGGGGAAAGCGTCTAACCATCCCAGCAAGGTTCGGATGTCGGCGGAAGAAAGCCCACCAATATCGCCAGGAGTCAGTTCTAGAAACTGCGCGAGATGGTAGAGTCGCCACGCATCGTTGCAAACAGCTTGTGTATGGCGATCCACCGACTGAGCCTTGCGACCAACGAGCCTCTGGTGCTCATCCCGGTGATTCTTCCAATAGGAGACCAGATCGCTTCGCGTCCCGTCGATTCGCCATTCCCGGCGACAGAATGTTTGGACAAACTCAACCTCATAGAAGAGGCGGACAGCCAGGTATTGGACCGGATCGATCGGATGTTTTTCTTGAGCGGAATAACCAGGGTTTTCGCCCAGCCAGCGAATGAAGCCCGCCCAACCAGGCAACTGGGCTAAGTGCCGTGACAGGTAGTCCGTCCATCGCTGTCTAGGGATTCCAAGACGCTTCAGGCTCAGCGCGATCGTATCTTCGGGCGAAGCCGGCAGATCGCGGATTTTTGCAGCGACGTTTTTTATGCCCAGAAAACGAATGGAATAGTCCTGTGTCGCCAGCTCGCGCCAGACTCGATAAAACCCATCGTGTCTTTCCGGCATTTTCCAGCCAGCCATTCCCTCATCGAGAAAGGCGGCGGTCCATTTGATCATCTGGTCGTTGATCTGATCGACTATCGAAGCCCCCGCCAGCATCCCCAGCCAATCACTGAGCGTCCGCCCGGAAGGCAAATCTACTTCTGGAATTGCGTTTTTCTCGGTATCCTGTTCGAGAGAATCGTGAGAGAGATCATCAAGACCCAGCGCAGATAAGGTGCTGTTCCACAGCTTCGCCGGATATGATGCATCGCCGTCCTGTCGTTTCCGGGAATCCGCCGGAAGATCGTGCCGAAATCGCGTGGACGATCCTCCAGCGCCAAGCTGCCAAGTCAAGAGCGCCGGGTCGAGTGCATTGAACTCGTACAAGAGATGCAATCGCAACACGTCCGAGGATGCAATCGGGCGATTTCCAATCGTGATCGTCTGCTCAGCAATACTGGGGCCGACATGTTGAAGGGCGCGTTGGACAGCGCCATCCGTGATGCGTCCTTCCCGATACAGGTGACGGTGTTCTTCATTCGAGATGTATCCGTTTCCGCCCAGCAGGTGCTTGGCTTCGCGAATCGCTTCGTCAAACGGCAGGTGCTCCCAGCCGCGAAGGGGATTGCGATATGCGAATGTCTTCATGGGCCAGTTTTGGGCGACCGGTTGACATGCCCGAGCGACTTCATCGCGCAGGCGCTTCCGTTCCTCTGAGGAAGAAGCTTGGCACGGTGGCCCTGTCGATTCTAGGTCGTATTGCACGGCACCGTCGGCCATTTTGCGATTGCCTTAAAATCTAACGGGTTCTGGAAATACACGCTTACTGATTCAATTTGGCGTTAGAACGAACGGGGAATTTGTTCGCGCCGTTAATCCTCTTCGGAAAGGGCAGTGGTCTCTGCTGGGTCAAGATCCGGCACCTTGAACTTCAATCTCACGACGTAGAACATCACGGTGAAGGCAATCACCGCGGTATTCAAATCCGCCAGCAAAGTGACGATCGCTGTGCCAGCAACGAAGAACATCTCCCGGTGGCCCACGTCAATCAATCCTAGCGGGTCGCGGCGCCCGAAAAGTCGCTTGACGTAGATCACGCACGGTTCCCAGTCGAACACGTCATAGCCAACCTTGAAGAGGACGCCGGCAAATACGGCCACCGGAATGGCGCTTATGTAGTCCTGGAAGATGAGCATTTCGATCAGCACGAACATGCCCACTGCCACGCCGGCAAGACGCCATGTCGCGCCTTCGTTGAGGATCAACACGGATCGAATGGTGGCCTGGGCTCCGGGGATGCCGCCCACACAAGCCACGGCGGCATTCGCGACACCTTGCGCGGCGAGTTCCTGATTCTGTTTGGTCCGCTCCTTCCGCCCGAACCGCTCGGTCATTCGCTTGTCCATGACCAACGACGTCAAAAGGGTGTCGAGGTAGCACAGCATAGCCAGCTGAAGGGCGAAAGGCAGCGCGATCCAGATCAGTTGTGGGCTCCAGTCAGTCGGCACGTTCTTCTGTACGACGGCAGCCCAAGCGGAGACGGAGTTCTCGACGTTCTCGGTCTTCACCATTTGGATATCGATCGCCATGACTTGGACCATAATGGCGACTGCCGCAATCGCGACAAGCGATCCTGGTGGAATAAAGGCCTTCCATCGCCGAAGGAACCGATTGGCCACGATCGGAACTGCAAAGGCGATCACCAAGGCGGCCAGAGCGACGAACACATTGACAGCCAGGGAACCATCGTACCGGTCTTGCCCGCCGATTCCGAAGAGCTTTTTCGCCTGGTCAATCCAAATCAGAATCGCAATTCCGCTCATGAATCCAGAAATGACGACTTTGGGAACGAATTGGATGAACCGCCCCAAGCGGCAGACGGCCGCTATGAGCAGAATTCCTCCGCAAAGAACGAGCACCAGGTTGATGAACTGCGCCGGGTCGGTACCCGGAAATGCCTGCAGTAGGCCGCTCTCAACATTCTGCCCCGTCGACGTGGCGAACGCGATGATCAGCACGATGACAGCCGTCATGGGCGCCGTCGGCCCGGAGGTCTGGATCCGAGTACCACCAAACAAACCGGTGATTAGAGCGATGATGCCGGCGGAGAGAATTCCCGCGAACGCTCCTCGCGTCGAAAGGATTCCGAACGCCGCGCCGAGGCTAATTGCCACGAAACTGACGGCCAGCCCAGCAACAAGATTTCTGACCAGTTCGGCCACAAAGTTCTTATCCGGTTTTTGCGAAGCGTCTGAATTCATTTATTCTATCCTATGATTCTTCCTCTACGATTGAGAAGTCCAGAGGCAATTTCAACACCTTATTGATTCGCGGTGGTGTGTACAGCCGTCCCACTGGTGTGATTTCGTGACGATGTTAACTGGATAGGCGGAAGCTCGCGGCGGCCGATTGAAGTGCAACATTTGTTTTTCCAATGAGTACGAACTGACCAAGTCAAATTAGGGAATGCCGTCAATCAGCTTTTACACGAGGATGATCGCCACAGCCCGCGTCTACGTGCGTATTTCCAGCGAAATCAGACTACCGGAGCAGGGTAATCGGGCCGGAGCCCTTGGTGAAAAAATGCGAACTCTGGGCGGTCGCGGAACGAATTAACGGCGCACAGTCACCCAAAGGCAGCGAGCGCAACGTCCAGAAGGGCGCAGTCTAAACCAGCAGAGGCGCGCAAAGACCATTGGCAAGCTGATGGCCAATAATCGCAGAAGATCGAATCGCAGAAATAGCAACTTGGCGTAGATTGCCGATCTCGAAAAACGTCATGCGTTCAAGATACTGCAACCGTTTCAAGCGGCGGCGGGTTGACAACCTAACCTCCGCTCGCACCTCTTCACAAAGACATTCCGTCTCAGCCGAATCGGCCCGTTCCAACACAGAAGACTGAGGAATCGGTACGATCGAAAGAGCGCATAGACTGACCGTCACTGACACGAGTTGTGAGAAAAGGAACCTTTTTTTCGGCTGTTCTTTAATCGCCACTATTGCCTCCCATCTCAAAGATAGTCAGAAAGTCCCGCGGCACTCAAACCTACACAGCAGCGATGTTACGAGATGTCAACGATGGCGTCAAGACAGAGGCAGGTTCTTCCCCCCTGTGGGCCATCGTTAGATAATAGCCACGCTTGGCAGCGATATTATCTAGATTTCTGCTTACCTCCAGCAGTGGTAGTATGATTGTAAAGGACGGTGTGTTGCAAGGCATAGCGTTGCAAAGTGCCGTGGGATTATTTCGACGCCTTTTGACCACATTCACGTCTCACACAGAGGCGGCCGCAGAGTCCTTTGGGGTTCTTGCGCAACTGATTGGTTGC
>Ga0114996_10002623_pt1 | contig 23141 bp, 21 predicted proteins | sample ArcticOcean_MG_C_4_FD_87039 | JGI IMG/M metagenome (GOLD analysis project Ga0114996, IMG submission 87039) | Marine microbial communities from western Arctic Ocean - ArcticOcean_MG_CB4_134 | ecosystem: Environmental > Aquatic > Marine > Oceanic | place: Arctic Ocean: Canada Basin | collected... | reverse complement strand
GACCGCACAGCTCGCTGGGATACATGCCACCGGCACCAGAGGCGCTCGTGCCATCTGTACATATGCCGATACTTGCCGGACTAACATAACGAGTGGTACAACCAATGGGGGCAGGTCAAGGCCTCCACGCCGGCTGAGTATCTGTCTATGTGGTTACCACAACCGATTGTTGTTGGTGAACCACTCAATCGCCGCCAAACATTGTACCGATTGGGGGGGTGTTCGCTGGGAACCTAACGCGACTTTGGGTGGATCGAAAGGTCGTCCTGACAAAATTCATCAATGGTTAGCCCGACTCGCCTATAAAAGTACTCTCGGAAAAGTCTCGACCCAGCGTCGTTGGTGGTGCATTTGGCCGTTCATCCTAATTTCGAGGTCGATAGCGACGTGAAAGTCCGTTACGGTGCTGCGCAGGCTGGTGGTGGTGTCCACGTCGATGGTGCCGTCCGTGCGGGCGATGTGGCGGTGGTGCTTGCCCATAGCAGACACGTTCGAGGGATCGCGGTTGCTAGCCCACACGTCGAGATCGGAGTCGAGTGTGATGGATGTCGCATCGTTGGGATGCGACATCGTCGAGGTGTGCATGCGAAGTCCAACGCGGTCACGGAGTACGTCGTGGCGGATTTCCCACGGAATCTCCTCCGGCCCGAATCGGTACGAACCACGCACCGTTTCAGGAGGCTCGAAAGACGCTTCGTCTGAAGGCAGCTTGCCATCCGGGGACACTCTCAATGGAACGATTGGAATAGAAAGCTGCGATGGTCGGTCGGAGCCGCGATACAAGCGGTTGGCGCCGTTGTACGGCGTTGGCCACAGATTTGGAAAATCCGCGCTGCTAACCGAAAGCCGAATCCGGTGTCCCTTCTCGAAGCGCCATGCTGTCGCATCCAGGTCGATGTTCATCTCGTAGACCTCGGACGGTTTTATGGGTGCGGGATCGGTCAGCGAGTCGCGGCGAGTGCCGTTGAGGACGCCAATAGCGACCTGCACACTCGTACCGTCTGGGGCAACGTCACTCAGGCGCGCAACGAATGCCATGACTGGAGCCGTTGAGCTCAGGAATAGTCTCGCCTTGGATGTGCCGATTATCTCGATGGGTTCACCGAGTGGTTCGGTAGTGTAGTTGAGGGAGTAGGCCTCATCGACACGCTGGTCAGTTGGCAATCCGAATGGCACGCCTGCACTCCACAGACCACTCGCGATGCCGACCGTTGGTCGATACGTGTACTCGTCATAGCGCTGGGTAACTTGCTCCACAGCCTCATCGTGAGCGACATTCAGAGTCTCGGAACGAACAGGAGTGAGTACGCCCCCGGCTCCGACAGAATACGCAGCGTTCCGTGACTCCCCTGTGGGCAAAGAAGATTCGCTACGCCAGTAGCCGGTGGTGTGAGTGCGGGAGGCTTCAGGGAGGTCGAATGACTGCATGTAGACGGTGATGGTCGGCTCGTCCATGACCCCGTTATCGACGCCCTTGAGCCAATAATCACACCAGCGGACTGTCTCGAGGTGGCGGTCGATGGACGGGCCGGGCGTCGTGCTGTCGGGGCCGCTGTGGTTCCAGGGCCCCATGAGCACCTTGTAGGGTACAGTCAGGTGCTCGGCCATTCGCAGGGGCACGTTCACGTAGCCATCACGCCACCCACAGACCATCAACACAGGACATCGGATATCCTCATATCGTCCTCGCACGCTGCCGGGCTTCCAGTAGTCGCCGTCGGTTTGATGCGCGAGCCAGGTCAACAAGTATGGGTCGTTGTGTTCGAGGTGTTCCTCCCAAAGCCTGGCCCAGTCAGAGCCGCTGTATTCCGGGTACGGGGGCATGGAATTCATACCCGTCATTGACGAACCGTAGGAGCCGATATCGTAGTAGCATCTCAGTGCTCCGCCTCGATAGTGGCAGTCGTCGGTGTACCGGTCGTCCGTGAAGTTTTGAGGAACAATAGTCGTCAAGTGAGGTGGTTGAATTGCCGCGACCTGGACACTGGTGAAGCCGCCATACGAAGACCCGATCATTGCAATCTTACCGGTGCTCCAATCTTGCTCGGCTATCCACTCAATAGCATCGTAGCCGTCCTGCTGCTCTACGGGACGATACTCATCGTCGTTACTACTCTCGCTGGAGCCCGTGCCCCGGCAGTCGATGCGCGCGCCGATGAAGCCGTGCCGGGCGTAGTAGTCGTGATAGCCGGTGAATGGCGTGATGTCGTCCTTGCGATACGGGATGTATTCGAGGATCACCGGAAACGGCCCGCCTCCCGCCGGCACGTGCATATCCATAGCGAGCACGGTGCCGTCGCGGGTCGGAACCTTGACGTTCTTCAAGAATCGGACGCCTGATACGTGTGTAGCAAGTGGGGTGAGCGGGAGCAACGTTGACCTCATATCTCGATACTTATGGTGTTACTAAGATGCAATCGTATCTCGGATTCTGTCGCGTTGTCACAAATGGACCAAAGCAGTTGTGACGTGGCCCTATTGGTCGCTCCACTCGCAGTTTTGGTCTGTCATGCACAGTCCATCGCGGACTCGTACGGATCGTAAATCACAAGTCCATTCGAGAACTTATCCCAACCGCCGCGTGTAATCGCGCGGGGTCTATAACTATTGCCCTGTCGTCGGATACGGGCCGTATTCGATTTTGACCTCCATATCGTCAATACGAATGCCTCCGGTGAGGCGCTCGGGGCGCTGCTCAAGCGATATCTCCAGTACGTTAGGCCCTTTCCGGGGACGTATGTGGCGCAAGTGGTACTCCCACCACTGGTCGTAGGGGAAAAAACTATGGGGGCGCGAGCGGACACAGGTCTCGTCAGCCAGCGACTGGCCGTTCAGCTTCACGGTGATTTCGTCTGCGCTGACGACGTTGTGAACCCACATAGACAAGGTGACTGCTTGCACCCGGTCAGCCTGGACACCCAGGTCGTCAGCGACGTAGAAGGGAATGGGGTACCACTTCGTTGGATCGGCGTCGGGAATCTCAAGCGGGATTGGGCGCTCGAAGCCCACTTTGTCGCTGAGATTTGTGCGGCGGTTCACGATGTAGTGCTTCTGTCCCATACGCGCCGCGTTAGGGTCAGCCAGTTCGGCCAGGATTCGCCGCTCGGCGTCGGTGAAGGGCCAACGGAATAACCAGGCGTACATACCGTCGCAGCCCTTGGCCCAGTAGTTCGCGGCGGCGGCACGCATCATGTCCGGTGTGGCAAACTCCCGGACGTGATACTGGCGCTGCTCGTTGTTCTTGTAGGGCATGAGGATCGGGTACACAGCGGCATCGGCGTCATGGGCCGCCTCCACCAGCCACTCGATGGGCATGTCCTGGTCGAGCAGGTTATGGCCGTAGACCAGAGGGGACAGATAGTCTACCAATCCCTCGTTTAGCCAGGTGCGAATGTCGAGGCCTGCCTGAGTGTTGATACTCTCCAATGGGAACACCCGCACCCCAACGATGCCGCTACCTCCTGGCCGGTTGCGGATAGTCTCCGAGGCCCGGCGCAGCCACTCGGTGATCGTCGCAGTGTGCTGTGCAACGTCCTCGTCGAGCAAGCAGTATGCGGAGCCGCCCGGCGGAGCCCCGAAGTCCAGCTCCACACCGTCGGTGGCGTGATCGAGGGCCAGCTCTCGAACGATGCCCGTGAAGTGGTCGCGCACCTCCTGGTGAACCCAACCCCGTCCGCCGTTGCGCGTGCTAAGCGACGGGTCCATGGAGCCGTAGCCGCCGAGACGGAGGCTGGCGATGAAGTCGAGCTTCTTCTCGTGCGCACGATCGATAAGAACGTCAATCAAGTTAAGCCCACGCTCGGCCAGACTCCTGACGCTTTCCATAGCGCGCCACTCGTAATTCGAGGCAGTGGAGTCCCGATTCGAGCCGAAGGTCGTGCTGGCCTCCGATGTGTAAAAGAGCCCGTCGTCGCGAGCGACGCCGTAAATAAACGTGTCGACCGTTGTACCAGCAACCTGATCGATGGGCACCCAGGCATCCTCGAGGCTCATGGGCGGCTCGAAATTCCACAGATAGAAGTGTCGGGCGTCGTCGAAATAGATAGTTCGTTGTCGTCGCATGGTACCTCCGTGGTTCAATCTTCACTTATCGGATTTAGCGCCTTGGGGAATAACTGGTATGGATTTGGGATCTTCACCAAACTACTCTTCGATTGCTGCGACGCTCTCCGCGTTCACGAATACCGAGATCACGAATGGGGAAAGAGGGCCGACGTGAAGCTGCAACGCCTCATGGGCACGACGTGTCTCGACCTCCCACTCGTCGCGTGAACGAGGGCCTGAGACCTCATGTGCGTTTGTAAAGTACAGAAACACCATATATGCCGGAATCTGGTTTAAGGCTCGAAGCAGGTAGAGGTGAGCGAGTCTGTTTGCATATTGGTAGTAAGTCGACGACCAGGTCGCGTCGAGGGGAGCGCCGAACGCCCCTTTTGCCTCGGTGAGACTCGATTCGATGAGCCTTGCTGAGGCCGGGCCAGCTTGAGTGCCCGGCGAGTTGAGTTCGGGAACGTTCGCCTTGGCCTCCACCAACAGAACGTCGCCCCGTGAGCTTGTGGCGAGACCGTCCCATACAGGGCCTCGGCGGGGCCAGAATGACGGAAGTGATCTTTGGGTGAGCGTTAAGCCCAGACGCGCCAGGAACGCCGCATCACGGTATTCCGCGAAACCATCCGATTTCAGGGGAGAGCGCCAATTAATCGTGACATCTGTCGGCATCTCAAGTTCGGGGATTAGGGCATCAGCGAACAACTGCGGCGCGCGTCCCACCATCTCTTGAAGCCAGTGTTGGCTGCCTCGTTCTGCTACATCCTGCTCAATGCGCGACACTTTCGGCCTCCACTACCTGCCTGCCAACGCCTAGACTGATTCGCATGGCATCTTATGTGATTCTTCAAGCGCGGGTCATACCGCCTTCGACACAGACACGTTCTTGTTCTCAACATCCGAGGTATCGACTCTTACCGTCGCAACGTGATGAGCCGATGCATTAGCTTCAAAGACGTTTCGCAGGGTCATGATGGTCTTGTCCGGCATGCATTTCTACCTCGTGATCTCGCCCGTACCCGTCCTTCGAAGCGTAACAATCGACCTGGATCATTTCTCTTGGGCCAGGTCACTACTTTCTTCCCTCAAAATACCGTCTCGGATTCCCCACGGTAAGCTTGCTGATGTCGTCTTCGCTCGCTCCCAACGAAATGAGGCGCGGCAGAACGTTTCGGGTGATAAAAAGCCATTTGTCGTGGTTTGCCTCGTCGAGGGCCGCTCTCGCCTCCGGTGACAGCAAGCCGATGGTCGAGTCCCAGTCGTGCCCGATCAGGATGCGATGGGCCCAGCCAGCGTCGAACAACTGCTTGAGGACGACCGCTCGTTCTTCCCATGTTGGCCCCATTTGACCGACCGCCCCATGGCGGTCCATGCCGAGCCAGACACCCCGTTTCAAAAGGCCGGTCAGGTAGCCGAGATCGGTAGTGTCGTTACTGTGGCCGATGCACACGCGATCCAGGTCTACACCTTCGTCTTCAAACACGGCGACCTGCTGCTCGCCGATGCGCTCCGGTGCCCAGGTGTGAGTCATGATGGGAGCGCCCGTCCTCAACGACGCCCGCGCGGCCGCTCGGAGCACCTTTTCTTCGTTGGGCTTGACGCCTCCACGGTCGCTGGCACACTTGATGATCGCCGCTCTGATGCCTGTGCCGTCGACACCCTCCGTGATCTCCCTGGCGTAAAAGTCGGCGATGCGGTCGGTGGAGACGTTATTGAACGCAAGAGGCACATCGAGCCAGCTACCAGTCGATACGATCACGTTGACGCCTGACTTCCTGGACACTTCGGCCTGGAGGGACACGTCCCGCGCAGGGTATGGTGCGACATCTACGATTGTGTCCACGCCCCCGCGCTTGGCCTCCGTCAGGTCACGCTCGACACGGTCGGCGGTGCCTTCGCGGTCGAAAAACTCAGTCAAGTGCGGGGAACCGGCCAAGCCGATGCTCACGTGCTCGTGACTCAGCGTGAATCCCAGGTCGGTGGTGTTGATCGTCCCGAGAGCTGTTTCGATGGTTGACATGCCGTGACCTCTGAGGTGGACCCAGTCCTTTGGGCAGGGGTTGGGATCACTTAAGCTACAGTCTAGCACTCCATTCCATTGTTATGCCGACACCAGTTGGGAGGTTACGATCAATTCAGGCTAATGAGCTTGACTCGTTCCTTTATTGAACACCTGAGCCGGAGTTCGGTACTCCAAAGCTCGGTGAGGCCGCTCGTTATTGTAGAAACTCAGGTAGGCTCCAATCCCTGCCCTAGCTTCCGCAACGCTCTCGTACGCCTTCAGGTACAGCTCCTCGTATTTGACACTCCTCCTCAGCCGCTCCACGAACACATTGTCCATATAGGCACCCGCTCCCATGCTGAACAGAATATCGTGCATCTGTCTTCGCATCGGCGGGGTGATGAAGGACGATGGTTGGGAGCGCAAGTTCCCGGCTGGGTTATAGATGATGCTAAGTCACCGCGACGCTGCGCAACTGATTCAACGAAGTATCGATGCTCCGTCGTCAGTCGGGTATGCAGTCCTGTATGGAATGTCGAAGAACAGCCTGCGAATCCACGATATCGAGAGCGCCAGGGAGATCATCGACTACGAAACGCAGGATGACGCCAGTAAAGTGCTAGATATATATCCTGAAACAGGGACCTACTATCGCCTCGCCCACCCTTAAAGGTAGATATCCTCTAGAATCTAGCCCGCCATTTCGGGAGGAGCAGGCCTATTCGTCTTTGCCGAAGCCCTCTTCCCCTTCGGGCCGCTCTGGTGCTGTCGGATCGCCGCTAGCGGGCACACCGAAGTGCTCTTGCTTCCAATACCAGATGAAGCCCCTGTCTGCCCCGGCTACTAACTCGTATTTGCCGTCGCGATCCCAGTCCACTGGTGCCATGTGAATGGCGTGCCGCCCGAACACGAGCGGCTTCCCGTCAAAGTCCCAGAGCAGAATGATCGGCCGCTTGAAGACCGGGTTCGCATTGGTGCCAACGTTCTTGGCGAACAGTCCTAAGCTGTTACGGTACGGGCTGCCGGGCTGCGGGCCGACGCCGATCAGCAGGTCCAGGAGGCCGTCGCCGTCCCAGTCGACTACGGTGATCTTCGTCCTGCCACGGCCGTCACCACCAGCAGGGGTGTACGTACCCTGGGTCTTGATAGTGGAGCCGTCCTCGTAGCGGAGCTTCTCGCCCGGCAGGAGCGCCGACAGGTCATCCCTGCCGGCCCTGCGGTACAAGGCCAGATCGAGGTCGAGGTCCTGTGCCACGAGATCGGGCAGGCCGTCCCCAGTGAAATTACCAATGCCTGGTTGCTGCCGCCAAGGGCCGAACAGAGGCTCCCCTGTCGTGATATGCAAACGCTGCGGGGGGCCGAGTCGCGGCTGGGTCTTCGTACCCCAGTTCGGGTACCAGTCGAATAGGCCGACCATGTCACTGACGACGAGATCGAGTAGCCCGTCGCCGCTCCAGTCGACCAGGACAGGGTTGCTGTACCCTCCCATTTCGCCGTCGTACGGGCCTTGAGAGCCGCCCCAATGGTACCCGGCAGACGGATTCGGCCTAGCAAGTCTACGAATCTCCTCAGTCCCCTGGCGCACCCGCTCGGGTGGCGCGAAGCGGAGCGGGTCGGTCGATATCGTCTTGTACCAGAAGATGTAGCCTTCCAGGCTGCCGACCAGGATGTCCTGCGTGCCTGTTCCGCGCCAATCGCCGAGGGTCGGCACGCTGAAATAGCCTCCGTTGACATAAGGGTTGCGCTGCTTGATCTTCTTCGGCTCAGCGTAGATAGGCCGTCCTTCAGCGTCTTGGCCGTAGTAGAGGAACCATATGACCGAACCGGACTTGTCGGCGGCGAATATATCGTAGCGGCCGGGTTCGAGCACGTCAGAGACACCCACGCTCCCATCCAGATTAAGGCTGCGGTTGAACGGCTCGCCGTGCAGTGTGAAAAGCTCAGTCGGCTTGCCGAAGCTGGGCGAGTCGCCGATCTCGACGATCGGAAGATGGTGCAGCTCGCCGTATGAACCGAGGACCAGCAGCCCGGCGGTCGAATCCTCGGGGTTCACTACGGAGATATGGGCGGCGTGAGGCGGAAGTTCTATGTCGACCTTGTCCACATAGGTGAACTCGATCTGCCCATCCGAGCTAGTGTTCCGGTAGAGGTGAAGAACCGGCTTGGAGAGTTCCCCGCGCCAGCTTCCGTCCTTGCAGTACCGGTCGCGTTGGTCCTCCGGCACAGTACCGCTGACAGGATCAACGGGATTGTATTGGGTCGGCTCGCCGCTGATCACGACGAGGTCCAGGCGTCCGTCGCCATTCCAATCGACCAGCGCGACGACGTTCCTGCCCCAGGACCTTTCGATGGCATCGAGACCCTTATCGTCCATGCGCGCTGGAGGACGACTCGATTCTGGCGAAAGAGACGAACTGTCGATGTCCTCGACTCCGCGAATGGTGATGCGTGAGCCGTGGCTCGTTTCGGTCGGCACGCCGCCCTTGGTGGACAAGAGAACGGCAGGCTTCTTGGAATATCCCCTGGGGGTTATGAGAACCTCGATGCTGCCATCGCCGTCCAGGTCAGCAGCCATCGCCACTGCGCCGACAAGGCCCTGATCCAGTTCGTTCAGATGATTCCTGCGTGAGACCACGCCCCAGCGCATTCCGCGGTCGACGATCGGGGTGCCATCGGGCATCGAATCAACAAACTTGTAAGCAAATATCTCGCCGCCGGAGATGACAAGCTCCCGCTCGCCGTCGCCGTCCCAGTCGAGTAGGTGGATTTGACCCTCTGGGCAGAACAGGTCGCCAACGACATTCTCATCGCCGACGACTAAAGGCGATCCGTCGCCGCTATTGCCGCCCTCGATAGGCCGTGGAAATTCGCTCATGAGTAACCTCCGGTAATATCTACTGTTCTGGTGCGGACACCTATTGGGAGTCGATCCAAATTGGTGAGTTTACACCGACGAACTCACACTACAGTATCCGTTTGTTCGATCCGTCTAACAGAACCACCGACCATGATAGCCGAGATATCTCATATGAGCGAATTCTCCTCACTACTCATCAGTTGGCTTGTATCCGCAGCCATGTTTACGGGACGGAACGAAGGAGCACGACTACCTGCTTTACATGGCGATCGAGAACATAGACCGTTCCAGAACCAAGGCGAACCACCCCCAAACGAACGAAATGTGCGAGCGGTTCCACAAGACCATGCAGGACGAATGCTACAGCATCCCGTTCAGGAAGAAGCTGTACTCCTCACTGGAGGAGTTGCAGGTGAATGTGGGTGAGAACTTACAGTGAGGAGAGGCCCCATTCAGGCAGGTACTGCTACGGCAAGACTCTGTGGCAGACCTTTCAAGAGAGCAAACGCCTCGCAATGGACAAGGACCTCAGCAACCGAAACTACCGACTGGACAGAGAGATCAGATAGCTTGGTGCTGTCTGATTCTGCTGCGTATTTGGACTAGGCTTGCTACGTTGCCATGAAAACCACTGTGAATAAGACGGTCCTGGGGAGCACCGCGAAAATGGAATCTACAACGAGGCTTGGTTCATAATTAATATGGGGCGGAACGCTAGGGTCATTCTTCACGCACGAAGAGCTTTTGACGGCATAGGTTATCAGACCGTATGACATGACCAGGCGTCTTTTTGAGTTGCAGATATCCTACTTCTTCGCCGCGACCTTCTTCCACGTGTCACGTAGTATGACGGTGCGGTTGAAAACGAGGGCGCCGGGTTTGGAGTCGTGGTCTACTGAAAAGTAGCCGAGGCGCTCGAACTGGTATTTTTGACCTGGCTTGGCGTCGGCGAGGCTTGGCTCAACCTTGGCATTGGTAACGACTTCGAGAGAGTTGGGATTCAAAGTACTCGTGAAGTCGTCGTCATCGTCGGGACGCTCGGACGTGAATAGGTGGTCGTATAGCCGCGCCTTGGAGTCGACGGCGTGCTTCGCGGAGACCCAATGGATAGTGCCACGTACCTTCCGCCCGTCCGGGGCATGGCCACCTCGCGTCTCCGGGTCGTAGGTGCAGCGTAGCTCGACGACTTCGCCATTGTCGTCCTTGACTACGTCCTGACAGGTGATGAAGTAGCCGTAGCGCAGGCGTACCTCACGTCCCGGTCCCAGTCGGAAGAACTTTTTGGGCGGGTCTTCCATGAAGTCGTCGCGCTCGATGTATAGCTCCCGTGAAAATGGCAACTTGCGGCCACCGGCGCTTAGGTCTTCGGGATTATTAACGGCGTCGAGTTCGTCAAACTGGTCTTCTGGATAGTTTTCGATGACGACCTTAAGCGGCTTTAAGACCGCCATGACGCGAGCGGCCTTCTTGTTGAGATCGTCACGCACTGTGTGTTCGAGCATAGCGATGTCGATAACGTTCTGCCGCTTGGCGACCCCGACCAGATCGCAGAAATTCCGTATGGACTCAGGGGTATAGCCGCGCCTCCGCAGCCCGGCAAGAGTGGGCATTCGAGGGTCGTCCCAGCCGTTGACGTGACCTTCGTTAACCAATTGAATTAACTTGCGCTTACTGAGGACCGTATTGCTCAGGTTCAGGCGCGCGAACTCAATCTGCTGCGGGTGATAGACGTCTAGCTCGTCGAGTATCCAATCGTAAAGGGGCCTGTGGTCCTCGTACTCCATGGTGCAGATGGAGTGGGTGACTCCTTCAATCGAGTCGGACTGGCCGTGAGCGAAGTCGTACATCGGGTAGATGACCCATTTTTCGCCAGTGCGATGGTGTGGCGTCTTGAGAATTCGATACAGCACCGGGTCCCGCATGTTGATATTGCCGGACGCCATGTCGATCTTGGCCCGCAGCACCTTCGAGCCCTGGTCGAACTCGCCATCCTTCATGCCCTGGAATAGCGCGAGGTTGTCCTCGACGGAGCGGTCGCGATACGGACTCTCGACGCCTGGTTCGGTCAGTGTGCCTCGATACTTGCGGATCTGCTCCTGGTCGAGATCGTCGACGTATGCCTTGCCCTTCTTGATGAGATCGACAGCGAACTCGTAGAGCTTCTCGAAGTGGTCCGACGCGAAGTACAGGTGCTCGCCCCAGTCCCAGCCGAGCCATCGCGTGTCCTCAAGGATGCTGTCGACGTACTCCTCTTCCTCTTTCGCGGGGTTCGTATCGTCGAAGCGCATGTGGCAGCGGCCACCGTACTTCTCAGCGAGGCCAAAGTTGAGACATATCGACTTGGCGTGACCGATGTGGAGGTAGCCGTTGGGTTCCGGCGGGAAGCGCGTAACGATCTTACCGTCGAAGCGACCGCTTTCGTTATGTCCGTCGACGATGTCTTCGACAAAGTTGGTGGATGTTTTTTCGGTATCCGTCATGGTTGGCTCTGCTGACTTGGGTTGAGGTGGCGGCGCGTCCACCCTCACCCTCTCCATTCAACGGAGAGGGGATTAAGAGGTGGTCGTCAGCCATATCGCTCCCGGCCCTCGCGAATCATGTTTACGATCTCGTCCGTAGTCACGTCAAGGTCGACGCCTTCGACATCTAGAGGAGAGACGCCAGAAGATTCCGGTTGCAACACGAAGGACTGTCCATCTTTACGCCGAATCCTAACTGCTCCATCTTTCTGCGCAACATCCAACAGAGACGCGAGATTCTGCCGAGCTTCCGAGTATGTATAAACTCTCATGGAGTTACCTCCATTACCTGTACCCCTACTGACGGTGCATTCGCCGCAAGCTGCTTATCTAGCGTAAGGAGCGGAGACCGTAAATTCAGTGCACAAGCAAGGATATATGCATCATATGCGTATATGTTCAGTTGCTCAGACAACTCCAACGACTGGCTTAAATCGATGTCGATGGATCTGAACAGTATCTGTTCATAGCTCTTGATCGCCTTTTTGGCCTGTCCCAAGGTGATCCTGTGACGCCTGAACATCGCGGAAAAGGCATTGCCGATTTCCCAATGAACAGACGCAGGCGCTATCAGGTTCGCACCGGCTGTGTGCCTGACGATTGCTGCTTTTTCAGGCTCGTTGGCAATCACCGCAATGATTGCAGACGTATCAATTACCAAGTCCATATTGGAATTGTACAATTGTACATAACATCAGTCAAGCGATTCAAGCTAGGTGGCTGCCGGAATCGCCTCGATAGGTTTGAAGTGACGAGCGGCGAGTTTTGCGAAAAACTCGAACCGTTCGTTAGTATACGCTCCAGTCCAATGCTGGAACGTGTATGTAGGAATCCCGAAAAGCTTCTCCGACGTATACATCGCGTTGGAAATCGATGAGACGCAGGCTACGACGCCCAGCTTGTCAGCGATAAGCTCAAAGGGAATGAGATGGTTGAGTGAGAACTTGACGAAGGTCCCATCCGGGAAATTCGACTCATCCGCCAGTACGCCCATGACGTTTTGGGTCGATTTCGGGTGATCTTTCCATAGAACGGCATAGCCACGCTCGATCAGGAACGTTACGACCTTACGGTGAACATTCAGGCCGTCTTCTTCGGACATTCCCTTGTAATCGGCGAAATCCTTTCCGAGGAGCAGCACCTTTGGCCGATCTGAACTGGTCTCGGCTGATACGGTCCGGGCTTCCGGGACGAATTCGTCTAGACCTCGGATAATTTCAAGTAAAGTCTCTTTGGGAATGCCGTAGAGTGGCAGCCGGTTAAAATAGTCGGGGAGCGGCAGGTAGTCGTGCCACATGAGATAGGCGCGATCCAGTTTTGGCAGCAGCTCTGCTGGCGGCTCGGGGTGCGGACCATGATTGTTGAAGCCACCATCGTATATGACGACTTTGCACCCGGGATACGCTCGCACAATTCGGTTGGTGTACTCGGCGGCCCGCCAGATCCACACCTCGTCAGCATGATAGATATCTAACTGCTCTCGAAGCTCTGCAGCGTTTTGCTCCGCATCTGGTGCGGGTATTCCAAGCAGCCTCCCAGCGTTGGAAACTTTTGCCCATGTCCAGTACGAGTCGGCGAGGGGCATCACCACGTCTCGAAACGCCATCGTGGCCGCGTGAGTCGTCAATACTAGGTAGTTATCCCATTCAGACCGTTCCTCTTCTGGCAGACTGCGAAGGATGGCGCTGACGATCGTCAACTCCCATGGGTCTGGTACTGCAAGGAGGCGTTTTTTTCTACCCATCAACCGCGCTCAAGTTCTTCCATTCGCGCCCGCATTAGCCGCTCGGCAGCCTGCAGGTCTTCCAGCGTGTCGATGTCGACGTTGTCACTGGGGTCCATCTCGTATCCGAGGCTGGTTTCGCCCACGAAAGACGCTCGCTCCATTAGCGTGGAGAATCGCGCCACACGACAAGAGGGGTTGTGGTAATGGACAATCGGCAAGTGCGGTTTGGCCAGATCAAAGGCCCTCTCAAACGGAGGATCGATGGACAACGGCTCGATTCTGTGACTATGCTCTTGTAGTGTGAACATCTTGTACGGGTTCAGTTGGTTGGAAGGGACTTGAACGACTGTAACGACCGAATCCGCGTCGGGATTAGATACCAGCAACTCAATACATTCGTCAGTCAAGGAGGACGTGGCGAACGGTGTCGTCGGAAATTGGTGTACAACAAGGTCGGGGCGGTAACCCTCGTGTTTTACCAGCCACTCGACGCAATGGCGCACGACGAGGGTCGTGTCAATAAGATTGGTACTCAAGTCGGCGGGTCGTATGAAGGGCACTTCAGCACCGGCTGCTTTGCCAACTTCTGCAATCTCCTCGCTATCGGTCGTCAACACGACCCTGTCCACATACTTCGCGTTCAGCGCACGCTCGATCGCCCAAACGATGAGGGGCTTGCCCCCCAACTCTCGAAGATTCTTATTGGGTAGTCGTTCAGATCCTCCTCTTGCAGCTATGACCGCCAAGACTTGAGCTTCATTCGGGTTCAACGAATTATCCTCCGAGTCAGGCGCTGGACTTAGACCAACGCACTTAGAATGAGATGTTGGCACCAATCGTCACCGTCGTTGATGAAGGCGTGCTGGGTGTTCGGCGGGACGTAGGCGCAGTCTCCGTCCCGTACCTCATAGGTCTTGTCGCCGAGGAGCATCTTACCATTGCCTGAGGTGAAGACGTATACCTGCTCCTTGCCGACATGTTCATGTGGGCCTTCTTCCTGGCCTCCGGGCATTTCGTGCATTGTCAGGCCGTGGAAGCCCTCAAGCGGAGCCTGCTCGTAGGTGCGATCAGGGAAGCGCGCCTTCTCCGCCAAGATAGACCAGCCGACTGCTCCGTGACTTATGTGCGGAGGGCCAGCACGCCAGTTGCGAATCACTGGGTCCGTCCTGCCTCGGTCGAGGTCGCCATCGGGGTGCTCGGCTGCCCACGACGGGATAGCGCTGATAACGTAGTGTTCGAGAAACTCGTCGCTGTCGTTGATGACCGAGTGGACGCCCTGTGAAGGCATGTAGACGGCGTCGCCCTCTTTAACGTCGAAGGTTTCATCGCCGAGTTGGACTTTGCCGGTGCCGCTGACGAAGTAGTACACGTGCTCCTTGGCCGCATGGGTGTGGGCGGGCTCTGTCTTTCCAGCTTGGAGCAGGCGGTATGTGATTCCGTGGATGCCGATGAGCGGTGCTTCCTCATACGCCCGACCGGGGTTGGTGCCAAGCTGCATCATCACCTTCCAGCCGACCGCGCCATGACTGTTGGCTGGGTCCTGGTCACGCCAGTTGCGGATGACGGGTCGAGGAGTTTGCATTGTTTGGCTCCTATAGTCGGACGCATTTTTTGTCGCGGCACAGTAACGATAAGAATTGTACCGGGAACCCAGAGTGTCGGCAATCGAGTGAGGTGTTCGCCTTGAACCAGGGCAATCGCATTCTCACAATCCGTTCGTGCTGAGTATCGTTACGTCCTGCGACCGGACCGAATCGAGGGAAGTAACTCCGATAGGCAAGAGTCTGATCCTCTCCCCCTCGACGGGGGAGGGATACGGGATGCAATCGACGCCAATAAGTGCATCGAGCTGATTCTGCGAACTCGGATGATTCAATCAACGAAGCGCAAGGCGTGACTACTTGAAACCTGTTTAATACATCGCGGAACCTGCTGGTCGCGCCCGAATCATACCTCAAAAGGACTGGGCACGGAGCGGGAGGTTAACAAAGCGGGTCAGTTTCCTACATACCGGAACCTGAGTTTCGACCCCCTGCATGGGGTGCAGGGGGTCGCTGGTTCGAATCCAGTCACCCCGACCATCGAATCCCAATCCACCCCACCACGAAGCGGCTGAGGCCACCTGATCAGGTGGCCTTTTTCTGTTACCTCAGCACAGAAAAACGGCAATCTGCCCCCCTGCATTATGCGGAGTTCGTTGAGACGCTCTAACCGCTTGCCTGACAGACACTTCTCTCAAACTGAGGCAAGCAATATGATCGGATCATCGAAAAGCGGGTTGGGAAACGCCGTGAACAAGCCAAACATGAACCTTGAGGTGCTCATCAAGCACTTCGAGGTCCAAAACAGAACAGAGAACAAATCGCCCAGGACCGTGGAGTGGTACAACCTCGTTCTCGGGCAGTTGCACGCCTGGCTCAATCGGGAAGGACTATCGTCAGATGTTGCTAACATCGACGAGATGATCGTCAGGCAGTTCATCCTGCACCTAAGGGAGCGCCCAGGAACCAAAGGAGCCACACTGTCCTCACACACGATGTACAACAAAGTCAACGCGCTCAGGTCGTTCTTCTCATGGCTCAACCAGAAGGGATACACGGATGGTCATGTGCTCGCAGACCTCAAGCAACCACGAATTTCCAAGCAGGTCGTCGATCCCATTCGAGCAGACGAGATCGCGACCCTGCTTGATTCGCTCGATTCAAATGCGGCGTTGGGCGCCCGCAACCACGCCCTTGTCTCGTTGATGCTCGATACAGGGCTTCGGTTACGGGAGGCGGCCCATTTGACAGAGTTCGGCGTGCATCTTGAAGATCGGTACGTCAAAGTCCTGGGCAAAGGCGATCAAGAGAGGATTGTCTCGTTCGGAACTGCCTGCCAGCAGGCAATGATTCACTATTATTTCCACTACCGCCCGGAGCCAGCGACCGCGAGTGACTCCGCGTTCTTCTTAACGATGGACGGGGTACCCCTCACAACAGATGCGGTAAAGTCGATGATCAAGAGACTGGCCGTGTCTACCGGCATCGAGCGGCTCCACCCACACCTTTTGCGCCACACTTACGCAACGATGTTCTTGTTAAATGGCGGCGATGTCTTCTTACTAAAACAGAATCTTGGTACCGCCACACTGACAATGGTCCAGAATTACCTCCACATAGCGAGCCGGATTGCGGCGGTTCGAAGCCAGACGTTTTCGCCGCTCGATAGCATGGCGGTGAAGCGTACAAAGCGGTATCGGAGAAGCTCCGTGAAACGTCCAGGGAACGCTCCCGCCAGAACCGGAGGGCTCCGTTCCGCAGTGGGTCGTGCGACTATCGGCTGATTCGTTCCCCACGCCGCTTGAGAGGTGCGAACTCAGCAGCGAGCAACAACTCATCGATGTCGTGGACACCAATGGAGTCGACGTTTTCCGCGAGTGCCAGGCCGAGCATGATCACCACATCGCGGCTCGGGCTGCTTCTCTCCCCGGATTCCAGCCTCAATAAGTATGCCTGGTCAAGCCCAGTGTACTGGGCGAGTCGGTATCTCGACTTTCCCGAACGCCGACGGAGCAGTTCTAAATGGCGTCCGAACTCGCTCTGGATCATTGATATGATACGGTCAAAGTATGCGACATACACTCAGTAGAGCAAATCTGGTTGGCAAGGTCACGGCGAAATAGCGCATGCCTATGTTGAGGAGAGCCTGTGACGGTCGAAGAAGCGCTTCAAGCCCTCTTTGGTGACGATGCGCGGGACTTGAGCGCGGACGGATACCTGGAGGCAATCAGTCGCCTCCGACAGTGCGACAGCCGTCTTGCCGCACGAGTTGAAAAGGCCCTTCGACCCGTGCTCAACGAAGTGTTCCCAAAGCGTGCTGTTCTGTGGCACGAGACCTCCAGGGGCACCGAGCACCGATTGGCGTTGTTGGATGTCAATCCGCACTTTGCCGAAGATATCGTTACGATCCGCAAGGCTTTTCAGGTGCCGGAGATTGGGATCGGACGGGTTGATCGGAGAGCGTACGAATCCCCGCGAGACAACTCCGCAGAAGAATCTCCAGACCTCGAAGTGCTCAACTTGGCCTCACTCTGGCTTCGGGCACACCGACGTTCGGCGAATGGCGAGCCCGTAGACTCTCTGAGTGATGGGTTGCCGAGTGTATTGCTGGCTGGAGCGTTGTCCAGCGGAAAGTACGATCTTGGTGAGGTGGCGACCGTGCCGTGGCTAAGGAACCCGCCCTCGTTCGGCCGAGACTGCCGTTGGATTGGCGGGTTGGAATCACCGCTTCATCGGGCTGTCTCGTCTGTATTGGAACGCCACCGCCTTCCCCACCACATCTGCGGAAAGATCGAGATGTTCTCCCTAACAGGTATACCCAAGGTTTTGCAGGAACTGAGGGGTCTTCAGGTCGATTTGGCCCGGGGAAGCACCGACGCAGGTGGAGGCGGACGTCTCAAGATCGAGGTAGACGGGCTTGACGAGTTCACTTTGAGGGAAGAGGGGCTGAGCATCTGGGATACCGTCGTCAGACCACGGCAGGAAGAGCTTCATGGCCAGCGCGGCCAACGCCCTCACGGAAGAATTGCGCCGGAAGTTGAGCGGCTCAGCCGCGGAGTTGTGCTTTACAAGATTTGGATTCGAAGCGGGGACATCAATAAATCGCTAGACGAATTGGCATCGTTGCACTGTGTCGACGACCTAGACGTTGAAATTGCACGCCGCGTCCTTGCTGACCTCGCGAATCTTCTCCAGCCAAAGGTCAGCCGAGAATAGATCCGCTTGTCGTCGCTGCGCTTTTAGAATCGCAGACGGAGCCGTCCACCGCAAGCTGGCCGGGTGTCGTCGCGGCTGGGGATGTCCGTCATCAGTTCTCCCCCCTCGGAGACTACCTCAAAAGCTTCAACATAGAGTCCAAACGCCTCAGGAAATCACCAGAAACCTCGGTATCGATACTTATTACATTACGTTCTTGTATCGAATTTCCAGCGTCAGTCAGCCATCACCCGGATCAAGCCCCAGACCTTACTCTTCCAGCGGGAGTTTTCAACGAAAATGAATGCCCTACGCAGCGGGGCTAGACGCGCGATGGAGCAAAGCCGCTCAAATGCGCTATACGCGATGTCTCGTCGTCTTCATCGAAGAGTTCTACGGTTTGGCCGTATGATCCTCTCCCCGTCGAGGTTGACTCACTGCAAAATCGTCTACGCACCGTAATTTGCGAGAGGCCCCGTTAGTTCCTCCCAAGCCCAATATTGGACCTGTCTCGGTTTTTGAGGAGCGGACCACGCTCACATTTGACCACCGCTAGGCGAGTGTGGCTCATCGTAAAACACCTTAATCTCCATCGCGTGCAACACACGGTCGGTTATCAGAGTATCGTCTCGTCGATCCAGAGTGACCTGTACCACGTTCTCGCCCTCCTGCAGCGCGTTGGGCGGCACGTGGAAGGTGTACCACAGATGCGTATGGATCCGACGAGGCAGTTCGCCACGTTGAGCCATGTAGGAGACGCTGCCACCGTATATCCATTCGATCGTCGCCTGTTCCACCGGCAGGTCGTGGCCGTTGAGCTTGAACGAAATTGTGTCCTCGTCCCCGACCTGGACGATACGGACCCCCAGCGTAACACGATCTAACTCGCCGTCCTGGCGTGCGGCATCGAGAGCGTCTCCAACAAAAACGGTGACCTCCGACGGGACCCCTTCTTCCAACATGATTGGAAGCTTTCGCACCGGAGCGTAGGCCCCCGAGTCGGCTGCTCGGTGTCCAAGCATGTAGTGCTTCGTCTTACGTGAGTAGACGGCCGGATAGCCCATCTCGCGGAGTATCTCGTATTCGTTGGCGGTGTGTGGCCAGCGCAGGCTGGACAAATACAGTCCGTCCGCCCCGTTCGCGAGGTGGTTGGTCGCAGCGGCGCGGTACATCTCGATGGTAGCCTCGTACTGCCGGTCGTCGTATACCGCGTTGACAATAGGGGCGTAGACCCATGCACCCGCTTCGTGCGCTGCCTCAACCATCCAGTCGAGCGACGGGTTGGTGTCTAGCAGCGCGGTGTCCTGCGGGCTGTTCGGGTGCGGCGATGTCGGTACGACCAGGTCGACCAGCTTCTCCGAGAGCCACTTCCGCACTTCGAGACCCGACTCGGTATTGGCGTCCTCATTGGAATGCACTTGAACCGCCAGACCCAAGCGCTGACCGCGTTTCTCGCCGATGCGGTCGAGCAGAGCCCGTACCTCACGAACGAAGCCGGTCAGTGCGGGCGGGTTGTTTGGGGCGTCTGTCGGCCTTCCAACTTCGGCCGAGAACGTAGTCGATGGGACGTAGTAGTTGAGTCCGATCCCGTCAAGTTCGTAGCGGTCGCACGCATCTTCGATGGTCTCCAGGCGACGGCGCCTGACCTCCGGATCCACGTGGTCCGAGTAAGTGTTGAAGTCGTCGCTGTCGGGCTCTCTCGCCTCCCAGTGCAGCCACGTCAGCACCTGGATACCGTGCTCATGCGCGCGGTCGACGGCGATCTTCAACGGGTCATTGCCGGCTTCAAGCGCCTGTTTGAGGTTCTGGCCGCCGCGCCACCACATTACCTGGGCCTGCTCGCTTCGGTGCCACAGCCAGTATAGACCGGCCTTGGCCTCGAACGGCTGCGTCTGCTGCGAAACGAAGCCGTAAAACAGTGTATCGACGCTGGTGCCCAGCAACTCATCGACCGGCTGACGAAGCCGGTGAACGCTAAGCGGGGGCGCGAAGCGATAGAGCAGGTGGTGACGTGCGTCGTTTTCATAGATCAGCCTGGGTTTGCGCATCGTCGAAGTGTCTCCTTCGTCGTGACGCAGCTAACCACGTCGCGTTATTTCCAGATCAACTCATCCGGCGGTGGGTCGGATATGAGGCCAACGAACTTGGCGTTCTCTTCTCCGCGCTTCTCGACTTCGAACATAACCGGGCCATCGGCCGCTCAGCGTCAATCCCAACGGATCGTTCACCGAGCCTAACATTTTACTCGGATCGGGTTTCGGGGCAGGTCATGCAGGCTTTGGAGTCGTTGGAGTTCAATCTCCTGCGGCACTATCGATTTCGGGTCGACACGGTGTCGCAAGAATCGATTTGCGGTCATCTGGTGAATGAGCGTTCTGCAGGAGCAGCGGTCAACCCTGAGAGAGACGATGGCGGTGAGCTTCGAGGGTGCGAGGCTTTCCCCTGAGACCAATTTCTCTTATGGGGGACCCTCGGTATCTGGTGTTCCCGCCGAGCTTGTGTCACGTCAAAGAACTTGGGGAACGACTGAGGGTGGAGGTGGATAACTCTATTACACGAATCGCAGCGCCTACTTTGGCACTTCTCCTTTGCGATAAACACCATATATCTCGACTTCGTCACTAGTAAAAATGTGGTTAGCGGCGATGTGTCGTCGTGTGTAACGTTCGTCCTCGGACTTTTCGTCTCCGCAGAGGCGGCACGAGAAGGTTCCCGAATTATGGTGGACGACGGGATACTAAAACAGTTTAGGAGGGTAGAGGCGGTAGAAGAATTTCCGTACTCCCATGCCAGTAACGCCAGCTAGTTGGGCGAGCGTACCTGTCGGCCATTCACGGGCTCGTCCATAGATATACAGCAGACCCCGATGTTTGACCCACCGTTGAGATCGCCTCTGGCGAGATAGCCCGGCATCCTTCTCGTAGAGCAGCGCATCGGAAATGCTCATGATAACGGCCTCGGTCAATATAGCACCCGTATATATATCTAGCGGTAGCTTTGGGCGTTCTGGCATGCGCTGTCCATGTCCTGTCTACATTGGGACCATATGCGGTCTATCATCTGTCTACATGATGTCTGCTTGGTGTATGCATGGGTGTCTATAGGCTGTCTACATCCTGTAAGCCTCCCCACTCCCAGCCCAAAAAGTAAGTCGAAACCACACCTCCATCCTAGCACAACGTTGAGAAACGACGGCGGAACATCCAGCTTGTCCGTTGGAGTTGGTCTCGCCTTCAACGAACTATACGTAAGCCAAACCTCCCTTCCCTTCGATCAGGGGCGAGAAGACCTCGCGTTGAGCATTGAGGTGTAGTCGGCCATCTGCACTTCCTCGGTGACCTCTGCGCTTTCCCGGTTCGGCATTCGCTGCCAAGTGAGGTTACCCTAAGCTCGCATTTGCCCACCTTGTGTTCGATTCCTCGTCGCGAGTAGGGCGGTCAATAAAGGTAGGTCGTGGGGCTTCAGCGGCGGCAAATTGTCGCCTAAATTGGAGCTTTCTCGCTACGGTACTGGTGTGGCTCGAAGTGCCCGAAAACCTGGTACCTCGGTACACATTCGGTAGACGGTTCGAATCCGGTCGGGGTCGCCAAACACCGTTTTCACGAAAACTTGCCCAACTGTCCAACTGCGCTTGTCGAAACAGCCGCTTCAAAAATGGGACTGAGGATACCAGCCGAGGCCCAGTGACTCCGGTACTTAGCGATCCTTGTGACGTACAGCTAGTGACTGGCTTCGACAATCTTCTTCTCGATCTGCTCTGCAAGATCTCCTTGGTGGAACTTTCCGAAGACGATCCGAGTTGGAAGGTAATATCCGGCTTGCGACGCTTCCTTGTTCGAGTAGGCTTGTTCTCGGTTGACAGTGTGACGCCAGTCAACCCTAAGGTGGTATTCGCTAGGCTGCTGATTCCCATCGCCATCGACGAAGATCCCAGTTCCGGCGACGACCACCGGATCCGTAACAGTCCCTAGGGCGCGGATTCCCTGCCCATTCACGTACGCAAAAACTTTGTCACCTTTGTTGGTACCCTTTTGAAGAGTTCGTGGGCCGTCAGGAAACCCATAGATGGCAGCAACTCCCTGCTTGAACATTCGTTTATATGCGCCCGGCCCGTATCTTTCGTTGGTGTTAAGTATCCAATGTCCTTTCCAACCAGAGTCAGACACTGGGATTTCTTGTGGCTCAACTCCTTCAATGCTGATCAGCATTCTCTTCCCTGCTTCATCAGTCATCAGACTGAATGGGACGAACTGGATAGGTACACCATACGATCTCAGCCACTGAACCAGTCGCTTGAGTTCATCATCGGCATCGGGTGCCACGATAACCACCCGCTGACGTTTGCCAAGTTCTTCTTCTGGGAACTCATCGTTATCGACAAAATCACGAAATCTACTTATGAGACCGGGACCAGAACCCAGATATTTCTGTGCTTCTTGGTTGAGCCGTTGATACCCGGTTTCTTGGTAACTTGCCGCGTACCCAAGAAGTTGAGCGACGGTTGCCCTGTTCGACCAATCCCGTTTTATCTCGATGATGATGAGGTTTCCAATTCCGTCTAAAGCAAGTATGTCGGCCATAGATTGCCCGCTGATCGACTGGCCTATGACGAGGACTTCTTCTTTATGGAACAATATCTTGGGATCGGACGATAGCCAGTTTTCGATCTCTTTCTCCTTTACTCCCATCGTCAAGGCCTCGGTGACAGAGAACCTGCTGAGAACTTGGAATTTGTTATTTTCGGACTTTATCTCAAACAACAATGCTTCCTCCTTGGTGACAACTTCTGTGAAGCCACTGTCCATGCGACGCGAGGAGAGGCAAGCCGTCTCAGCCTCGTAGTTCGATTCCAAAGTTGATTTTGTTCTAATCGAACAGAGATATCACGGTGATTCCATGACATCATGACCTGGTAACCCCATGCCAGTGTTATTGTATTCATATATATATAGCGTTCGCTTGGTGGCTGGACTTTGTAGCGGGAAAGAGTACTGCTCAGTTTCGTATTTGCCTTAAGTCTCCCTCATCAACGCCATGATTCTATATCACTGACTCGCCGATAGAAGTGATCTGTTCCCGAAGATCGTTGATAGTGCCCACGTCTCCCTGGCGATGCAACATCCGATGGCAATTCTAGGAGCGTGAGCAATTAGTCGAGATCTCGAAGGTTTCTGACGGTGGCTCCCGTGGTTGTTGAGAAAGGGTTGGCATGTGCTCCGAGAGTCCCTATCCTGGACAACCAACCGGACCATGG
>Ga0114996_10002620_pt1 | contig 23154 bp, 18 predicted proteins | sample ArcticOcean_MG_C_4_FD_87039 | JGI IMG/M metagenome (GOLD analysis project Ga0114996, IMG submission 87039) | Marine microbial communities from western Arctic Ocean - ArcticOcean_MG_CB4_134 | ecosystem: Environmental > Aquatic > Marine > Oceanic | place: Arctic Ocean: Canada Basin | collected... | reverse complement strand
CCCTCGCTTCGCAAGAAACGCGGTGTCGATGATGGGATAGAAACGAGGCAGCCTCATGTGTCCACGAGAACTACGCTCTTGCGACTCATCACCATGCAAACGAACGTGACCTATTCGCCGCTCGGCATCTGAAAGGGTTCGTCAGCGCTGCCGCCGTAGATGCTCGGCACCTTCCCACCCATCGGCCGCAAATACGCACAGAGCTGACCGCGGTGATGAACCGTGTGGCGGATCAGAAAATCAAGATACGAAACGGCCGGCATGTCGAACACGCCCATCATGTTGACTTCCTTCGCCAATGCGGCGCCATCAAGGGCTTTCACCTTCGCAAGCGCGGCGCCGAAGTCTTCGTCGTAGATCTTCAAAGCGCCGGCCACGGAATTGATCGCCTGCTCGGCAGAGGGATCGGGCATGGCGAACTCGCCATTCGTGACCGCATCGAGAAACCACATGTCGGCCACTGGGATGTGGCGCGCGAGTTCGAGGGCCGTACGAGCCTTCTCGTCAGGGCGATAGTCGCTCTTACCTTCCGGTACGGCCGCGATGACCTTTCGGGTTGTCGGTGTTTCCATCTCAATCACAGAAATGAAAGACTCCGCCATGCTCTTGGCTAGTTCGGGTGTCATGCTCTTGTTCTCCTAGATAGGCGCAATATGGGGGCGTGCGCGAAATGGCGACCGGCGAGCGGATCGCAAGCTATTCATTGTGCATGAGCCACGGTTTCAAAACAGTTCCCGCGATCGCTCAGCTCGATAAGTTTACACGTCTTCGTGATCGCAGAAATGCGCATCGAGCGCCACTTTGTTGGCCTCAGACATCTCGTGCGAGAAATCATCCATCTCATTGCTCGGCATCGGCGAAAAGCTCCTGGCGAGATCAGTATTCTGGCGGATGAAGTCAAGCTCAGGCATCCCGACCACTGCCGACGCCACCGGCAGCGACAACGTATATCGGAGCAGCGGGTCGATCGATGCCTTGCCCGGCTCCTCACCGACGAGCGCGCCCTGCGCGGACACCTTCATCGCAAGAATACCCAGGTTCTTCTTCCGCGCCACCGGCAGCGCCACCCGCTCAAAGCTATTGGCGGGCACCGGCGGCAGGTTCACACCCGCCGTACTGCGTCCTTGGAGCGCCGCGTTGAGCGCCATCTGCGTGCAGTCGAAGTCATGACGTTCGAGTGCGGTCGCCAGCGTCTTCGGATCGACGTGGCTGGTCACACCGATAAATCGCGCGACCTTCTGATCCCGCATGCGGTAAAGCACCTTGAGAATGCCTTTCTCGACCGCCGCAAGATCTTCCTCGTACCAAAGGTTGTGGCAGTGCAACAGGTCGACGTGATCGGTTTGGAGGCGTTCCAGACTACGCTCCATCTCTCGAAGCGCTTCGTCGTGGTTGCGAGTGCGGATCTTCGTCGCGAGAAACACCTCGTCGCGCCGCCCCTTGAGAGCCTTGCCCACCCAGGTCTCGCTCTTGCCCTTCCCGTAGGCCTGCGCCGTGTCGAAGTAGCGAACACCACGATCGAGCGCCAGATGGATAGCCTCAATGCCCTTCTCTTCTTCCTCATACATCAGCAAGCGGCTACCGCAGCCTTGCGCCAGGATCGTCACCTCAACGCCCGTCTTTCCGAGCGTGCGCGTCGGCAACGTACCGGTCGCCGCCTGTGCGGCCACGGTCGAAGCAACCGCGCCACCGATGAAATTCCGCCTAGAAAGTTTGTCCGTCATGCGTCCCCCTGGTGCGCCCATTCTATCAATGGCACCACACGACTAGTTGACAACCGGACCTCGACGGACTCATACTTAACATAATGGTTAACGATAACTCAGCGCATCTCAACGCCACATTCTCGGCGCTCGCTGACCCGATCCGCCGCGGCATTCTTCAGCGCCTCTCGCAAGGCGAGGCAACCGCCGGCGAACTGGCCAAGCCCTACGCCGTTTCACTTCCGGCAATCTCGCGGCACCTGCGCGTTCTAGAAGACGCCGGCTTACTCGCCCGCCGTAAGAAAGGCCGCGTCCATCATTGCCGCCTCAACCCCAGCCCCATGGCGCAAGCCGCCCGCTGGATGGCCCAGTACCGCCACTTCTGGGAGCAGCGTTTCGATGCTCTCGAAACCTATCTAGAAATGACCGACGACAAGGAGGCCACCGCATGGCCACAGCCCAACCCGCGCACAACCCGGAAACAACTCTCGAAATCCGCCGCACCTTCAAAGCGCCCCGCGAAAAAGTCTTCCAGGCCTGGACGCAAGCCGAAGGGCTAAGCCAGTGGCACGCCCCCACGCCGGAGCATAGCGCCCAGGCGCAGGTCGACCTGCGCGTCGGCGGTAAATACCGCATCGAGATCACCCACGCAAAGGGCGCCGTCCACACCGCTGTCGGCGTCTATCGTGAAATCGTCGCGCCCGAAAAACTCGTCTACTCATGGTCATGGGAAGACGGCTCGGTGACCGACACCTTGGTGACCGTCGACTTCCACGACCGAGACGGCGCCACCGAGGTCGTGCTCACTCACGAGTTCATGCCCAACCAGGAATGGCGCGACAAGCATGTCCAAGGCTGGACCGGCTGCCTCGCTACTCTCGACAATTACTTGGTGTAGGAACCCTGCTCGCTCGCTAGACGATCAGCATGCAGTCGCCGTAGGAGTAGAAGCGGTACCGCTCGCGGACCGCGTGTTCGTAGGCTGCCAGGGTTAACTCCCTGCCCGCGAGCGCAGCGACAAGCATGATCAGCGTCGACCGCGGCAGATGAAAATTCGTCAGCAAGGCATCGACCGCGCGGAACTCGAAACCCGGATAGATGAAGATCGAAGTCTCGCCGGTGGCCGCCTCGAAGCGGCCGCCGGCTTCCCTAATGCCGTGCTCCAGCGTGCGGACAGCCGTCGTGCCCACCGCGATTCGCCGGCCTGCCTCGTTCAACGCCGAGGCGGTTTCGGCTGAGATTTCGTACCACTCCGAATGCATCTCGTGCCGCTCGATCTCTTCCACCTCAACCAGTTGGAACGTGCCGCGGCCGACATGGAGCGTAATCTCGACGGGCTTTGCATCCTGGGACACAACCCGCTCAAGCACGTCCGGTGTGAAGTGCAAACCCGCCGTGGGAGCCGCCGCCGCCCCCGCCCGACTCGCAAACACGGTTTGGTAGCGCTCCTGATCCGCGACCTCATCCGACCGCTTGATGTAGGGGGGCAGCGGCATGTGACCGACTCGCGACAGCACGGCATTGAAGTCCGGCACCGGGGCGAATTCAATCACTCGCAAACCGCGCTCCCCCCGATCGACGATCGTCGCCTCCAGCCCGCCGGGAAACTGAAGTCCTTCGCCGACGCGCATCTTCCGTCCGGGCCGCGCCAACGCCTCCCAGCGATTCGGCTCCTCGGAGACGCGCTTCAGCAACAGGATTTCGACAAGGCCCGTGATGTCCGACTTTGATGTCGTCGCGTACACGCCCGAGCGCCGGCCGAATAGCCGAGCCGAGAGCACTTTGGTGTTGTTGAGAACAAGCGCGTCACCACGCTCAAGATAGTCCGGCAGATCAGTGAACAACCGGTCGGACCAAGTCCCCGCCGCGCGGTCGACCACAAGCATGCGGCTCGCGGCTCGGTCCGCAAGAGGGGCCTGCGCGATCAACTCTTCGGGAAGGTCGTAATCGAAATCAGAAATGAGCACACGGTCTGCTGGGTTGTCGCCGTCAAGACACCGCAAGCGCGATGCCCAGCGTGGCAGCGTCGGTTGTTAGCGGCGAGACCGTCCGCGCGGCAGCCGCCGAGAAGCCGCCGGTGCGGGCTCCGCAACGAGATTCGCTTCCGATGACGGCACGAATACAATACGCGGCTCTGACTGCCCGTTCGATTCCCGGTCGCCGTCGTAGACATACAGCGGCGACGCCGATGCCGCGCTCACAGCGAATACCGCATTGCCAACAAGCGGCAGCAAGTTGCTCGGCCGGCAATCGCAATCCAGGGAACTCGGAAGACCACCGGACGTCGAGAGTCGCACAATCGCACTGCGCTGCGAACTCACGACAAGGATCGATACCCCGTCCGCCGAAGCCGCCACGACCGAAGACTGCATCACCCCGTCTTGCTCGCCGCCAATCACAGTGGACCCGCCACCGCCCACAACGTCCGTCATCAGAATGACCTCGTTACGATCGTGGTCCGCCACCGCTGCATCGTTCGAGTCGGGAAGGAATGCCACCGACGATACACGGCCCATGCTAGTAAGGCTGCGCAGGTCGTGCGAGGGCCCAGCCAGATAAAGCGATCCGCCTTCTTCTTCCGACACACCAACCAAGATCGCGTCGCCTGCATCGTTCACGGCGAGCGCCGAAATCACACCCGCAACGCCGCCCAACGCAACAGGGCCTCGCACTTTCCGGTCGCCACGCAAGCCGCTCACAACTTGCGCTTCCCTATTCGCGCGGTCGTAGAAAACCGCAGCGGTTCCGCTGGGGCTGATCACGATGCGGTCCGCTCCGTTGTTGACCGCGCTGACCTTAGTCGTCGTTGCCGCGCCAGGAGTAAGTTCCATAAAGTAGGCCGCCCCCGAACCCGCCTCGACACCAAGCGCAAAGGTGTGTGTGGGCGAAACGGCGACGGTTGCGAAACTCACGTCGGATGCAACGGCCGGGCCAACCTGCGCTGCGCCCGTAATCCCCTGAATCGGATGGATCGTTCGCTGGACACTATTGAACACATAGCCCAGAACCGGCCCTTCAATAGGAGAACCTGACTGTCCCTTCGCACCGCTCAGCACCTTGGCGGCGCCGGCCGGGGCTGCGATGGCGACATTTACTTGCACCGCCGCGAAGCCAACCACCAAGGCAAGCACCAACAAGGCAGTCCGACCACTCATCCGCTGCATCATGACTGTGTGTCTCCCGCGTGCGGCCCTTCGCCAGGATTGGATCTCCCTCGCGCTGAACAGTGGGCCCTCTTCGTCACGAGATTAACACGAAGTTTCGGGTCAGCGCTGCTCGATGCCGTAGTCTCAGTTTGCACAAGGTCAGCCCGCTCGTGGACAGCCGTAAGGGGCCCCGCTCAATAAACAGAGGAACAGTCAGAACTCGATGCTCTCCAACCGCCTTCAGGCGCTTTCCGCGCGAAGCGCGCGTAGGCCGGTCATCTATGTCCGGTTCTGCTCCCTCGCTCTCGTGGCAGGGCGCTTTAGCGTCCTTCCCGATACCGGCTTGAGCCACCCATCGGAAGGCCGGCTGGTTCTCAGTGGGTCAACGGCGTCAAGACGAGACCCTGCCCGCGGCCGAAAGTACTGTCAGCTTTTCCACGGCGGCCATTCGCCGGGACACTTGATTGCGCATCGTGTCAGATTCCCGCGCGGTAAACAGGAGCCTCCCCAGCAACGCCCGCTCGACGTGAGCGCGGTTCCACGGCACGCGCATGATACCACTGCGCGAGTGGCTGTTCGAGCCAAGTAGTAGATGCCCAATCTCGTGAGCGATGAGATGGCCGAGCAGCAGCGATGTCTTCAGATGGCCAGCGGTTTATCCTCTCCAAAGATACCGATCCGGCTCCCGACAGAGTTCGTGTCGTCAAGAACTGGTTCAAAGAGTTTGAGGAGAGATAAACCGGCCACTAGTTGCGACCAAGCCGGATACCCATGCCGAGGGCCGCTCCGCCGCCCGGCGGTACCGAGATGCCCCAATTGATGCGGCGCTCACGGTTCTTGCGGTCTTGCCTGGTCACGGTACGGCCGACGATGTAGCCAAGTGTCGCGCCGGCAACCACATCCGTTAGGAAATGTTTGCGGCTCTTGAGGCGGCTCGAACCGACATAGGCCGCGAATGCATAGGCGGGCGCCCCGACCTTCCAGCCATAGTGATGGGCGGCGACGCTGGCGACCATGAACGAGTTGGCCGTATGCCCGGAAGGGAACGAGACATTAGAGCTCTCATCCGGCCGCTGGCGTCCAACCATCTTCTTGATGCTGCCGGAAACAACGTTAGTGACAATGAACCCTTGTGCCAGCGAATAAGTGAACTTCTTGGCCTTCGTATTGTTGGTCGTCCGGCTGAGCAGGAACCCTACGCCGATCGCGGGGCCGATGAACTGAGACTTGCCCCCCTCCCTACCTGCGCCGGCAAAGCCCCGCCAGCGCTCCTCGTTCTCGAAGAAGTTCTTTGTATTGTCCTGCAGGGGCATCGCCGCGAAAGTGCCGGCCGTGCCGATCAGAAGCGGCATCAGGTTCTCTGACGCAAACAAACCGGTGAAATTCTCGGCAAGATCCAGCGGGAATTCCCTCATGGAAGGAGCCTCTTCGCCGAAGGCAGGTGGTGCGGGCTTAAAGTACTGGGCGGACGCGCCTTGCGCAGTCAGGAGCACCCCGCAAACGAAGATAAGTCTTCGCCGTGCCACTGACCGTTCCCGGCCCTTGTATGCCGTGTGCGGGAGCATCCTGCATTCCGATATTACACGTTTCCCAATAAAATGGAAACCTCCAAATGTGCCCTATCGAGCCGGGGGAACCTCATCCCTACTGGGGCGAGCTGTTACAGCGTCCCTTATCATCTCCACTATGGGACGTCTCATCGGGATCTACGTTGCATCGGAGAAGGCCGCCGAGCCCCAAGAAACGCGGCAAGCCACCGCCGTAATGGGCAAGGGGCTTGAGGGCGACCGCTACTGTGCAGGGCGGGGAACGTTCTCGAAAGGCGATCCAGCCAACGAGGTCACGCTCGTCGAGATTGAGGCGATCACCGCCCTGGAGCGCGACTACGACATCAAGCTATCCCCGGCTGAAACCCGCCGCAATCTCGTCACCGAGGGCGTTGCGCTGAACCACCTTGTGGGCAAGGACTTTCGCATCGGTGCCGTCAGCCTCCGAGGGATACGGCTCTGTGAGCCCTGTGGCCATCTCGAAAAACTAACCGCGAGCGGGGTGGAGCAAGGTCTGCGTCACCGCGGAGGGCTTCGCGCCCAAGTCGTCACCGGTGGAACGATACAGGTCGGCGACAGTTTGGGTTAGTTGGAGCTACGGCCGCCTCACGCAAAAAAAGAGCGGGCCGCGCTGGGCGGCCCGCCTCTGAAGGGTGTCAGGTGTTGCTGGGAGAGATTGTTTCCGCCTAGCGTCCTCGGCTCCGTCCACGTGCGCCGCCGCTCGAACTGCGAGAGCCACCGGAGCTGCCAGCGCCACCGCCCGAGCTACGTGCGCCACCGCCCGAGCTACGTGCGCCACCCGAGGAACGGCCGATCGAACCGCGGCTCGATCCACCCGAACTACGCGGCGCGGAACTGCGAGCGCGACCGTAAGAACCACTCGATCGGCTCGGCGACCGCGATACGGAGGGCGCCCTTCTGGGAGCTGAGGAGCGGCCAACCGAAGGGCTGCGGCTCGGCCTTGAGGGCTGGGCCGAACGGCCCCGCGATGACCGCGAACTCGTACCAGACGACGACCGTACCCGCGAGTTGGAGCGCGGTACAGCCGCACCCGAACTCCGCGAGTTCGACCGCGAGGAATTGACACGCGGCGCCGCCGACCGGCTTCCCGAACCGCTGCGGGCGTTCGACGAGTTGCTCCGCACACTGGTATTCGCTCGCGAGCGCGTGCGCGGCGCGAACGTACCCGAGTCACTGCGTCTTGCGCTCGTCCGTGGTACCGACGAGTTGGTCTGGCTTGCGCCCCGTCCTACCCGTGAGTTGGTTCGAGGCGCGACCGTGCGTCCGGCCGAAGGCCCGTTGAGAACCTGAGGATCACCGGTTCGGAAGGTGCGGTTGCGCGTCGCCGAACGGTCCGGTGTTGAGCGTACCGTCGCGGGCGGGCTGCCTGCCCGACTCCCCGAGAACGTTCGCCACTGTGAGCCGCTTGTGGTTCCACTGCGGCGGGTCGATGTCGTAGCCCTCGGCGAACCAGTCGTGGCGCGCGTTGAACCGGTCGTCGCGCGACGCGAACCGGTCGTGGCTCGAGCCGAGCCGGTTGTCGCCCGAGTTGAGCCCGTCGTTCGCCGTGAGCCGGTGTTCGCATTCGCCGTTGCGGGCGATGCTCCGCGCGACCGCCCTGAAGCGCTCGGGAACCCAGCCGCTCCACCAGACCGCCGTGTGGCGCTAGTGGAACCTCTGACCGATCCTGTCGAACCGGTCCCGGATGACACCGTTGCCTGCGAGCCGCGAGATCGTTGACCGCGAGTGGTCCCGGCGGTCGTTGTTGAGCGCACACCGCCCGAGCGGGCTGCCGTTCCACCGCTACTCACCGTGCCGGTTCTCGACCGGGCAACACGCCCCGCCGTCCCGGTTGAGCCGCCGGCCGTTCCCGCGCGGCGTCCACCCGTTTCGGAGAATGAACGGATCGAGCGAGTTACATCCTGCCGTTGCTGTTGGAAGCTTGCCCGTTGTACCGGCCGCTCCGAGCGGCCGCGGTTGGTGCTGAAGAACTGTCTGCCCGTGCCTCTGTCTCCCGAAGCTGCCCGCAGTGTCGACCGTCTGACCACGTTGCCGCGGCTCTGCGATTCGGGCACCACCGGGATCTGTCCGCGCATGACCGTCGCGCGGCGAAGCTCGCTTGCGCGAAGGCTCTGCGGTTGACTCGCCAAGCCGCGTGCGAAGCGGTCGGCTGCGACGACGTTCACACCGTTGCGGGCCCGCGCGTTGCGGAAGCCGTTATGGATATTGATGTTGTTGTTCACGATGACGGTGTTGTGTCCACCGCCGTTCCGGCGTCCGTACCAGGGGTGGTAGCGTTCGCCCGGAGCCAGCGGTACCCAGCCGACGTGACCGTAGGGATAGTGGTGCCCTCCGACGCCGAAGCCGAAACCAACGTTGAGGCCGCTATAACTGTTCCAGCCGAAGAAGCCGACCAGCGCGGGCCGCCAGTAGTGCCGGCTATAGTGCGCGCCCGGGTACCAACCCCAGCCGTAGCTGGCGTGGTTGAACCAGCGTCCGTAGTGGTATGGGGCCCAGCCCCAAGGCTCGCGGCTCACCCAGGTCCAGCCGTAGTAGTCGATGTAGCGCCAGCGTCCTTGACGGTAAGGCGCCCAGTCGGCGCCCCCGCGCGGGAACCAGCAATTGCCGTAGCCGGAGACGTAGGTCCAGCGGCCATGATCGTCGAGGTCTTCCGCGCCGTAGATATCGCTACTGACGTGGCGGTAGCTCTCCGATTTGCGCAGCCGCTTGTCGCGATGCTGATTCCACTCGTCCCATTCATCACGAGGCGTCGCCTTGGTGACGATGAATTCGCTGTCGCTCTCCTCCTCAACGCCCGCGCGGACGATCATGCGCTTGCCCTTCTTGAGAACCTCGACGCCCGCCGGTGAAGCGACTTCCGCTTCGCCTTGGCGCACCATGATCCAAACTTCGCCGTCGCCATGCACTTCGATGCGGTATTGGCCGTTCTTGCCCGGCCGGACCGCGACGAGCGGCGTCTCAATGTCGATGTCCGCTTCCCCGCCCCGCAGTTCGCTATAAGTGATCACGCCGCGCTCGACCTGAACGCGAAACTGGCGGCTTCCAAGGCTCGCCATATGGACTTCGCTGTCCGGTCCCAGGCGCAGCAGGTTGGAATGATCAAGCTGAACTTCAGCTCGCGAACCGGGTCCGGTCGCGATCGAGTCGCCGTCAACCAACGGGGCATTCACTTCGCCCTGTACCCAGTCACCCGACTCGCCACGCCGCACCGTGACGTCGCCATTGGTAAGGCTGACGCGAGCGACCCCCAAGGCCGGCCCGTCCTCCCCCTCTTGAGCCCGACCGGCGAACGGTAGGGCTAGCAGGATCACTGCGATTCCCAAAATAGTCCGGTTTGCTCGTCTCATGGCATGTACCTCCGCCTATATATTTGCAAGCTGCCTTCCAAACTGCAAGTTGTTGATGTTACATGCCTTACAGGCCCAGCCCTCGACTCACCAAGTGGTGCGGAACCACCGAAATGGCCGAAAGCAACCGAAATGTATGGCATCGCACAACCAGCAGGCTCGATGCTGTCGTCTTTCTCTGTCCGGCTGCGCAGACTCTAGTAGAGGAGAAACTCTTCCACCGTGCGACGATCCAAGCCGAATCCATCACCGATCACCCTCCGCTCCCTCGTTGCGTTGTCGATGCCGTTCTTCATTCCAAACCCGCGACCCGCCCTCGCTGACAGCGAGCCAACCGCTTCCGCGAATGCCGCGGACGAGAGACGTCAATCCTCGACGTCCACAATGCAGCGCCCTTCAACCAAGTAGCCATCGTGCTGGGTGGTAACGGATTCGAGACTCCAGAGTAGTATTCTAGAGCGGTGAGAACCCACAGACGACGACTCCGGCGCATAGGCAGATGGTTGTGTTGCCTGCCACTACTCGTAACCTTTCAAGCGGCCACCGGCATGGCTGCCGACGCTGACCCTGCCGATCTCTATATCGCTCCGTATCTGCAGAACGTCACGCCCGACGCCATCACGGTGATGTGGGAGACGACCGAGCCCGCCATCGGTATCGTCGAATACGGACGGAATGGGAAGTTCAACAACAAAGTAAAGGAGTCGAAAGCCAACAAGCTTCATGAGATTCGCATCGAGGGCCTGAAGGCTGCGACGACCTACGACTACCGAGTCCGTTACGGCGATGCCAAGCTTGTACCAGCGTCGTTCAAGACCGCGCCGCCGCCCGGCACCGAGAATTGGCGCTTCGTCGTCTACGGGGACAACCGCTCGAACCCCGACACCCACGCGCGCAACGTTAAGCAGATCCTCAAACTCAATCCGGGCATCATCATCAATACCGGTGACCTCGTCGCACAAGGCACTGAATACGAGCAATGGAAGCCACAATACTTCGACCCCCTGCGCGGCGTCTCGGAACATATCCCCATCTTCCCCTGCTTGGGCAACCACGAACGGAATGCAATCCACTACTACAACTACCATTCGCTTCCCGACGATCAGGGCGAGGTCTACTACTCGTTCGACTACGGCAACGCCCACTTTATTTCGCTCAACAGCAACTCGCGGGATGCGCCGTTTGAATTAGGTGAGAAACAGACCGAGTGGCTGATCGAAGACCTCAAGAAAAACAAGGATGCCACTTGGAAGTTCGTCTACTTCCACCACCCGTTGTTCCGCTCGCATCCGACGCGCGGCATCGGCGAACAGCGCTGGGTTTGGCAGCCGCTCTTCGAGGAGTACGGCATCGACTTTGTCATCAACGGACACGACCACTACTACATGCGCTCATACCCGATCGGCCGCTACGAAGGGCAGCCGAAGCGAGGCATCTATCACCTAATCTCAGGCGGTGGCGGGGCGAACACCTATCCGATGGTCCCGAAGGAGCATGCGGCGTTTCGCCGGCGCATTCATCATGTGACGGCGATTGACGTCATGGGGGACCGCCTCGTCGGCCGCGCTGTGGACATTGACGGGAACGTCTTCGATGCGTTCGTAATCGACAAGCAGGCCGTCAATTCGCCGGAAGAATTCATGGCCTACGAAATCTTTGAGCTGGAACGAGACCTCGGCGAGGCGATTCGAGAGATGCCGCTTGTCAAGGTAGACGGCGATAGTGTCGAGGTCGACACCACCATCGAGGTCAAGAACCCGTTCAAGACACCCCTACGCATGACCTTCCAATGGAACGGCACGAACGGCTGGCACGTTGATCGCGAGCGGCGGGTCGAAATGCTTGAGCCGGGGCAGCCGTTGCATATCCCGATCCGTGTGCGCGGCGAAGGCAAGGCACTGCATCCGGTGCCGACGGCGACCCTTGAGTTCGGGACGCCGGATGGCGAGAAGGCATTTCGGAATGACCGCGTTCTGTTCTATCCGCTGAAGGTTTGGAAGGATCAAACGATCACTGCAACGGCCGCGGCATCCGCGCCCACGATTGACGGCGACCTCGATGACGCCGCGTGGCAACAAGTCGCGCCGATCGACGGCTTCATCGATGTACAGGGGGCCGACTGGCCGGTCCGGCGAACCGAAGCTCGGGCAATTCACAAGGCCGGCATGCTCTACGTGAGCGCCCGAGTCGAAGCACCGGAAGGTCTCACGGAACAGGGATACGAAGGGCGCGACAATAGCCGGGCGATTCGAGATGACCATGTCCGCGTACATATCGGAGCCGGGGACAAGTCGTTCACATTCCTGGTCAACGCGCGCGGAAGCTTCCTCGATGCCAGTGGAACCGACCGCGAGTGGAATAGCGAATTTCAGGCATCCACGGCCGCGAACCACGGCGGGTGGCAGGCGGAGATGGCGATTCCATTGAAAGAGTTGGACCTCGGAGGAGAGCCCTGGCGCATCAATATTGTGCGCCGTGACCAGACAGCGAATCGGGAGTGCGAGATCTCGCCGACATTCGGGGACTCGAGCTTGGATCACCGGGTGCCGATGTTCGCGAGCGACGGGACGGCGGTCGACCGCTTCGCCCGCCTTACGTTGAAATAGCGGGTGAGTTTCAGCAAGCGCGGCGCAAGGCTTCCATCGCCGCCTCACGATCGAATTCCGGCCGCACACTGTCACCAAGCGTGTCCTGCATCGCGTACAGTGAGCGCGCCGTGCTGAGCGGCTCGGGGAAATCGATCAGGGCTTTGGCGGCCGGAGGCATTTGTTTCTCCACGATCCGATTGAACACAGTGCGCTGCCTACCACTGTTCGCCGCCGATCGTAGGATGAGGTAGCCCATCACGAAAGCAACGAGGCCCACCGTGCCCAGGGCGTTCGCGCTTGCCCCAATGGACCGGAACGCGAGGCCGAGACAGAACGCGCCGCCGATCAGTGAGAACTCAGCAACAGGAACCTCGAGCCTCTTCCACATGGTGGAACCGAGTACGATGCAGACCACCGACACCACCAGATAGCCCAGCGATGAAGTCACGGTCATTTGCGTGAACAGGCGGTAGAGAACGAGCGACAAGGTCACGAATCCGATGATGACCAACGTCGCGCTCAGCAGCTTTTTTCTTGGTGACACGGTGGATCTCCTGTCAACAAGAATACGTCCCCTGAGCCCGATACCTCTATAGCCCGATGGGTTCAATTTAGGGTGAGCAAACTGGGACTAACCTTAGAACCGCCTGCCGAACTCTCTAAGGTATTTGGACGGGATGATAGGGCGAGCCCAATCCCCCGTCGAAACGGGAAAGCAGGGTACCAAGACCTAAACCAGCTCGCTCAAAGGTTCGCCGGTTGCATCCTCGAACGAGTTGGCGATCTTGATGGGGCGACCGGCCGATGTCATGTACTCGTGGGTCCAATCGATACCAAGGGCCTTATAGATCGTCGCGTACAGGTCACCGATGCTCGTCTTCCGCTCGATAACATTGGCGGCCTTCTCATCACTCGCGCCAACGGTGAGGCCGGTATTAAGTCCTCCGCCGCCAAGGGCCAGAGACCAGCACTGCGGCCAGTGGTCGCGGCCAAGGTTGGGATTGATATCCGGCGTGCGGCCGAACTCACCCATCACGACGACGATGACTTCGTCGTAGAGACCGCGCTCGGAAAGGTCATCGAGCAAAGCCGACAACCCGTGATCCAGAGGCGGCGTCAGGCGGTCACGATGGCCTTTGTCGTTGGCGGAATGCGTATCCCATGAATTACTGTGGAACCCGGCTGCCGTTACGAAGCGGGTACCGGCCTCGACAAGACGCCGTGCCAACAGCAGGCTCTGACCGACCGAATCGCGCCCGTAGGCATCTTTGGTTTTCCCGGTTTCCTTCGAGAGATCGAACGCATCGCGTACGCCTGGCGTGAGAAGCATCTCCCACGCCTTTTGCGTGAAGGCGTCCATCTTGGCGTGCTCGGCGCTTTCGACACGGTCGCGATACACGCGGTCGACCACATCGAGGAACGAGCGGCGATTCTCAACCGCTGCCGGAGCAAGCGACTTGGGCAGGCTCAGGTCCGTTACCTTGAACCCTTCCTTCGACGGGTCACGGATGAGCATCGGGTCGTAGTCCGGCCCGAGAAAGGCGGAACGGAACGATTCTTGGTACTGCTGGCTACGCTCCCAGCGCGGCACGACAACATACGGCGGCATTCCCTTGGAGGAACCCATCCGCTCACCGACGATCGAGCCGACGCTCGGGAACTGCATGGCCGGATTGTGCAGGTGACCGGTCGCGGCGTAGTGTACGGCCTGCGGATGGTCATCACCAAACGAACTCATCGAGCGGATGAGCGCCAGCTTGTCCATGCGCTTGGAGATTTTGGGGAGGAGTTCGGAAACCTGAATACCGTCAACGTTCGTGGAAATCGGGCGGAAGGAACTACTCGGCTTCGGGTCCCAGGTATCCATCTGGGCCGGGCCACCTTCGAGCCACACGAGGATGCAGGACTTCGCTTTGGCTTGGGAGGAGAGGCGCGCGGACGATGCCGCCTGCAGACGCAAGGAATCCGCGAGATTCATCCCCAGAAAGCCGAGCGAGCCGACCTTGACGAAGTCACGTCGACCCCACTGTTGGTCTGTTCCTGTCAAACAACCGAATTTCTTGAGCATTCTGATTGGTCCCCGCCTTCGACTCGTAGCCGCTACCAGTTTACATCAAGCATCAATGATTCTCAGCAAATTCGCGCGAACTGAGAATGGCCCACTGCAAATCCTGAAGAGCCTGCTCGCGCGTAGGTGTTTGCGCAATCAATCCCTTCAACTCGCGGATCTCCGTCTTCGTAGGTTTGCGAGAGAAGGCCGCCAGATAAAGATCCTCGACGATCTTCTCGTCCGACGCGCCCTGCTCATGAAGATCGAAAACACGCGCACCGGCCATCCACAGCTTGTCGTTGTAAGTGGTGCCGGCAAGCATATGCAACGCCTGTGTGAGCTTCGGAGACGCGTCCCGCTCGGGCACCGAGAAACGATTCGCGCGCCCGTAGAGATCAAGAAAGACAGAAGGATAAATGTCCGACTCCTTCAACTGCACGGCCCTTGTACCGACAGGCGCCGTTCCGCCCCGCCACACGCCGCGGTTGGTGCCAACCTCGAAGCGCTCTTCAACCCCCGTGACATCGGTGATGGCATCGAAGAGAATCTCGGCGTCCAAAGCTCGGGGCCAGGCGTGTGAATAGTTAATCCGGTCGGCGGCGTTCGTCTCGTTCGTCGCACTGGACAACTGATAGGTCTTCGACGTGACGATCATACGCATCAGGTGTTTGAGGCGATAGCCACTATCCTCAAAGTCTTTCGCCAGATGCGCCAGCAGTTGCGGGTGCGACGGCGGATTCGTGCTGCGGAAATCATCCACCGGATTAACAAAGCCGCGTCCAAAGAAGTGACTCCAAATCCGATTGACCGTCGCCTCAGCAAAGTAAGGATGCGACGTCATCCATTCCGCCAATTCCTTGCGAGGGAACTCGTTCTCCTCAAAAGCAACCGCCCTGCCGTCGAGCAAGGACGGCTGCACGGGTTCATGGGTACGCGGATGGACGACGTGCAATGGCTTCGGGCCGGGGACATCCGGCGCGACTTCTTTCCCATTGGGGAAATCGAAAACGACCGAACTGTCATTCCCGCCGAACTTGAACATCGGACCGAAGAAAGCCGTCATGCCCCAGAACTGATCCTGCGTCCATTCTTCGTAGGGATGGTCATGGCACTGGGCGCAATCCAGACGACGGCCCATGTAGACACGGACTTCCTCGCCCATCATGTTCTCGGGCGGTGGAATCTGCAAGTAGGGCAAATAGTGCCGCGTGGCCGGGCTGTAACCCTGCGCCGCAATGCGCTCACGCGCTACCTCGTCATACGGCCGATCACGCTCAATAGCGTCGCGAATCCACTCCGAATACATCTGCGTCCATTTCGGATTGATGCCGACGGGGAAGATCGCGACGCGATAGAGGTCAGAAAAACGATACGTCCAGTAGTCAACGTACTCGGGCGAATCGAGCAGCGCCTCGATAACCTTCTCGCGTTTGCGCGGGTCCTTGTCTCTCACGAATGCGCGGACGCGCCGCGGCGGGGGCAACCGGCCGGTTAGGTCCAGACACACTCGCCGCAAGAACTCTTCATCGGACGACAGCTCGGACGGGACGATGTTAAACCGGCGCAGCTTAGAGAAGACTTCTTCATCGACAAAGTTGTTGCGCGGGACGTCGGGGTAGCTGTCAAGCGCATCGGCGACAACGCCGATACCGACCCGGGCATTGCGGCCCGCGGCTTTGATCATCACCGCCGTCTCACCGGGCTTCAAAGTCTCGATGGCGCCTCCGGCGGACACATCGGCAATCTCTGACTCACTCACCTCGTAGAGGACCTGGTGCGTAAAGTCCTCCTGCCTGCCGTCCGACATGTGGGCGGTTACGAGGATGCGCTGCTTGTGGCCTTTTTCCAGGACAACGTCCTTGGGAAACGTTTCGAGCTTGACAACCTTCGCGGCACCCTTGTCTTCCTCGCCATAGGGCGCGCCCGATTTGATCCAGTTTAGGACGGTTGTGTAATCGTCCGACCCTTTCTCAAAACGGGGACCGCCACCGTGCGCGACCTCCATCGTCGCCTTCTGCAACAGCAAGCTGGCTTCGGGATGTTCGAGGTTGATACGGGACACCCTATCCCCCTCGGGCTCATCCGTCAGAACCTGAAAGACACCGCCTTCGACAATCCATTTATGATCGTCGTGGGAGTGTATGGCGTTGGCGGAAAGCTTGAAGCCGGCTTGGCCTTTGACGCCGCCATGACAGCCGCTGCCATTGCAACCACGGCGCGTGAGAATGCCGCCGACGTCCCTGGCGAAACTGAAAGGCCGCTCATCGGCGGAGCCCTTGATCTGAAGCGTCGCCTCGGTTTCGTGCGAACCGACCGTGGCTCGGACTTGGGTCGCCCCGTCCTTCGCCGCGATCACACGTCCGTGCTCCTTGAACGCCCCGAGACCGGGATCAGTAAGAGAAAATTTCGCTTGATCGGTGACGTCGCGTTCCCCGCCCTTGGCTGTCTTCGCCACAACGATGAACTGCTGCGAGGCCGCCTTGCCGGCCAGCGTGCGTGACTCGGGCACAAGACGGATCGAGACAATGTCGGCGTCAGTCGTTTCGGCGCCGTGTAGAGAAAGCGTTCCCAGTAAAAGGGCGCAAGCCAGAACAACCCTATTCATCGCGAAGCCTCCGCTGATCGTTTCTGTTGGTTCTCACTCAAATTCTCCGGCTGCCGCGTGACCATCACGAGCAGGTCTTTCACAGGAATTCGTTCACCAAGCGTCCCATCGACGACCGGTTGGGCATAGACGGTCGCGACGACAGGCATGCGCGTGGCCGGCGCATCGCGGCCCGGCAACATCACAAAGGTAGCCTTCTTGCTCTTGGTCGTGAAGCGCTCAACTTTGCCGACGCTAAAGGGTGGCGGGCGATCAGGTTCAACCTCGGTTCCAGGCACGGCTTGCACACCTTCCGGCAGGCCCTCGATCGAGAGGATCACAAAGCCGTCATAGCCTTCTTCCTGATCAGTGGTCACGCTCAATTTCTTGGCTTCACCCGCTACCAGGTTGATGTGACCCTCGGCAATATGGACTTCACCCATGTGGGGGACCCAGGGCCTGACCAGCACGCGGTACTTCATCTCTCGATCGCCATAGCTCGCGGTGATGTCGCGAATGTCCAGAGTAAAATCCCCCGCTCTTGAGAAGGCGAACGCCGTCTTGGGCCTGATCTGCTTCGACGTATTACCGTTGACGTTAACGTTCGAGTAGATATTCGTGAACGCTTCAACCCCATTGGAATCGACGACGCGCAAATACGGATTCATCTCGGGGACGGTCTTTTCAGGTGTCAGGACTTCGAGGATAAGCTTGTCTCCCTCTTCCGTGGAAAAGCGGACGGTATCAACATCGCCAGGGCGCTCAAACATCCCGGTGATCATGGCCGGCAACGGAATCTCGGGCGGCACGACGGGGACCTCTGTCGGCTCGGCATCGGCGTCAATAACAGGGATCTCCTGAATGGCGGCGATCGCACCCTCTTGCGGGTTCCCCTCGTCATCGGTCAGGCTCGGCGCCAGTTCAGCCACGGAGCGCGACCACAGTGTTTTCATCCGGTCGGTGTCGAGCGAGCGTGTCCACGTCCGCTCCTTCCAATCGGCGTCCTTCTTCTTGTCAGTGCGCCCGGCCTCAGCCGGTGCGATACGAAGAAAATAGCCGTGGTCCACCCCGCCGTAGCCCCAAAAACCATTGATACGAACGAGATAATTCCCCTGCTTCGTGAATGTGTGTACCAGGGCCGCCTCTGTCGTTAGTCCGGGATAAGAGACATCCTCATCCTGAAAGGCCAACCGCACGGCACGGTCTTCGTCAAACCAACTGCCGCTTAGCTCGTAGATCGAAATACTGGGATCGAGCGGGCCGCTGGAGAAGGCCTCGAACAAGATTTCCTCACCCTTGCGGACGTCAAACGAGTAGTAGTCCACCTGACCCACTTCGTGAATGCGACCGTGAACCGCCAACGGATGGCGGGGAAGCGGCTGCGCTTCGCGGGGTGTCTCATGTGCTTCCGATTGTTCAACGAGGCTCGCTTCACGATGAACATGAACGCTGAGCGAATTCGACAGACCGTGCGGCGTGACAACTCGCAACGGATATTCGCCAGGCTCGAAATCTTCGGGGACATCGACTTCAATCCGCAGCAGATGGACCGGGTTGGCCTTCTGCTTCTCGGACGCATCAGGTTCGAGCGGTTCCGGCTCAACAGAAAGCACGCGAGCTTCGAGATCCTTCGACTGAAACCACAGCGCATAGGCCTCGTCAAGCGAGCGGCCCCGAACGGTGGTTTCAAAGGTGGTTCCGGCTCGGCCTCCTAGCGGGAACACCGAGAGCAGATTAGGCTCGGCCGGCGCCGCGGCCGCGAGGGATGAGAAGGCAAGCAATGCAGCGGCCACCGAGGATAATATCCTCCCGCCGCACCGTACTCCGCACGTTGGATCAACCACTAGAAAAGCCTCTCCTGTCTCGCTCGCCCTAGTTTACACCAGTCCATAGGTGCTCCCGGCGGGCAACTCGAAATGTCGTCTTGGCCTCATACCTGCTCCACGAAGGCCGAAGAGAACAACAGTGGAAGAACTCACAGTTCAACTTCAACGCGAGCGGGACGCCGGCGGCGAGCGCTTCCGTCCCGAACCCGCCGTTTCGCTTGAGGAGGCTGGGGTCACCGAGAGCATGGTCGAGCAACTCGTCCTCAAGAACCTCTACTTCCGGGGGGAGGTTTCCGGGCGCGATCTCGCCAACCAAATCGGTTTCACGTTCAGTCTGATCGAACCGGCGCTTGGCTTTCTCAAACACGAACAGCTCATCGAAACCAAACGCTCGTCGGCGCTCGGCAGCGTCTCGGCGGTCTTCGCGGCCACCGATGCCGGCCGACATCGGGCCAAGGAGTACCTCGAAATCAATCAACTACTGGGACCAGCTCCGGTGCCACTTGCCCGATATGTCGAGGCCGTCCACGCCCAAAAGATCAAATCGGGCTGGATGACCAAGGAGCGATTGGAGAAGGCGTTCACAGAGGCGGTCGTTACCGACGACTTCTTCTCGCGATTCGGGCCCGCGGTCAACTCCTTCAAGTCGATGTTGATCTACGGAAAGCCGGGAAACGGCAAGAGCTTTCTCTCCGAGCAGCTTGCGAACATCGATAGCGACTCGGTTTACATCCCGGTGCACATCGAGGCCGACGGCCAAATCATCAAGGTCTACGATCCGCTCTACCACCAACGAGTCGAAGACGAAGAGGAAAGCACATTCATCACAAACGAGCCCGAGCACGATCGCCGCTGGGTCCGATGCAAACGGCCGTTTCTCACCACAGGCGGCGAGTTGACGATGGACATGCTCGATCTGATGTATGTCGACACGTCGAAGATTTACGACGCCCCCTATCAACTCAAGGCGAACAACGGCATCTACTTAGTCGACGATTTCGGCCGACAGCAACTCAGCCCCGCCGAGCTGCTGAACCGTTGGATCTACCCTTTGGACCGAGCGGTCGACTACCTCAGCTTCCAAACCGGCACCAAAATTCAGGTACCCTTCGAGTGCTTTCTCGTCTTCTCGTCAAACCTGAACCCGTCCGACCTCGGCGACGAAGCATTCCTGCGGCGGCTGGAATACAAGATGTTCATGCGGAACCCCCTGCCGGATGAATTGGAAATCATCTTCCGAGACTTCTGCGCGAAACAGGACCTCGAATGCCCGGACGGCCTCATCAGCAATCTCATCGCCAAACACTATGACCAGACGGACCGCAAGATGCGCCGCTGTCACCCCCGCGACATCATTCGGGTCGCGGTCGATTTGATGAAGTTCGAGAAGCGGCCCCACGCACTCACCACCGAACTCATCGACCAAGCTTTCGAGCTGAAGTTCGTAGCGCCCAACTACGAAGACGAATAGGGGTCGCGGTCACACCGCGAAGGGGTCGTCGATTTCATCCAGCGGATGAATCGGTCTCGACACCCGTTTGTAGGGCAGCGAGCGCAAGTTCGATGAGCTGATCCCCGGCGTATCAACCATGATCGCCTTCGCCATGAACGGGCCGTATTCCGAGCGGAAGCTGTTCGCGGACTTCACGACGATCATCTTCTGATACTCCGGCTCAAGCCCCTGGCTGCGAAACACCTCGGTGCCGATACCGCTCGCCGCTTCCTCAGAAACAACGATCGACAGCCCGCCGACATCGATCACCGCCGTGCGGCCCATCTCGTTGAGCATGCCCTTGTTGTACTCGCCGCGAAAGAAGAAGCGCCCGTCGGAGAGCGAGCGGACGCGGCCCTCGATCTCGACCGGCCGAAATAGATCTTTCGTGAATGCCCCGCCGACGCGCGTGCGGATCGAGTCGCCAGGCCGCAATTTCCATGCGGCGGCAACGGCTGCCGGGTCGCGAACCCATGCCAGCGAGGGCACGTCAGGCGCTTCTTCGAGCAACAGACGAACCATCTCAGCGCTGTCGCCGGGTGCGCCCGCGGTCGGCGAATCAGAGGAATCCCCCAGCACCACGGGGCCGCCCTCCGTCGCGAGCGCTTCACGGATCGCCTCCCGCGGGTCGGTGCGCTCGGCTTCAAGTTTGGCCCGAAAGCTCCAAAGCTGTTGCGCTGACTCGCGGACACAACGTCGCGCGGATTCCGCGTCCGCATCGGCAACGGCTACGGTCGCGCAACCCATCTCGTCAATGTCGAGCCAGGGCTGCACGGCGAATACGGACACGGACAGGATCTCGCGGTTCGCTTGCCGGTAGGCCTGCGCGGTATCCCACACCTGCTTGACCGGGCCGTGGGTCGTTTGCTGATTCTCCGCCGGGATGATCAGCGGCAACTTCTGCATGACAGTGACTGGTTGGACCTCACCGTCAAGAGTCCGCAGCATCAGCTCCGCCGCCGCTTGACCCACCTCATACATGTCAACGTGCGGATACGTTCGGTAGCCGACCACGGCATCGGCCAATCCGGCAATCTTCGCCGTCATATTGGCGTGCAGGTCGAGGGTGACGATGATGGGGATGTCCCGCCCGACGATTCCCCGAATGGCCTCAATGATCGCGCCGTCGCAGTCATCGGTCCCCTCGGCGGACAGCGAGCCGTGAAGCGCCAGCAGCAATGCATCGTACGGACCATCGGCTACAACTTGGTCGACAACGCTTTGTTTCAACTCCGCAAAGTTTGCCGCCGACATGCAACCGGCCGTCATCGCCCAGCCGGCGAACAAGGGAACGAGTGTATGACTCGTCGGACCGAGCGTGTCGAGAAACGCGCCAATCTCGGTACGCGTGCCGTGCCATTGATCCAGCAACGGCTCGCCGAACAGCGGATGGAAATCACCAATGTGGGTTTCGACCGGAGAGAACGTGTTGGTCTCTTGCAGCAAGTAACCGAGGCCAATGCGCATCGACTCAGTACGTGACCAGGCCGCCATCGATGTTCACGGTTTGACCGGTCATGCCGTCGCTCAGTTCGCAGGCGAGAAACAAACAGACGCGCGCAACGTCAAGAGGAAGAATTCTACGGCGCAGGCACTGCTCTTCCATAATCTGAACGATGTCATCAGGATTAGCGTGAACCTTCTCGCCCTCGGTTTCGATCGCACCCGGCGTGACGGCGTTGACGTGCACATTGTCCGGGCCGATCTCGCGAGCGAGAGACCGTGTGAAACCGAGTATGGCGCCCTTCGACGCGACGTAATGGGTGAGCCGAGGATACCCAATATGAAACGTAACGGATGAGATATTGACGATCTTCCCCGAGCGCCGCGCCCGCATGTGGGGCAGCACGAGCTTCGTCATGTGGAAGATGCCTTTGACGTTGACGTTCTGCGTCTCGTCCCACTCAGCTTCGGTCATCTCGTCGAACGTGCGGCGCGGATAGATCCCCGCGTTGTTAACAACCACATCAATCCGGCCGTAGCGCTCCAAGGCATCGTTGATCGCCGGCTCGATGGTCTCGCGGCGGCTGATATCCGATGCGAATGCATGAACCGTCGCCCCGGATTCCCGAATCTCCTCGGCAGCGGCGTTGACGCCCTTCTCATCGATATCGAGCAGGTAGACGATAGCGCCTTCCTTCGCAAAGAGGTCGGCGATTCCCCGCCCTATGCCGGCCGCCGCACCGGTAACAACCGCGATCTGGTCTTCGAGCAAACCCATGATGAAAACTTTAGCGCGGAATGGGACTGGGGCGGGGCTCATTCGGCTGCACCGCGCTCACAGGATCTGGCACGTCGTCCCTGCGCTTTTCACCCGCGACAGGCTCTGGACGCCGGTAGGTCGGAACGTCGGCTTGCTTGTGATACTGCTCGGTCCACTTGTCGAGCCAATCGATGACCGTCTCATACCAATGGATACTATTCCGCGGTTTGAGTATCCAATGCCCCTCGTCCGGGAAGTGAAGAAACTTCGACGGGACTTCACGCAACTGCAAAGCGGTGAATAACTGCATGCCCTGTGTGACCGGCACGCGGTAGTCCTTCTCGCCGTGGATAACAAGCGTCGGCGTTTGGAACTCGGTCACAAACCCGCTGGGCGACCAGCGTTCGTACATCTCCGGGTTCTCCCACGGAGTACCGTTGAATTCCCAGATGGGGAAGAACAACTCTTCGGTCGCGCCGAACATGCTGCGTAGGTCGTAAACGCCGGCGTGCGAGACGAACGCACGGAAGCGACTCGAGTGGCCGAGCATCCAATTAACCATGTAGCCGCCATAGGAGCCCCCGGCGGCGACGATCTTCTCGGAATCAACATAAGGCCGCCGAACCACATGGTCGACACCGGCCATG
>Ga0114996_10002619_pt1 | contig 23154 bp, 15 predicted proteins | sample ArcticOcean_MG_C_4_FD_87039 | JGI IMG/M metagenome (GOLD analysis project Ga0114996, IMG submission 87039) | Marine microbial communities from western Arctic Ocean - ArcticOcean_MG_CB4_134 | ecosystem: Environmental > Aquatic > Marine > Oceanic | place: Arctic Ocean: Canada Basin | collected... | reverse complement strand
CGGCCCTTCGAGGCCTGGATGTGGCTGACCAGTCTTTGATCGATGCGACGATGTTGGCGTTGGACGCCACGCCCAACAAGTCCAACTTGGGTGCCAATGCCATCTTGGGTGTCTCGTTGGCGGCGGCGCGGGCTGCTGCAGAGTGCCGCGGTTTGGCGTTGTATCAACATCTGGGAGGGGTTTCAGCCCGTGTCCTCCCTGTGCCGATGATTAACGTCATAAACGGTGGGGCTCATGCGGACAATGCATTGGATGTGCAGGAGTTCATGCTGGTGCCCCATGGATTTGAACGCTTCTCCGATGCGCTTCGGTGCGGGGCGGAGACTTTTCATCATTTGAAGAAGCTCTTGAATCAGCGTGGTCTGAACACCAGCGTGGGAGATGAGGGGGGATATGCACCCAATCTCGGTCGCAACGAGGAAGCGCTGAGCCTCTTGGTTGAAGCCATTCAAGCGGCTGGTTACGAACCCGGTTCGCAAGTGAGTTTGGCCTTGGATGTGGCCGCCAGCGAGCTCTACGACGCATCGCGTGGGCATTATCATTTGGTCTCCGAAGATCGGGAGCTCGACGCGGCAGGAATGGCCGCCTTGTATTCCGAGTGGGCGGATCGCTATCCCATCGTCTCCATAGAAGATGGTTTGGCTGAAGACGATTGGGATGGCTGGCGGCAGTTGACTGAAACATTCCAAAACCGTTCGATGCAGCTGGTGGGCGACGATCTCTTCGTGACTCATCCTCTGCGGTTGCAACGAGGTATTGATGCGGGCGTGGCCAACGCGATCCTCATCAAACTTAACCAGATCGGGACATTGACCGAAACGCTCGAGACCATGCGCATTGCGACCAGCGCGGGATATCGTACGGTCGTGAGTCATCGCAGTGGGGAAACCGAAGACACTACCATTGCCGATCTGGCTGTGGCGACCAACGCGGGACAAATAAAAACGGGTTCAATGTGTCGAAGTGAGCGGATCGCGAAGTACAACAGGCTCCTTCGAATTGAAGAGCAGTTGAGCGATGGTGCGGTCTATGCAGGAACGCTTCTTTCGATGGCAGGTACAAGATGAGTGCTTCCAAGACCAATGATGTCGTGCTCTATGACACCCTCGAAGGCGTCGCGACGCTGACCATCAACCGACCCGAACGTCGCAACGCGCTGAACAATGACGTCATGACCGGCCTACGGGATAGTTTGGCGAGAGCGAAAGCCGATCCAGACATCCGTGTGATTGTGCTCACGGGTGCCGGAGATCGTGCGTTTTGTGCGGGAGGGGATCTCTCCCCAAGCGCGGCCGGTGGTGGTTTGTTGAACATGCACTGGAATCGAGGGACGTTCGCAGAGTTACTCCTCGATATGCAACGTCTCGGAAAACCGATCGTCGGTCGCGTGAATGGGTACGCCCTGGGTGGTGGATTTGGGCTCATGTTGGCTTGTGATGTTGTGGTTTGTCGGGACGATGTGAAGGTGGGATGCCCGGAAATCAACGTGGGATTGTTTCCCATGATGATTATGGCGCTGATCGTACGCAACGCGCCGCGGAAGCTCGCGGTGGAGATGATGCTCACGGGTCGAAAGCTGACGGCTCAGGAGGCCAAGGAAGCGGGTATGATTAGCGCATTGGCGTCGCCTGAAGAGTTTGATGAGCGCGTCAATGAGACGGTAGCGACACTGGCTTCCAAGAGTCCAGCCATCCTTCGTCTTGGACTGGAAGCATTTCACACCATGTCGGATATGAATGTGGAAGAAGCGCTGCGCTATCTTCATTCGTGTTTAACCATCAATACGCTTGCGGAAGATGCTGCTGAAGGCGTGATGGCGTTCATCCAAAAGCGCGACCCTGAGTGGAAGGGGCGCTAACCTGTTGAAGGTGTTACCGGCGAAAGCATGGGCTCGTATGCTGTGTGTTGCTTTGGTATTCGGTCTGATGGGCCTGGGTGGGTGCCGCACCCAAGATCCGCCCACACCGACGGTTGAGCCGAGCACAACGCAAGCAGCACCAAACCTCGTGGAAGCGCCGAACGAGAAGCGAGTGCGAGTGGAGTCCCCAAGCCTCGGTGAACCGATAACTTCTCCTCCCCCGACCCGCGATGATCTCGAATTGGTGATGTGGAAAATTCGATGTTTGCTCGATTCGAAAAATCGAAAAGGGGCGCAAGCGATCTACGAACGCCATGGCTTTCGAGATGCCGCAGATTGGGCATCTCGATGGAGCCGCGCATCACAAAGTGATCCAGATTGGGCGGAGCGATCGTTGGTGAGCGTTTTCAATCGGACCTGTCCGGCGCCGGATTAATATTACGGGATCGAATACTTCAATTGATTCCGTAGAATTAAGATCGCGTTGAGAAAAAATCGCGTTCGACTTCGGCCAATTTTCGTTTTGCGCGGACAAAAAACACGGCAGACAGGACAATTAGAGCGAAACAAATGAGGTACATGATCACAAAGCGCCCTTGGCTTGATGGTGCATCTTCATGTACGAGTACCCACAGTTGATTGTTGTTTAGCCGGCGATCAAGCGCGAGCTCTTTCCGGTACATGTTGATGATGCCCCTGTATTTTCTCGGGGCCCTGTCCGCTGCGAATAGTCGACCGTCTCCGTCAAAAAAACCGCCGGTCATCGCTGCTTCCTCGGGGTAGAGCCACGGATGATTGCCCTCTCCCGTCACCAGGCTCACCAGGCCCGGATCAACATGCATCACCTGCATACCACGCGCACCGGTACGGAACTGTTTGTCAGGCAAGGCGTGCGGGCTAATGACGACCATCTTTAGAATGGGATCGAAGAAGTAATACCATTTCCCGTTTTCCGCTTGATACTCTACGGTCGGAATCAAGCCTTGAACCTTCACCCAGCTATTGTGACGCAAGTCGGGCCGAAAGGCGTCTTCTTCGGTGGCTCCCGGCCGATGATGTTGGATGTACTGCGCCCGCGCATCGCCGATGTCATTTTGCTCCTCAAGGTAATAGCGAAGATCTTCGAAATTCCAGACAAAGGTGATGCCGGCTACGACGAGCATCGTGATCATCAAAATCAAGCGTTTCGCGACCGCTCGTTGCGCTTTGGAGCGGACAAGATGAAGGGCCTCCATGCGATCTATTTCGATGTAGTCATCGTCACTGGTGGCCATGGTTGGATCGTCGGTGTCCACAGAGTCCCGCTGGGCATCCCACTCGTGAAAGATGTCCTCAAGCTCTTGGCTACTTAGCCCTCTTGATTTGTCGTCGGGGGGCGGATTTGTGGGTTCGCTCATGGTTCATTCTTGAGGGGCGACTGGGCTCCAGTCACTTGCGTTGAGATGCTTGCTTTGGAACGGCTGCAGTCACCCCGCTAATGGGCAGCCATTCTTGCCATTTCTGTCCGTCCCGAATGCGGTATTTGATCGGCGTAAAGCCACGATAGGTCAACTGCTGTAGAAATTTTTTCAACAGCCCATCGAAATCCTTGGCTTCACGGATTACGAATTGAATGATGAAGTGCAACGGATCAGAGCATTGGGTCTCTGCAAACAGTTTTGTGCGATTGCGCTCCGTTTTTTCAAAAACGGTCATTTGAAACACGACATTTCGGCCCAACTTGGACGCTTCCAGTTGAAACCGGTTGTATTCCTTGATCACACCATCACCTACAACGACCCGGTCGTTTTACCGTAGAAGGGGCTTTGGGGCACCGTCTAAGACCCAAACCAATCGGGCCCGAGCCTCATTTAGATTTCCATAGGATAGCGAGTCCGGCGAATCTGTCAAAACGAGATTGATCAAAACGATTCCATCTTCCCGTTCATTGGGTTCACTAGCCGCGTAGTTTTCTCACATCATTAATACGAATAGTGATGCGCTTTGCGTCCAAATACTCTCCCAAGGGAACCGTAAACTTTCGTGAGGTGCCCGTTAACTCTTTGAGCTTTGGTGTGGTGATCTCGCCGTGTTTTTCCAAGTAGGACACGACATTTTCCTCCATGGTTTTCACGTGCTCTGCCGCAAAGAGAAGGCTCTCTTGAACCCGTACGATCGATCCATCGGCAATCATCAGGTCCAGAATTTCCTTGATGTCTTGTTTTCTTGCGTTTTCCGCGCTGGCTATGTCTGCGACGACGTCGGAGGTGGACTCCGGTTCCAGGCCCGCAGACTGATAGTACTTCAGCAGGGTTTTACGGAGACTGTCTTGGGCCGCGCTGAGCGAGGGCGCGAACGCTTCGGATCGTACGTGTTGTTCGGTGATCACATGGGCACCTTCTTCGGCCAGCGTCTCCAAGAGAAGGACGAAATAGCGTGGCGAGAGCCCTTGACGAATTTGTGAGCGCAATTCCTCGCGAGGAACACCCGGTCGAAAGGGATATTGCTGATGGTAACTGGTGACGGTGGCTTTGGCGCGTTCGAGCATGATCCCAAAGAAGTCGGTGTGTACATAACGTCGTACGCCATCCTCCACATAGGTTTGTAAGACCTGATTCTTTACGAGTTCTTGCAGTGTCTGTTCGGGCGGTTGTGGTGACGCGCACAGAATTTGGTTGGCGTCCACGAGGGTAAGGCCGACGTGGCCCGCCAAGTGAACAGCACGTTCGGTCATCTTGAGAAGGTCTCGCTCCTTCAGAATGTGTAACGATTCCAGTACGTTCTGCTGTCTGCGCCGGTGTTTTGTGGGCAGTGGGTGAAGCACTGTGCCGCCCCCAATGGTCTTGCCGTAGGAGGGCATGTGGTCGAAGCCTCGCAAGATGATTCGTTCGCCTCCGAGCGCCATTACAAACTGATCCAGGCGCAATTGGACGAGTGCCGATTCTCCAGGGAGTATCTCGTCGCCTTCCAACAAGACGATGGTGCCCGTTACATGGGATGTGCCTACGTGCACCAAAGCTTTGGCCTGCGACGTGATGGGCGCGGGTATATGCGACAAAACATGCAGGTCCACGTCGAGCATTCTGGTCGTTTGGATGCCATCGGGGTGGCAGAGGATGTTGCCTCGGTGGATGTGGCTTTTCTCCAGTCCTTGTAGGTTGATCGCTGCGCGTTGGCCCGCATGGACAAGATCAATCGCCTTTCCATGGCTTTGAATACCCCGGACTTTGCTACGCCGACCGGTGGGCAGAATGGAGACGGCATCTCCAACGCGAAGCTGCCCAGAGGTGATGGTCCCGGTGACAACCGTGCCAAACCCTTGCATGGAAAATACTCGATCAATAGGAAGCCGCAGGGGGCGGTTCTGTCCAATGCGTTCTTCGTGGCTGACCTGACACTGTTGGGCCAGTTTCTCGATGGCTTGTCTGGCGTCGTCGATCGCTTGAGCGCTTTTGGACGAAAATCGAAGAATCGGGCTGTCCTCAAGAAAGGTGCCGGCCACAAAGTCTTGGGCATCTGACTCCACCAACTCCAGCCATTCGGGATCCACGAGGTCGGTTTTGGTCAGAACAACCATGCCCCGTTTGATTCCAAGAAGTCGGCAGATGTCCAAGTGTTCACGGGTCTGTTGCATGACGCCTTCGTCGGCGGCCACAACCAAGAGCACCAAATCGATGCCCGTTGCTCCCGCGATCATTTGGCGAACGAAGCGTTCGTGACCAGGTACATCCACAACGCCGCACCGAATACCTGAAGGCAAGTCGAGATAAGCAAACCCCAATTCGATGGAGATCCCTCGTTCCTGCTCTTCTTTAAGTCGATCGGTCTGGGTGCCCGTCAACGCACCAATCAGGGTCGTTTTACCATGATCGATGTGTCCCGCTGTACCGATTATAATCATAATTGTTGGTTGTGAGTGCTCTCGTTGATGGTCGCTCTATACCAGTAGTTTTTTGCCGCTCTGACAAAACCGGTGCTAGAATTCTGCACTGGTTCACTGGTCTGTATTGCCGAAGTGGTCTGACTGGGCTTGTATGGGCGAATCCCGTAGGTGTCAAGGCGGTCACTGTGAATATCGGCAATGGTTTGGACAGAGTTCCTGGGATGGCCCATACTTGCAAACGAAGTGTGAGCCAAGCTGAACGGCTCCGTCTGGAGATCTTGACGGTATACTCAGTGGAGTATGCTGCAAGGAGGTGTTGCTGAGAGATGGCCGGCAAGGACCCGAAAGACCCGAAAGACCCGACCCTCGACCCGAACGCGGCACGTGGGGACGGGATGGACGACAAGTTGGATACGCTTGACGGACTGGATCTGGCGAGCGACGAATTTGACCTCGATGCGGCAGCGTTTGAGCTCGATGATGCGGCGTTTGATTCCACCGCTGGGTTGGAAGAGGCCGCTGAACTGGCTGCGGAAGGACTCTTCGATGACCTGGGTGGTGAGACCCAGGCAGTGGAGCCCTTGGCTGACGACGCGGCTGCCGGCGATGACTTCCCGGAAGATTTCTCACAGCCCCAAGAAGTGTCGAGTCTCGATGACATGGTTTTGGACGACAGTGCGTCTGGGTATCACCAGCGCGGGAAACGGATGGCCCACGCGACCGATGTGGTTTGGTCTCCAGAGAACCAGGAGAGCGGCCCGCCGCCGGGCAGTGGCGAAGAGATCGACGATGGTGCCATCAAGAACATGCAGACCATTGATTTCGAATCGGGAGCGGACGAGTCCTTCGGAGACCCGAACGTCGACGTCAACGACCTCTTGTCTGACGAGTTGACCGGCGAGAGCGAGCCCCAAAGCAGTTCATTGGAGGAGTTGGACTTCGAATCCTTGTTGGACGGCGACGATGGCGTGATGGACGATGGTGAGGACCTCTTATCCAGTCTGTCTACACCCGGCGATGAGGCGATGGACTTTGGGGATGACGACACGTTCTTTGCTGACGGTCCTGGGGGCGATGATGGGGTCCTCGGATCATTGGACTTGGACATTCCGGACGGGGCGGGTCCGGGATTGACGCCGAATGTGGCGGAGTCGTCTGGCGGTCCGGGACCCGATCTCAAGAAACGGCGCAAGGCCTCCAGGAGCTTTGTCCTGATCGTGAGTGTCAGCTTGATGATTACCGCCGTTGGGGTCGTGGGTGCAGCCCTGGGGTACGGCTTTTTCTTTGTGGATCTGATGGCCGAAGACAAAACAGCTGATTTGCCTCCACCTCCTCCGCCCGTCGCAGAAGAGGAAGCAGAGAAAGAAGCGGAGAAGGTTGTGGAAGCCGTTCCCGCACTTGCAGATATTGCTCAGGTTTTTGACAAGGCGATTGGCGATGCTCAGGCGGAGTTGGATGGCGATCCCAGCAACCTCGAGTTTGGCGAGCACTTGCTTCAACTCCAATTGATGTATCGATATCGGTGGCCCGGGCGTTTTGATCGAAGCGAAGCATTCAAGGCCTCTATCACGACTCTTCAGAGTGCAGGACGCGGCGCCATGGGAGAGGCCAAGTTTTGGGAACTTTTGGGTCAGATCCGACTTTTGGACATCTGGGGAACCCAGCCCCCCTCTGGCAAGAGCCGGGCGCTCGTGTTGATCGATGCGGACAAAGAGTTGGCGGATTTGGACTCAAGGGCACTGCCCATAGGTCGCGCTCAACTGTATAAGGGCCTTGTTTTTCAGGAACAGGGCAAGAGCGAGGCCGCCTTGGATCTGTTCAACCGCAGTTTGGCTCGAAACGGTCGCGATGACATGGTGCTCTATGTAAAAGGGCTGCTCTTGCATCGCTTGGATCGATTGGACGAAGCGCAGAAGACCGTGGATCTACTGTTGGATTTGTCGACACGGCATCACGATGGTCGATTGTTGGCTGCCAGGATTGCCTTGGCACGCAAAACGCCGGAAGCCTTGCAATTGGCGCGTGGGTTTGTGGAGCAATCTCAGGAAGGCGCGAAAGCCGACGGCGATACGTATGGCGAGTACGAGGCGAACCTCATGCGCGCAGTGGTCTACGGCCGTCAAGAAGACGCCGCCAAACAAATCGAAGCGCTGGAGCAAGCGGCCAAGTTCAACCCGAGAGATGAACAATTGCTGCTCAACCTGGCCGCCAACGATCTCAAGACGGGTGATCCTGCCAAGGCAGTGGCGCGGTTAAAGGCTTGTCCAGAGAAGGTGTGTGGCTCTAGCGGTTACTACCTGCTCTACGTGGAAGCCCTGATGAACAACGAACAGTTGGTTGATGCCGAAGATGTCGTCAGCAAAGGCGTTGGGCTGTATCCCAAGGATATCGAGCTTCTATTGATCGGTGCTCGCGTGTACGAGAAGAGCGGCAACAGCACCCGGGCAAGCGCAAACTACCTATCGGTTATCGAGATGAGCCCAACCAAAGTGGATGCCTATCTCCGGTTGGCGACGATCTATGGAAACCAAGGGAATTATCAAAACGCCACCGACGTACTTTCGAGTGCGGTGAAAGCGGTCGCCAAGGCCGATCCAAAAAGTACTTCGATGCTTTCGGTGTTGGCGTTGCGCGCACGCTTGTTGCTGGAAGCTGGCTGGCTTGAAAAAGCGCGCGATGCGTATGCAAGAGTGCTCGCCGTTGACGAAACTCAGACGGAAGCTCGAATGCAGTTGGCCATCATCATGAGCCAACTGGGAGATTACGACGGTGCGGTGAAAAACTTTGAGATTTTCTACCGTCAGCGTCGGCACAACCCAACGGTCGTTGTGGCGTTTGGTGAGACGTTGGTCCGGGGCGGCCAACCCCAGCGAGCCATCAAAGAGTTGACGGATTTCTTGCGCGTCAATCCTGGGCATCTGGCTGCATTGACCATGTTGGGTTACGCCTATGAGCAGGTGCAGGACTTCGATAACGCCGAAGCGGTCTTGCGGGAAGCCCATCGGATCGACCCGTCCAATGCGGCCGTGTACTTCATGTCAGGACGGCTAGAGTTGGCCCGAGAGCGGAAAAAAGCAGTGGATTTTGAATCCAAGAAATCAACGGTTCGAGCCGACTTTCGGAAGGCGGTCGTTGCGCTGAGTTCTGCCGTGGATAAGGCGCCGGACAATTTGGAGTATCGCCGTACGTTGGCGCAAGGCCTGACCGAATCGGGTCGCAAACAGAATCTCCTGTCGGCGTTGGAGCAGTACGAACGTATTGTTCGCATCTACAAGACCAAACTCAAAGAGAAGAGCCCCGTGATCCGTCGGGGTGCGGTGTATTACGAGCGGGGCATTCTGGCTTCCCATCTTGGGCAGGATCGGATGGATGTCCTTCAGGACTTCCGTGAAGCAGTACTCTTGGACCCGACGCGCGTGGATCTTATTGCTCGTTTTGCCGAGGAACTATATTTGGCTCAGTTCAAGACAAAGGACCGCAAAGGCGGTTCGGTGAGTGAGTCGGAAGTCTACCTGAAATTCGTTGTCGAAAACGATTCGAAACATGTTCGTGCGAACTATTACCTGGGGCGTGTTCGGTTGCGTCAATGGGCCAATCAGCGCCCTCCCGTGCCGGGAAACACCTTACACAACGCAGCACGTGTTCACTTTGAGCGAGTGGTCGCTCGTGACCAAGGAAAGCAGTTTCCGGTTGCGTACAAGGAGCTTGCGGACGTGTACAAGGAGCGCAAGATGTATCGGATGGCGCGTCGTTATTACCAAGAGTATTTGCGCGCGTATCAACGGGAGAAAGGCACAGTGCCGGACGATGCTCGGTATGTGCGCAATCTACTTCGTGAACTTAATTAGTCGTCCTCTAGACGTTGCTAGAATGAGTGACTGCGCGTCCTTATATTATTTTATGACGTTCACGAAATGGCATTTTGTTAGTATGCGATGTTTGCCATTTGCTATGTCGGACATGGACAATGTTCCCAGGGTACCGTTTGGATAGGAGTGAAGGACGATGGGATTTGGTCGTTGGTGTTGGATTGTGCTGTGCGTGGGCGCGACATGGCATTGTGGCGAATCGACCAGCTCTCACTCTCCGAACACGTTTATCGATATTGTGTCTCCCGACCTCAGTGTCGACATTCCCACAGACAACTCAGTCGTTGATCTTGAGGAGCTAGAACTTCCGGTGATCGACCCGGGGCCCTGTCATGATTTGGAGGATGGGGATGGCTGTGACGATCAGAATGCATGCACTGATGGTGATGTGTGTCAGGGGGGATTCTGCGTGTCTGGCGCGCCGGTTGAATGTGACACGTCCACCGATACGGGCTGTACGGTGACGAGCTGCAACCCGAAAGACGGTTGTGTGCAGAAGGTGGCATCGGATGGTTCGTTGTGTGAGCTCGCGTGCTACACGGAAGCACGATGTTACGACAATACGTGCAGTCCGGTACCGGGGGCGGAGTTGCCTTGTGAACCGGCCATCGATCCTTGCGTGGACTCCACACTTTGCGATCCCGAAACGGGAACCTGTTCGATCACGCTCTACAAGCTTGCCTGTCCCGACAACACCAAGTGCACGATGCAACAAAATGGTGTTCTGGGTTGTTCGGAGGTGTTTTCCACATTGTGTCGTCCCTGCAACGATCACGCCGAGTGTACAAACCCTAGCCTCCCGAATGTGGACGGAGTTTGCGTGTCCTTGGGAACAAAGGGTTCGTTTTGTGGAGTCGGCTGCGACGACGGCCTCTGTCCTGCGGACTATTCTTGTACGAGTACGTGGGAGGAAGGACCCGATGTACAGACCACAGTCCCGTCGGACACGGCCATTTGTTTGCCCGACGATGCACTTTGCTCATGTGATTTGTCCTGGGTGCCACTCAAATTGTGGACCAAGTGCGTCAAGAGCAACAAATTTGGCGAGTGTGAAGGTTCTCGAAGCTGTGCAGTGACGGGTCTGACGACATGCAGTGCGGCGATCCCTAAGCCAGAGAGTTGCGATGGTGTGGACAACGACTGCAATGGTGTGACCGACGATCTCCCCGCGGTGGGATGCGGACCTCAAGGGGCGTGTTGCATGGAGGAAGGAGGTTGCAAAGAGCTGCACGATTCGAGTTGTCAGTTCTTGGGAGGCACATTCCAGGGCGCAGGGTTCAATTGTAATACGGCTGTTTGTGGCGGGAACACGGAGGCGGCGTGTTGCCTGCCCAATACGATCTGCCAAGCCATGACCTATTCCAATTGCAACAAAGCAAAGGGTTCGTACCAAGGCGATGGATACAGCTGCCAGGAAGTGGATTGTCAGGCAACGCCTCAGTTCGGAGCGTGCTGCAAAGACGACGGTACTTGTTTTCAGCACACGGCCCTCACGTGTCTCCAGGAAGGTGGACAGTATTGGGGAGACGGGATCAGTTGCTCCAGTGTGCCATGCAAGTCCAAGGGGGCCTGTTGCGCCAACAATGGAACGTGCAGTGTACTGATCAGCAAGGACTGCCAAACATTGGGTGGCTCGTGGAGTTTTGGGCTCGCGTGTGATGACGTGAGTTGTATGCCGCAACCGGGCAATGGTGCCTGTTGCCTAGAGGATGGCGATTGTATCGTGTCGAGCCCGTCGTCCTGTCAATCGCTCTCGGGCCTTTATCTGGATGCGGAGCCTTGTCAGGGCCAATGCCCCACACTGCCCATCGGAGCCTGTTGTTTCCAGGGCCAAGTTTGTGGCCTGGTCGAAGCCAGCGATTGCCCTGCCACCGCGACGTACATGGGCGTGGGATCCGAATGCACCAATGAGATCTGTTTGCCCGCCGACGCGGGTGCTTGCTGTGTGCCAAACAACTGTTTCTCCAATTGGAGTGAAGAGAAGTGTCAGGGGTTCGGGGGCGAGCATAAGGGGAAGGGTTCGAGCTGTGAGGCGTGCAATGGCTGACCCAATGTCAAAGGAAGCACGTCGCTCTCTCGCCCCCATCGTATCGGCTGCTACCAAGGGATTTCGGCTTGACTCGCCTGCCAACGAGCGCCATCGTTCCAACATGGAGATCCTTTGTCGTCGAACGCTTTGTTATGCGTTATCGCTGAGCATTGTCTTGCTGACAGGCTCGTGCGGTGACTCATTTCAACGTGGGAATGACTTGGGATTGCTTGTTTCTCCCAACATCGTTTCCTTTGGGGCTGTGCCCATCGGCCAATTGGTGAGTGAGCAAGTGACCATCAAGCACACGGGCACAAAAGGCACGATTCAATTGGAGTTGGCCACGCTCGTGACGGATTCCCCCGATTTTGCTGTCGAGGGGCCGGACAAGACGACGCTGAATCCCGGCGACACGACGACGGTGATGATCTATTACACACCGTCGGATGTTGAGCACGACGTGGGTACATTGGTGCTGGCGCACAACATGCCCGGTCAGGTGGACGTTGAATTGCCCATTCAGACCGTGATTCAGGCACCCCTCATTCAATCCGTCCCCGTAAAACTGGACTTTGGAGACCTTTCAGGCGGCACCAGTGCGGACCGTAATCTACTTATTCGCAACATAGGCACGGCCCCAGTAACTGTGACTAATATGGGATTGGATTTGAAGTTTGGAGCACCCTTCGACGTGATACCCGAGGAATCGGAGCCGACTCCCTTCCTTATGGACGTGGGGGATGAAGCCAACGTCACGGTACGGTTTTCACCTCCGATTGCGGCAAGCGACGTCTTTTATGAAGCCAATCTACGATTTATTACCGATCATAAGGAAACGACAAACAGGGTAGTTCCGGTGCTTGGCATGGGGCGACATTCGATGTTGATCATTACACCCGCCTTCGTCGATTTTGGGACGGTCGTGGTGGACTCCCCGAAGGTAGCGACCATCCAAGTTCAAAACATCGGCGGAAAGTCAGTGGCGTTTAACAGCATTGCGCTGGCTGATCATCACCCGAGTCTGACGTTGTTGGGAGTCCCCGAGGGTGCATTTTCCTTACAACCCTTCGAGTCGCTGACTCTCACACTGCGTTTTGCACCCAAAGAGGTGGTGCAACCCGCAGACGATCTGCTCGGTTATATTCACCTGTCCAGCGACGATTACGTGTGGCCAGAACGAGACGTTTCGGTCTTTGGCCGTTCGTCGGAGCCTTCCATTCAGGTCACACCGCCAGACGTGGTGGACATGGGGATTGTGGGCATTGGATTTCAACATCAACGTCGGGTGGAAATTGCCAATGTTGGGGTTGCGCCACTGACGATTCAATCGGTGGTGTTGACTGGAGACACGCCCGCGGACTTCTCTATTTCGGGACTCCCCATGTTGCCCGTCACGCTGGCACCGACGGGTGTGGCATACGTGGAAGTGGCGTACATTAATCCGGGCGAGGAAGACGGTGAGATGTGGGGCGCGATGATCATCGGAAGCGACGATCCGGTTGCCCCGATGGTCACGGTCAACCTGCGAGCTCGAAATACAATCTTGGGTGGATGTGTGCCTCGATTTGTACCTCCAACTGTCAATTTTGGTGTGGTAGGACCTGGCACCAAAGTTCACCGTGTCTTGTACTTGGTCAATGATGGCTCTCTCCCGTGTACGTACACGGCGACGAAGTTTCTCGATTGCAAGAGCCCCACGGGTCTCTGTCAGCCTTTGGTTGGAACCAGCGAAGTGTTTCTGTTGGGCGATGAAGCACCCGCAGTGGGCGAAACAGTCTATTTTAGTCAGGAACTCTCCATCCCCATTTGGTACGCGCCAATAGAAGAGTCGGGGGAGGACGTTGGCTTGACCAGTCTCACACTCGTCGACGGATCGTTGGGAATTGGGCCTGTATTTCAATACCACCCCTTGGTGGGCGGTGTTGCCCCTACGCTGAAGGGTGTGGTGGGTACCGCCGGTATCGTGGCTGAGCCAGACAGCATTGATTTTGGTTTGGTCCGGATTGGGTGTGCATCTCCGTCGGTGACCGTCTCAGCCACGCGGCTTGGAGAGATGCCGATTGACCTGGCAGCGGTGACGTTTGAGGGCTGTGACGGGCAATACGAGATCACAGGCCTACCCGGGTTACCTACGCCTTTGTTTGAGACCGGCGATGCGGCCGTGTCCTTTGATATTCGGTATGTACCGACCAAAGCGGGTGACACGGTCTGTGCTGCGAGTTTGCAGCCCAACGTTGAAACGGCGGGAGGGGCTTCTGTGGTGTTGGCGGGCCAAGGAAGTACAACACCCATCTGGAAAGACACCTACCAGCAGGCTCCTGAAAACCAGGTCGATATTCTCTTTGTCGTGGACAACTCAGGGTCGATGAGCGATGAACAATTGAGCTTGGTCCAGGGCTTCCAATCGTTCATTGACCAGGCGGCGTTGTGGAACGTGAAATATCAAATCGGCGTGGTCACCACGGACGTACAGCATGACGGTGGCGTGCTTGTGGGCACTCCGCGCTTTGTGGTCAACGCAGATCCTGATCCTTTCAAAGCCAGCGTGCAGGTGGGTACAGAGGGCAGTGGTGACGAGCGTGGCTTGCTCGCCGCCTGGTTGGCGTTGCAAGAGAACATGATGGAGGACCTTGAACTCAATTGCACGGTCCCTGCCCTGTGTCCTGCGACCAATCCAAACATCACCTGTGTGGATGGTGGTTGCGGCGGACCCAATCGTGGTTTTCTGCGCGATAATGCCAAATTGGCTATTATTTGGGTCAGTGATGAAGAGGACCACAGTCCGAGTGGTTTGGCAGAGTATGTCGCGTTCTTCAAAGGGCTGAAGCCCCCCGGTCAAGTGCGCGGGTATGCCATTGTGGGTGATCCACCTTCTCAGGCCAATCCCATTGGCGGCTGTGGTGGCTGGACTCCGAATACAGGGCCATTCACGGGACCATCCAAAGGTGGAGAGCCGGCACAGCGCTACGCGGACATGGCCGAGAAACTCGGTGGATCCTGGTACAGCATTTGTGCGTTTGGTATCGAGGACGGCACATCGCCATCACTCTTGGAACAAATCGGTGCGGACGCATTTCAGCCGGTTCAGGTGTTTCCGCTGACACAACCGCCTGTGCAAGGAACGATTGTGGTCAAGGTTGACGGTGTTCCATGCCCAACAGGCTGGACCTATGATGGGCTCGAGGAGACGGTGGTTTTTGATCCGGCATCGACTTGTTTTCCAGGGCCGGATACCGAAGTGAGTATTACGTATGAATTGGATTGCTTACCAATTTAGGATCGCCCCTGTGGAAAATCATGCTTTTTTTGGCGAAAAATTTGCCTGGTGCCCGAATTGACTTACACTCGAAACGTGGCGTTTTGTTCAAAGGCCCAATGGGCCCTAGCGAAAGGTAAGCGCATAGCGCAATGGAGGTTGCAGTGGTAGAAAAGCGGCACAGTACAACAACGGTAACGACAAAAACGGACATTCGTGAGGCATTGGCCCAGGGTGTCTTGACTCCGGAAGAAGAACGCGTGCTTCGCATGCGGCACGGAATTTCTGAGAAGCCTTCGGCTGTCTTGGAGTTGAAGGGCCAAGCCCATGAAGAGACCCGTGCTAAGCTTGCGATGATCGAGAACTTGGTTCTCGAAACCGTGCGTGGTGGAGTTGCTCCGTCCGAGGAACGTAAAAACTCGAGTCAGAAGCAGCACATCATCAACCGGCTTCGCAACGAAGAGTAATTCTTCGCTTCCCTTTGTCCGTTGCGTCGCTGGCTTAGTGCGAGCGACGCAACGGTATATCCATCTAATACATAGTATTGTTTGGCGGCAACGATCCTCGTTTCGCACCCTATTCACGCGCCGTAGTGGTTGGACTAGGGTTCTCGGTCATGAATTGATCTACAATGACGATGACAACCCATGGCGATTAAATCGGAGTGAGGTGTGTGATGCCGGGTAAGAAAGGCACCATTGCGATCTTGACCGGTGGTGGGGACGTACCCGGGCTCAATCCGGCCATTCGGGCGGTGGTGATCCGCGCCCATCGGGAAGGCTATCGAGTGTTGGGGATTCGACGGGGATGGGCCGGCCTCGTCGAGTTGATCCCCGATGCATCAGCGGATAACTCGCACTGCGTTCAAGAACTGACCCCCGACGTGGTCGTCCACGTAGGTCGTACAGGGGGCACCTTCTTGCATACGTCGCGTACACGCCCGAGTGCGTTGCCCAAGGCGCTGGTGCCTCCCCATCTTTCGGATACGTATACGGCTGAAAAGAACGATGTGACCCCGCACATACTCAAGAATCTTTCATTTCTGGGTGTGGACTTTCTCATTCCCATTGGTGGGGACGACACGCTCAGCTACGCCGATCGCTTGCACCGCGAAGGCGTGAAGGTCAACGCCATCCCAAAGACCATGGATAATGATGTCCCCGGAACAGATTACTGTATTGGATTTAGCACCTGTGTGACACGGACCATCGAGCTGACCAATCGGTTGCGGACGACGGCGGGATCTCACGAACGCTTTTTGGTGATTGAAGTGTTCGGACGTTATGCCGGATATACGGCTTTGTTGCCGACCATGGCTGGTGCGGCGGACCGATGTGTCATTCCAGAAGTGGCTGTGGATGTGGAAAAGCTGACCGAGTTAATGGTTCGAGATCGAGACTGGCATTCCAGCCACTATTCCGTGGTATTGGTGTCCGAAGGAGCGCAGCTCACGGGTGGCCCCCGGACCTTCAAGGATGAAGAGGCGGATCAGTATGGTCACCAAAAATTGGGTGGAATCGGTTCGATTGTGGCAGACAACTTGAAGCAATTGTCACCCAAATATAACAAGGGACGTCGTATCAATGTAGTGAGTCAGCGACTGGGTTACCTGGTTCGATCCGGCCAGCCCGACGCGCTCGACAGTATTGTCCCGATGGCGTTCGGCAATCTGGTTCTGGATTTGATTCTCTCGGGTGTCTCAGGGCGCTTGGTCAATGTGCGTAACGGCTGTTACGACAACGCGTCACTGAGCGTAGTGAGTGGCGGTCAGAAATTGGTGAATGTGGAGAAGTACTACAATACGGAACGCTTACGACCCATCTACAACCGTTTTGATCAATCGCCGCTATTTATCATGACCGGCGACATTTAGTGTCGGGCAGATGGTGATGTGGGGATGGCGTCGTTCAGGGTGCAACGATACGGAACGAGTATTGGCTATTCGGAGCGGCCTCCGGCAGGACCTGGGGTTTTTCCAAGTCGTCTACGTGTGCTACGGCGATGAAATACAATATTCTTGAGCCTGTCGGTTGACCGGGTATGTCCGCATACCAGACTAATCCATCATAGGGCTCCATAGGTACGATAGCCTCCTGCTGCCCTACTACTTGGTAACGAAGCTCAACGACCGTGGTTTCCGGATCGCCAATCACTTGGGCCATCACTCGATAGGGCCCATTCGTGTCGGTCGTGTCTTGGAGGATCGACGCATCCAAGAGTGTGGGCGATTCGGCCTCACACCCGCTCACCCCTAGAATAACCCAAAGCAGTAAGGCGAAGAGGAATTGTTTCGATCCTGTGGCATGTTGTCGACTCATGCGTGTACCCTATCATGCGAACTTCCGAAGCGGAATGAATCCACCGGTTCTACGCAGCGGGTCGATGTCATTGACACAAGGCGGGCAAAGAACCAAAGTTGAAAGCATGCGGTTTTCCGGTCCATTGTTTCTTGGATTGTTGGTTGCAGTCGGTCTTTTCGGCTGTTCTTTTTCGGAGGAACAGGGGCGCTCATCCCTTCGCAACTGTACGTTCGATGGAGATTGCTTGCACGACGAACTATGCTCGGCCGCTGGCTGGTGCAGTGTGCTCGGTGGATGCGACACGGAGCTTGATTGTCAGGACGGCCAGTATTGTGAACTGAATGGTGTTTGCATGGCCTTGGTGGTGTGCTCAAACAATTTTGAGTGCGCTCTTGATGAATATTGTGCACTCAAGGGTCGCTGCCAGCTTCGCCTAGATTGTTTGTCTACGTTTGACTGTCCTCACAGTCAACGCTGTGGAGCGGATGGGTTTTGTGTGGATCTCATTGCTTGCCAGTATCATGTGTTCGATTGCCCAGCGGGGTTGAGCTGTGAAGCGGATGGCCTCTGTGCCTTTGTGGGAGATTGTGATCCCGAAAGCATTGACGCGCATTTACAGTGTGGTGTCTCTCACTACTGCGGTTTGGACGGCTATTGCTACTATGATGCTTCCTGCGCGTCGGACAAAGCCTGCGCACCCGGCAGTACCTGTGCATCTTCCGGCTATTGTGAATCGAATTAGATCCTGAATTCCGTTGTGAAATTGAGAGAAGCGCATTCGTCAGTGCACGTGATTTCCGTGCATCGAGACCATCCATCAGGCCTGGATTGAAGAAGGAGTCGGCTGTTTTCCCTCGACGGACGTCGCCGCGTCCGGTACAGAACCATTCACCCGGAGTAAAATCACGGTGAATACTTGAAGAGAATTGGGGTCATTCTTGATACGCCGCACCCTTCATAATGGTGTCACGATGTACGTGAAGCGCTGCACGACGGCTCCGGCCGTCGCGGTACAGGTATGGGTGCGTGTTGGCAGCGCTGATGAACAGGTGTTTGAAGCGGGTCTCGCCCACATTCACGAGCATATGCTCTTTAAGGGCACAGAGCGTCGAGGTGTGGGACAAATTGCTCGGGAAATTGAAGGCGCCGGCGGAGAGATCAACGCATACACGTCGTTTGACCAAACGGTTTATCACTGCGTGCTGAGCAGCCGATACTTCAATGTTGGGTTGGATGTCTTGGCGGATGCTGTTCTCCACTCCACGTTTGATGAGGATGAGTTGGAGCGAGAACTCGAAGTTATCGTGGAAGAAATAGGTCGATTGGAGGACTCAGCCGGACGTGTCACCGTTCAAGAGCTGTTTCGAACGGCCTATCAGGCCCATCCGTATCGCGCTCCCGTGATCGGTACAATCGAATCCGTCCGCTCGATGGATCGTGACAAAATCTTGGCGTTCTTTCGGCGCTGGTACACCGGTGCGAACTTGGTGGTGGTCGTCACCGGCGACGTGGATGAGTTTCAAGCGGCCGAGCAGGTGGTCGCGTCATTTGAGGGTGTTCAGCAAGGGATCGGTCGATTCGAACGGATCGTTGAACCTACCCAAGAGAAGATGCGATTCTCTCAGGTGAAGTCGCGTTTCCGAGAGTCTCATCTCAATCTTGCCTTTCACATCCCCCGCTGCACGCATCCCGATACACCGGTATTGGATTTGATGGCGTTGATTCTTGGCCAAGGAGACAGCAGCCGTCTGATCCGTTCCATCAAACGTCGGGATCGTTTGGTCAATGACATCTTGAGCTACGCGTACACACCGCGCGATCCTGGGTTACTCACTCTATCCGCATCCTTGCCCGAGCATGCTGTTGTCGACGACATTGTTCGTGCTTCCTTGATGGAAGCCTATCGGCTCCGCGTGGAATTGTGTACACCCGATGAGCTCGAAAAAGCGTGCCACATCATTGATAGTCAGCAGGTGTATGGCCGTGAAACCGTGCAGGGCGTTGCACGACGACTGGGATATTACGCCACTGTGGCGGGCAGTTACGAGGAAGAAGCGATTTACTTCGAGCGGATCCGAAACACGTCTCGTGAAGACATTCTTCGAGTTGCGTGTACGTATCTACAGCCGAATAACCTGTCCGTTGTTCACCTGGCCCGTGAGGATGATTCGGAGGATTTGAGCGCGGATCGCATTGGCTCTACGAGTGAGGAGGCCTTTCAATCGGTTCACAGTTCCACTGACCGGGCGGATGGCCTCGAGCAGAACGATGAAACCGGCAAAGACTCCGGACTCCACGGTGTTCGTTCGGGACAGGCGGCGCAAGGAGAGCGCGGCACGTTACAGGAATACAGTATCCCGGGTGGTCCTCATCTGTTGATCCTCAGAGACACCACCTTGCCAATGGTGGCAGTGCGGGCCAAGGCTCGGGGTGGCATCGCCTATGAGCGTCCGGGCAAGATTGGCTGTGGTCGTTTGATGTCTAGCGTTCTGACGTTGGGGACGGCGCAGCGAAACGCCAATGACGTGGCGGTTGCGGTGGAGAGCCTCGCGGGCTACCTAGATGCCTTTAGCGGTAGAGACATTACAGGCGTTCGGTGTGGCTTCCTAAGCCAGCACCTGGACGAAGGTTGGGAGTTGTTTGCGGAGACGATCCGAGAGCCTGCGTTTTCCAGTGGCGAATTGGAACGAGAGCGAAGTTTGCAGTTGGAGGATATTCGATGCCAGTCGGATCGTCCTGCATCACTGACCATCCGGAAGATGACCGAGCTCCTCTACCCGGACCATCCCTACGGATTGCCGGTCCTGGGTGACGAGGACACGATTCGTTCGATGACTCGCGAGGACGTGGTGACCTTTTATGAACGAATTTTGCATCCGTCGCGATTGGTGGTCTCTGTGGTGGGAGACGTCAATGTTGAGAAAATCATTGATTCGATGGAGGCCTTACTCCCCGAGCGGGATCGCTATGATCAGGTGATGCCTTCCTTTACTGGAGAGTTACCACCTTTGACGGGACGAGAAGAGTCGATCATTCAAGGGGAAGGCGCACAAGCACACGTTGTTATTGGTTTTCGTAGTATCTCCTATTCGGACAGTCGTCGGTCGACCTTGGATGTGTTGCTGACGGTGTTGTCCGGACAGGGGGGACGGCTCTTCTTGGAACTTCGCGATCGCAAAAGTCTTGCCTACAGTGTCAATGCGTCGTCATTTGAAGGCGAGGATACGGGGTTTTTGTACGCGTACATGGGCACGAGCCCCGACAAAGTGTCCGAGGCAAAGAGGGGCTTAGAAACCGCACTGCTCAAATTGGTCAATGAGCGGGTGAGTGAGACGGAACTGGAGCGAGCCAAACGCTACGTGATTGGTGTTCATGACATCGGGTTGCAGCGTTATGCGATGCGGGCAGCACATTACGGGATCAACGCCATTTACGGTGTGGAACGTACCCATTTTGAGGTCTATACAGCGGAAGTTGAGAACGTAACGCGCGAAGACTTGCAGTCACTTGCGGGACAATTGATCGACCTGAACAAGGCCAAAATCGTCATTTTTGAGCCCATCTAAATCACTGGTATTTACCATTTCTTATAGAAGGTTGGTTGCGAGCTCGGCCAGATTGGAACGCTCACCCTTCATCAAGGTAATGTGGGCGGCGATCTGCTCGCCTTTGAATCGCTCGACGACGTAGGTCAATCCGTTGTTCACACTGTCGACATAGGGGTTGTCAATTTGGTAGGGATCGCCGGTGAGTACGACTTTAGTGCCTTCACCGGCACGAGTGATGATGGTTTTTACTTCGTGGGGTGTGAGGTTCTGTGCTTCGTCCACGACCAAGAACTGATTGGGAATGCTCCGCCCACGAATGTAGGTCAGTGGTTCGATCTGTATGAGTCCTTCGTTGACCAACTCATGGTAACCTCGACCATCCCGTCGGTTGGTTCGGTTCAGATTGAGCAGCAATTCCATGTTGTCGTATATGGGCTGCATCCATGGATTGAGCTTTTCTTCCACAGAGCCGGGCAAGAAACCAATGTCTTTGCCCAGCGGGAAAATTGGACGACTGACCAAGAGCCGTTGAAAGACCTCTGCGTCCGTCGTTCGGGCGAGTCCGGCTGCGATCGCCAAGAGCGTCTTACCCGTTCCCGCTTTGCCCACTAGGGTGACCAAGCCAATATCGTCCCGAAGCAATGAGTCCAGGGCGAAGTGCTGTTCCTTGTTGCGTGCCCGTATCCCCCAGACGCCTTCCCGGAGTCTGGGAAGCACCTCAATTCTGTTGTCTACCGGATTGGCTCGACATAAGGCGCTCACACTCGGGTTCTGTTGGCCCCGAAGCAGCATGTACTCGTTGTTGTACAGCGTGCGTTCACCCGGGCTGTATGGTTGGAGCTGCTCACAGGGGACGCTTGAATCACCGTTGTGGATTTCATCGATCAACTCATCGGGAACATGGGCTTCTAGCCACCCCTGGTACAGTTCCGTGATGTCAATGTGTTCTCGATCATAGTCTTCAGCATGAACGCCAATGGCTTCCGCTCGGATCCGCAAATTGGTGTCCATGGTCACAAAGACCACTTTGCTGTCGGGGTCTTGTTCTTGAATGGTGAGCGCGGTGGACAGAATGGAGTTGTCGACGGCATGGGTGTTGGAGTACATCGCCGGCAATTTCTTGTCCGTGAATGCCACACGGAGCGTACCACCGGTCTCTAGACGGACGCCGTCACACAAGTTCCCCTCTTTCCGGTGACGGTCGATGCTTCGGGAGACTTGGCGCGCATTACGACCGATTTCACTGAGGTCCTTCTTGAACTTGTCCAATTCCTCGATCACATAGATGGGAATAATGACGTTGTTTTCTTCGAACGCATAGATGGCGGACGCGTCATGGAAAAGGACGTTTGTATCCAGGATGAAATTCTTGGTCATTGTTTGGTACGTCCTACGTCTACTCAAAACTGTCAAGCCGTTGGAGTGCATAGTGTTGCAGTGTCTTGTTCGCCCTGAATTATGTGGGAAAATCGAATGATTGTAGGACCGTGAAAAACGTCGGGCCATCAGCAATCCGTACGGTCAATCGATTCGGGTCACTCGAGTTTCACAGAACACGGCGTATACTAAGACGTACATGGTACAAGTTCGATATCTTGGCACCGGGGAGGCATTTGATGACCGCTTGCCCAATACCAGCCTGGTCTATGAAGGCGATCGTCGCATCTTGTTGGATTGCGGCTACTCGATTCCCCATGAATTGTGGAAACACAGCACGGATCCAGACTGGCTTGATGCCATTTACCTGACCCATTTTCATGCGGACCACTGCTTTGGCCTTCCGGCGGTGTTGGCACGCTTGAATCAAGATGGGCGCACGCGTCCACTTCAACTGTTTGGTGGGCCGGGGAGCAGTGAGGCAGCCAAAGCTGTCCTTCAACTGGGATATCCCGGCATGCTCACGCGTCTACAATATTCGCTCGATTCCGTGGAGATTGCGCCCATGACAAGCGCGTCGTGTGGATGTGTGCAGATCCGAACTGCGAGGAGCAGTCATTCGATCGTCAATCATGCCGTACGCCTGGAGGAGAATGGTGTGAGTGTTTGCTACAGCGGTGACGGCGCACCCACAGCCGAGACAGAGTCGCTCTATGCCAATGCGACGTTGCTGGTGCACGAAGCCTATTACGCCGAGTCCAGTTCAGACAGTCATGCGTCTGTGAAGCAGGTAATGGAGATGGCCGAGAGGGTGGGGGTGACGACGGTACATGTCCTGCATTTGAAGCGAAGTGCTGCACATCCGGTGGCAATACATGTTCCCTCCCCGGGAGAGATCGTGATCCTCTAAGGGCGGGCGCTTTTTCTTGTGCCGGATTTCTTTGCGGCGCTCTTCTTCGCGGTGGATTTCTTGGTGGTGGATTTCTTTGCGGTGGATTTCTTGCCGGTGGATTTCTTTGCGGTGGATTTCTTTGCGGCGGATTTCTTTGCGGCGG
>Ga0114996_10002618_pt1 | contig 23160 bp, 22 predicted proteins | sample ArcticOcean_MG_C_4_FD_87039 | JGI IMG/M metagenome (GOLD analysis project Ga0114996, IMG submission 87039) | Marine microbial communities from western Arctic Ocean - ArcticOcean_MG_CB4_134 | ecosystem: Environmental > Aquatic > Marine > Oceanic | place: Arctic Ocean: Canada Basin | collected... | reverse complement strand
TACGGCCGCAAGGCTAAAACTCAAAGGAATTGACGGGGGCCCGCACAAGCAGCGGAGCGTGTGGTTTAATTCGATGCAAAGCGAAGAACCTTACCAGGGCTTGACATGTCGGTGGTACCCTACCGAAAGGCCGGGGGACCCTTCGGGGAGCCGTCACAGGTGCTGCATGGCTGTCGTCAGCTCGTGCCGTGAGGTGTTGGGTTAAGTCCCGCAACGAGCGCAACCCTCGTGACTAGTTGCACTCTCTAGTCAGACTGCCCCTGATGAAGGGGAGGAAGGTGGGGATGACGTCAAGTCAGCATGGCCCTTACGCCCTGGGCGACACACACGCTACAATGGGTAGGACAACGGGCAGCCACGCCGCGAGGCGGAGCGAATCCTTAAACCTACCCCCAGTTGGGATTGCAGGCTGCAACTCGCCTGCATGAACGTGGAGTTGCTAGTAACCGCAGATCAGCCCTACTGCGGTGAATACGTTCCCGGGCCTTGTACACACCGCCCGTCACGTCATGGAAGCCGGTAACACCTGAAGTCACTGGGCTAACCCGCAAGGGACGCAGGTGCCGAAGGTGGGACCGGTGACTGGGACGAAGTCGTAACAAGGTAGCTGTACCGGAAGGTGCGGCTGGATCACCTCCTTTCTAGGGAGATAACTACTCCCAGGTCGGTCGGTGGGTGGCCGTTTTGGCCCCACTGTGTAGAAGCCGGAACCCCGACTCGTCGGGGCGGAGCTCCTCAGTGGATGTCGGCGGCCCTTGTATTCCCATCGTTGGTCCTGTGCTTCTGAGCGCTTTCTTTCCACTCTTCTGTTGTTAAGGGCAGGGCGTCCTTCTGGGGACGCCCTTTTTATTTGTCACGCGTATTGATCCGGAGTTGCCCATGGCGATTCAGCCTTCTCACCCTGAAGACGCTTTCTTACGAGAAGCAGAGGCTTTTGCCGTGGATCTGGCCAGGGACGCTGGCCGCATGCTCATGGGCTACTTCCGTCGGCCTCTGGACGTGTCCTACAAGTCTCCCGGCCAACGCAGTCCTGTCACTGACGCCGACAAAGCCGCTGAAGACTTCCTGCAAGCAGCCATCCTCAAACGCTATCCAGACCACGTCATGCTTGGCGAGGAGGGGTCCGGTAAGGATTCACCCCCAGCCGAGTTCACTTGGGCAGTCGATCCGTTGGATGGCACAACCAACTTCCTTAATGGAGTGCCTATCTTCGGATCGGCCATAGGCTTGCTCTGGCGCGGTCAACCAATTGTGGGTGTCATCTTCCTGCCTTGGCCGGGGCAACCAGACGGATTCCTATTCCATGCTCGGCACGGCGGCGGCGCCTTCATTGGGGACGACCCTATCCATGTAGTACCTCAGCCGGAACCTAAGCCTACCGGTCTGGTAGCCGTGCCGGCCTCCTTTCGGCGCATGTTCCACATTCCGCCCAAGATGCGTTCCCGCATGGGAGAGTTCCGGGGGTCCGGCAGCATTGCTTACGAGATGGCCATGGTGGCTTGTGGTTCGATGCAATATGCCCTATTCACCGGACCACGCATCTGGGACGTTGCTGCCGGCGTAGTGTTGGTGCGGGAAGCCGGAGGCACGGTTCTTGAGCTCCACAAGCGGCGCTGGGAGCCGCTGAAGCAGTTCGGAGTCAGCCCGCTGCCTGGTCAGGAAGAACTGAGGAACTGGCGCCTTGCTGAAGTGGCAGGCAATCCGCAGATGGTCGACTTTGTTACCAAAACCCTTCACCGCCGCCGTCAACTCCCCTTCCGTCGCTGGCTCAGCAAGATCAAGTAACCGCCGAGCATTGCCCTCTTGGCGCCGTGCTAACGAAACGCAGCGCATTCCACCGTCGGTCAGAGCCAGCCCAACCTCTTAGCCCGCCGCACCCACCAGTCGATTCGCCTGCCGCCCAGACCGTGTGCACCTCCTATCGCCGATACTTCCACCGGCATCGACGCAGCCCGACAATCAATATTTGGCACCAATGGCTCATGGCCCATGACCAATTATCTATCCATTATTGTAAGATTTTCTGCATTTTCATGGCAGAACATCTTTACAATGCTCGCAGCATAGCTGTACTATCGGACTAGATGACCTCAGAAAGGGGGGAAAGGCTTTCTAAGGAGGCGGTAGATATGTTGCACGCATTGCCCTTTGTGACTTCGGCGGTGACGGACGATCTTCTGAGAGCTACCAGGCGCCTGGAGCAAGCCTCGCACGAGTCTTGGGTCGTGGACTGGCAGAGACTCGTGTTAGTATGCTCCCATGGGGTTCAAATGAACCCGCAGTCAGCAGTCAGCGCCTCTCAGGACGGATTGCACTCCATCGTTGAAGCCCGGCATGACGTTGCCGGAGTCATGGTCTGACCAGACCAGCGGGAAGTCTGCAGTTCGAAAGACCGAGAGGGGCCTCGGGCGCTCTAAGGGGGGAAGCCATCGAGGACCTTTTCGTCGGGAAATACTCGATCAGTGTCGTCGCGAATCTCACAGGTGTGCCAGAGCATAGGCTCCGGGCCTTTGAGAATGCTGGCCTGTTCGAACCGCACCGCACCGAGGGAGGCACCCGCCTCTATTCGGACGCAGACTTGGAGTTGATTCAGCGGATTGCTGAATTGGCTGACCGGGGCATCAACTACGCAGGTATCCGGGAAATCCTGGAGATCACGGAAGTGGCCCTGTCTGAAGAGTCCGAGGAAGATTCAGAAGAAGAAGAGGCCTCCACGGTGTTGGAGGCCCCGCAAAAAGATGAAATCTAGACCCAACCGAAAAGAAACCCGGAAGACGCCTAGGCTCCTTCCCTTGAGGGAAGCCATCCGCCAGACCGCGCCCGACATGGAGGCCTGAGCCGGAACAGTAGCCAAAAGCGGTCGCCGTCTCCTTTTCGCCCATGGTCCCTAAGGGTGATGTTATGGAGTGGTTGCTGCTGTCTGTTTTGAGCACTCTGTCCTTTTCTGCCTACACCATCCTCCAGAAGCTGACGTTCCAGAGATACCTAGGCAACGTCTTCGCATACGCCTTCTTGGGCGCCGTCCTTCACCTTTCCATCGCCGTTGTCATCCTTCTTCTTGATCCTGTTCGCATCCCATGGACGTCTGGGCCGTTCCTGACGATACTGACGGCTGGCCTGATCCACGGTTGCTTCACCCTCATGATGTTCACTGTTGTCCAAAGGGAGCCCGAGGTGACCCGGGTCATGCCCGTCATTGATACCTACCCTATCTTCGTCGCCGTCATGGCTGTTCTCTTCCTTGGGGAAGCCTTCACGGTGCCCACATTCCTAGCCGTCGGTCTGGTCGTCGGCGGAGCGCTTGTCGCTTCCTGGCACAGGGGCTTGCCTGGAGAGAGAATCAAACAGGCGCGCACCTTGCTCATTATGATCGGGGTCAGTTTTTGCATCGGCGTCTATACCATACTGTCCAAGTATGCCCTATCAGGGCTCGACATCTGGCAGGCGTATGCTCTATCCAGCATCGCCTCTGCGCCGGTCTTTGCACTGGCCGTTCACCATTTCCGGGCCTGGCCCGACGTCCGTCGCGCCCTCGCTCAGCCCAAGGTGGTGGCGATAGCGGCCTCAGGGCACTTCATGCTCTTCCTGGCCTTCATCGTCGGACTGCTGGCGTTCACAATGGGGCCCGTGACCCTATCCTCCGCCGTGATGGCATCCCGGCCCTTGGTCGTGTTGGGCTATGTAGCCGTAATCAACGTTGCCTTCCCCAATCTGATGACGGAGCGGTTAATGGGAAGCGGCTTCCTAAGAAAGGGATTGGCAGCGGCGATGGTCACTGCGGGGGTCGGAGCTATGGCCTTTGTTTAGCCGCTCCGCTACAGCGCCTGCCGCCTAGAGCCAGGGCCAAGGGACGCTACGGCGGGAAAGCGGGTAAGGGAACACCGGGTGTTCCAGGACACCCTCAATCCGGTCCTGGAGAGCCTGGTACTCCGCGGGAGAGATCCAATCCTTGACGATAGCTGCGGGTTCGCGGTGCGCTGCCAGATCCAGCATCAACGCCTCGCACTGCTCCAACAGATCTTGCGGTATAGGCTCCTGGGCGAAGTCCCAAACTACCGTCCTCAATTTCATCTGCTCGTGGAACGCCAGTCCGTGGTCAATGCCCCACACTCGCTCATCCAAACGTCCCAGAAGGAAATGTGACGCTTTGCGGTCAGCCTGGTTGGTAATAACGTCGAACAGGCAGATACGCTTCACCTCGGCCTCGAATTGCTCCCTCATGGTGAAGTAATGGTTCCTTGGGTCGTGGTCAATGTACAGCAGCACTGCCCCAGGCCCGAAAGGTCCGTCCCTCACCACACTTGGCGGAACAAAATCCCATCCCAAGGCGCTGGACAGCAAATAGCAGGCGTATTCCCGCTTATGGAGCGTGCCGTCAGGAAAGTCCCAAAGAGGCGCCTCACCGGAGGCGGGTTTGTAGATCGCCCGGCATTCGACTTGCCCATCACGGCACACGTCTATGAGGAACGTATAGTTGGATCCGGCGGGCACAAGCCGGGGGTTGGCTAGGTCGCTGTGCTCCAACAGATCCAGAGCGTCAGGCAGCGCGAGTTCCCTGCTGGACATGGGGTCAGGCGTCCTGCGCCTCTATATCCATGGAATGGTGACCATTGGACTTGGGACAGATATGTCCTTCCTCGTCCATGGGACCGTGGCAGAGTGGGCAGCGAGGCCGTCCTGACGAGCAGACCTTGAGAGCTTCATCTGCAAGCTCTTGGAACTCCCGAGGAGTGCCCCACCAGCGAAGGGTGGGGGATTCTTCGTCATCAGTCTCTTCGTCGTAGGCCATCACCGAAATGAGGTCAGTTTCTGAACTGCGCCCCAGGGCCAGGTTTCCCACCTTGAACTCTACAGTGGACGAGGCGGACGGCCCAGCTTCTGCGTCATCGGGGACATCCCGCGTTCCCGATTCTTCGTGCTCTCCAAGAACTCTGTGAATGGCCAAGGCCAGAGCGTAAAGCTGCTCCTTGTCCAGCCAGAGGCATGCTGACCCCACCGGGGCGTCAACCAAAAGTCTGAAGAAACGATGGCCTGGTTCGCCTACGGAGTCTGCGGTTACGCTACTAGCATGGCCAAATTCGTGTTGCGCTGGGCTCATATATCAATAATTACTGTGGAGGATGGGCGCGTGACGGGCTTCATTGGCGTTGTGCCAGCCGCGCCTTGAGAAAGTCGATAGCATTCGTAGGGGACGGGTCTATCCCGTTCAATAGCCCCAGATAGTAACTAGTGTAGTCCCCCATCACGATGGAACTCAACAGGTGAGCGAGGGGAAACGTTCCTCGGCCTTCGGTCATGGAGTAGGGTACGCCCACCTGACGAAGCAATTCTCCCGTTGCCTGGTAGCGCTTTAGCGTCCGTGGGTGCAGGAACGGAGAAGCCAGCATAACGATCGCAATTCGGCCTGAAGGATCAGGCGTCGGGTAGCCTACCACAGAAGAATGATTGGCCTCCGGCATCTCCTCCGCAAAGGCCCAGCCCTTGGCATTCTCATTGATCTGAGCCTTCCAGCGATAAGCAGCGCTCTTGAGCAATCCAGCACCGTAGATCACGACAATCTTGCCATGCACCATGCAGGCCAGGCTCTTTGCCCCGTTTCGAGCCGTGGGCACATCCTCGCCTAGGTCGTTTATCCTAGAGCGGAGCACGGCAATAGCCTCTTCCACTTGCTCTTGTTGGTCTCGTACGAGCTTTAGCCGCTGAAGTGCCGCCAACGGCGCCAGTAGAGCGTATCCCAGGGCAGTGCGCGGCTCTCCGCTGTAGTCCACCGTGAAGACTGGGTATCCTTCGGCAAAGGCGTGCTCCCCAAGCTTTCCGCCGCTGGTTATGCAGAGAATCTTGCAACCACGCATCCGCGCCTGATGGAACGCCGATAGCGATTCTTCCGTGTTGCCGGAGTAGCTGGAGACAATGACCAACGCCCGCTCATCAGCGTGACGGGGCTAGCTATAGTCTCGGCACACAAATACGGGTGGCGCACTCTCCGGAGCGAGCAGGTCCGTCAGAAGGGCGCCACCAATAGCGGAGCCCCCCATACCTGCCACGACAACCTTGTCCACTGCGGCATAGGACTTGGGAAGCGACAGTTGCAGGCCTTGATCCCAAGCTCGCTGGCACTGGTCGGCGAGGCCCGCGAGGCGATCGCGAAAGCGGGTCGGGTCCAACTGATCGTACGTAGCGGGGCTGTCGAGTATTTCCGTGAAATTCAAAGTCTGGCCTCAGGGTTGGCAACAGGTGTCGATCCCTTCAACTGCCTACGGGCTTCTCGAACGATGAAGAAGAGCCCGCCGAACACCACAATGCTGAGATAGGTAATAGTACGATCGAGGAGGGCTACGGCAACCGCTTGGGTTTGGCTGAGACGCAGCATCAGCAGGCCAACCATTCCAGGGCCAGAGAGACCCAGCCCACCCGGAGTGATCGGTATCGCCGTCAGAACAGAGTGCGTCATGCTAACGAACACTATCATGGAAAAGGGAAGGGTGAAGCCAAGGGCTTGAACTACAAAATAGAGCCGGGCCACTTCGCATGCCCAGGCGGCCAGACCCAGCGCACTCACCAGCGGAAGCTGCTTGAGGCTGAGCAGCGCTCCCTGATGAAAGCGTTGATAGGTCTCCTGAATCCGAACTGGGAACCTGCCAGCCAATCTGAGCCCAAATTGGCGCATGAACAGCAGAATCAAGCCTGCCGCCGCCATGAGCCCGAAGGCGATCAAAAGAAACTTGGCGAAAGACCCAATTTCGCCCGTCGCGGCGGCAAACAGCACCGCTGCTCCCAGCAATCCAAACACCAGAAAAAGATCCAAGGCCCTCTCGGTCAAAATGGTGCCCGCTGTACGGCTGAAGCTGGCGCCCGTGGCCTCTGACACAAGGTATGTCCGGTAGGCCTCTCCCAGACGGAAGATGGTTATTGAGTTGGCAAACCATCCCAACAGAATATAGGAAGAGCAAGCCATGAGCCCTGGAACCGGATGCTCCCCTCCCCGTTGGGCTTCCACGTTTTTCATCATGACGCGCCAACGGAATCCTCGCGCGACGAAGCTCAGGTAGTAGATGGCCATTGCGCTGCCGTACAGCAACGGGTTGCTCTCACTGAGGTTACGGCCCACTTCTTCCAGGTCTATATCGAAGCGGGTGAACAGAAAAGCCAGGAACGCACCCGCCAACACAAAAGCAATGAGGGTTGGCGCCGAAAGTGCCCGGCGTCGCAGAGTCCTGCCTGAACCCTTCTCTCTTTCTTGGTCCATCCCGCCTTGGTTCGCCCCTTGAGAGCTCATCTGTGACGCCTTGCGCCTTTGCCTTGAAACATAGTCATACGCTTTTCAGCGGCCGCTTTGCAGGTATGCCGGCCCGCCGCGGATACTTGTCTGGAGTTTGTGCTAGCTTCCTTACCACAACCAACACTCTGTCACCGCCCAATACATCTATGGAGACAACATCTTCAACCTGCGATCCCAGCAAAACGGCAACTCCCCTACCCTCACTGATTTGCGGTTGGATTTGTCCCTTCATTTGGGCTATGAACAACCCTCCTACTCGAACGAAGGGCAGACAGAGTTCTAAGGCTACAGGAAAGCCGCCCAACGCTCGAGCTACCACCACATCGAAGGCGTCCCTATGTTCGAGATTCCGTCCGAAGTCTTCAGCTCGGCCCTGCAGCACCTCAACGTCTGACAGCCCCAACCCGGAGGCAATTTCTCTCAGGAAGGTTACTTTCTTGCCTGTTGCCTCCAGCAAGGTCAAGCTTATCGCAGGCAGGGCGATCTTGAGGGGTATGCCCGGAAACCCGCCGCCGGTCCCCACATCCAACAACCGGCCGACAAAGGAAGTACCCTCCGGCAGGACGGTTGCTATAGTCAACGAATCAACGAAGTGGCTTTCTTCTATGTCATCTGGCTGGACGATTGCAGTTAGGTTGAAGCGCTTGTTCCACGCCCTTAACCCTAGCGAGTACTGAGCGAAGGCATGCAACTGATCGCCGCTGAGTGCAATCCCCAGATGTTCGGCGCCTTCCCTGAGGGAGAGGCGACCGGAGCCGTATTGCGATCTTTCAACGTTGTTCAAAGCTTGGCTGAGTATAGCATCGCCCTTTAGCTACGAACAACGAAGGGAGGCGTTATCGGATTCTGCTCGTAGCCACAGCGATCGCTATCACGACGATGACGATCGTGAAGGGCTCCAGGACGAACAAGACCTGAGATTTGATGATATTCGTGACGACGTATGCAACGACAACGCCTAGCCCAGCCACCACCTGAAGGCCCGTACTGTGCCGGACTCCTATCAATCTTGCTGTGCTCTCGCCTACCAGGTACGCAACCAGAAGGAAGAAGGCGGCCGACAGAAAGAACGGAAGCCAGATAACCTTGAGGAGCATGAACCCATTGAGAGCGCCCCCTGCCGCACCAACGCCTACGGCCGCCATCGTGGCCAGAATGAAGTGAGCAGGGGAGACGTCAAAGCCAACAGGCCGCATCTCATTGATACAGACGGGACAACGAATCCCAACGTCCGTGTGCGTTAGGCACTCGCTGCAGATGGGCCGCCCACAGCGGCCACACTTGAGGTTTGTCTCCCGGCGGGAGTGGCGAAAGCAAGATTGAGCCATGTTAAGAAAGCCTGATCAGAGTGACCGCCCCACCCACTCGTCGCGGTCTGAAACGTCCCTGTCGAAGAGAATCCTGTTATAGAGTACCCGAGGCCAACTCACATGGGCCGGACGCGCCCATGTATTGGCCATAGCACGCTTCAGCACAGTTAGGACAGCGAAGCCCCAACAGAAAACAACAACGCCCAATGGTGTTGTATACACAATATACATAATCGTGCTGGCGATCGGGAGCAAGAGCAGGGCTATCATTACAGCCAGACCGGTTGCCCTGAAGACGAACTTTCCAATGAGACCAATGCTCGCCAAGATGGCCAATTGCTGCCAAGCAAGCAAGCTCAGAACCCCAAGGCCCACTGCAACACCCCTGCCACCGGTGAACCGAAGGTAGATCGACCAGTTGTGGCCAGCCACCGCAGCCAACCCCGCCAGTCCTTGGACCAGCGCCCCTTCGTCAAAGCCAAAGCGAGCCAGGGCCACCATGCCTACCCCTTTGACGAGGTAGTCAGACCCACCCACAGGGCCTACCCACTTCTTCCCAACCACCTCCCAGACGTTCGTGCCCCCCAGCGTGCCACTTCCGTGGCGGCGCAGGTCAACGCCCTTCACAGCCCTTCCCACGATGTAGGCCGTGGGAATAGAGCCCACGATGTAGGCAACTGCTATGAGGGCTATGTCTTGGAACACCGGGGTTACCTGTGCAGAGGCTGGAGGCTAGTCCGCCTAGTTATGAAACCGAAACTTCTCTCTGTTGGACAAGGCCGGGTGAATCGATGCCGAGGAACTAGCGCCGAACCACTCCGGCGCCATAATGGACTACCGGCGACTCGCCAGGTCCGCGAGCCTTTCAGCCACCTCAAGCGGCGGGCCAGCTTGTCCCGGCAAAGCCTCATCAGGCTTGTCCATTGCGTGGTAGTCGCTCCCTCCACAGGGCAGCAGGTCATGCTCTTTGGCAACACGCGCTAGATCAGCTATGGCGTCGCGAGAAAGAGTGCTGTAGTGGACCTCCATACCTACGAGGCCAGCAGCCTTCAAACCGGGAAGCATGTCAATATAGTCTGTCGTGTAAATGGGATGGGCTAGCACCGCCACCCCGCCTGCCTGGGTTATCAGCCTCACCGCCCCCTCTGGCGTCAATTTGACCCGTTCTGAGTAGGCGAGCCCATTGCGGCCCAGATACTTATCGAAGGCCTGCGCCACGTGCTCAATATAGCCCCGTTCGACCATGGCCTGAGCGATATGAGGCCTACCCACCGTGCCTTGGGCAAGCTCCTGCACACGCTCCCAGGAAACAGGCAGCCCTAACTCTCCCAATTTCTCCACCATGTCCCGGCCTCGATCCACCCGTCCAGCCTGGAACTCCTTCAAAGCTTCCTGGAGGTCTTCGTCTTGCCTATCGATGTGATAGCCCAGCATGTGGACCTCGTTCCCAGGAACGTCTGCGCTCAACTCGATCCCCGGAATTAAGGTGAGACCGGGATGGTTTGCCGCCTCTTCAAAGGCCTCATCAAGACCATTTGTCGTGTCATGATCTGTAATGGCCGCCATGCGCAGACCCCGCTTGGCCAAGAGACGGACAAGCTCCGTAGGTGATAGGCGTCCATCCGACGCCGTTGTGTGCAAATGCAGGTCTACCTCTGCCATCAAGCTACTCCATGTTCCGGTCAATTCTAAAAATCTCTCGAGCCATGCCGGTGGTGTCGTCAACGTCAACGAGGACAGAGTTGAACTGGACTGGCCCCTCCGCTATACGCAGCCGACGAGGCATCTGAGTCGTGAACCGAGCCAAAACGTCCTCAGGCTCGCTGCCGATTATCGAGTTAATTGGTCCCGTCATGCCAGCGTCCGTGCACATCGCAGTTCCTTTCGGAAGGATACGGGCGTCGGCGGTGGCAACGTGGGTGTGCGTACCAACCAAGGCGCTGACTCGCCCGTCCAAATACCAACCCAAAGCGTTCTTTTCTGAGGTCGCTTCGCCGTGGAAATCCACCAGGATGATCTTTGCCCGTGTCTCAGCCAGTACCTCTTCCATGGCGCGGAAGGGGTCATCAAGTGTGCCCATAAAGACCCGGCCCATGAGGTTGACTATCAGAGCTCCCTTTGCCCCGATGGTTCCGCGCCCAGGCGTGCCGGGAGGGAAATTGAGCGGGCGGATGAGAGGGATCTCCTCATTCATATGAGGAATGATTTCCTTGTTGTCCCAGACATGGTTGCCGGCTGTGACCACATCAACACCGGCATCCAGCATCTCCTCCATGGTATCTCTGGTCAAACCGAAGCCCGCCGCCAGGTTTTCCCCATTGGCGACCACGAGATCCATGTTGTATTCGCGCCGCAGGCCGGGCAACAACGCCTTTACAGCGCGGCGCCCAGGTTTGCCAACGACGTCACCAATTAAGAGAATTCTCACAGGGTTCTTCCAGTGCCGAGAAGCGGCAGGGTATTCATACAGTAGACCATTGTAGAAGAACGAGAGAAGTGCCGCTAGGCAGGGGCTGGGACGAGGAAGGCATTAGAAACGGCTTGGGCATGAAGAGGGGCCCATGTACGGGCCCCTCTTCATGCCTATCTGGTGCTTGTTGGCGCTATTTCGCGAACTCGACCATTCGGCTCTCCCGAATGACCATCACTTTGATCTGGCCGGGATAGACCAGCTTCTCTTCGATCTTCTTGACGATATCGTAGGCCAGCTTGGCGGCCTCAGAGTCGTCAACTTGCTCTGGGCTCACCATGATCCGAATCTCACGACCCGCCTGGATCGCGAAGGTCTTCTCGACGCCCGGGAAGCTGTTGGCGACCTCTTCCAGGGCAGCGAGCCGCTTGGTATACATTTCAGCGGTATCCCTGCGAGCCCCTGGCCGGGCAGCAACGATGGCATCGCCGGCGGCCACGATGAACGCCTCCACGGAACCCATCTCTTCGTCGTGGTGCTCCTCGATCGCATGGCGCACCGCTTCCGGAATGCCATAGCGCTCTGCCACTTCCCGTCCAATCTCAGCGTGAGGGCCGTCCACCTCGTGAGTGAGGGCCTTACCAATATCGTGGAGAAGTCCTCCCGCCTTGGCGACCTCAATGTTGGCGCCCACCTCTGCGGCAAGCATGCCGCAGATAAGAGACACCTCTACTGCGTGGTGCAGCATGTTCTCGCCGTAGCTGAAGCGGAACTTGAGGCGGCCCACCAGTTTGATAACTTCTGGGTTTAGGCCCCTAACACCGGCATCCAGTATCCCCTGTTCTCCAGAGGACCAGATGTCGTCTTCAACTTCCTTCTTGGCCCGCTCCACCATGTCCTCGATCCGAGCGGGGTGGATCCGTCCATCTTCGATGAGGTTCTTCAACGCCACCCGGGCAACTTCCCGGCGAATGGGATCGAAGCAAGAAATGGTCACGGCGTTCGGGGTATCGTCGATAATCAAATCGACCCCGGTGGCCTGTTCCAACGCTCTAATGTTCCTTCCCTCGCGCCCAATGAGACGACCTTTCATGTCGTCAGAGGGGATGGGGATGATTTTGGTCGATACTTCGTTAACTACGTCAGAAGCCAGGCGATGAATAGCGAGAGTCACTATGCGGCGCGCCTTGTCGTTCGCCTGTTCCTTGAACTCCTGTTCAATGTCACGGAACCTGCGTGCTAGGTCGTACCGTATTTCTCCCTCAGCCTTCTTGAGCAACACATCCTTAGCGTCAGCGGCCGTCAGTCCTGAGATGGCTTCAAGCCGCTGTTCCTCTTGGGCCCTAATTGCATCAGCCTCTTTGAGGCGCTCTTCCACTTGCTGCTCTTTTTCGGTTAAGGCTCGCTCTTTCTTTTCCTGGCTATCGGCGCGATTTTCCAGGTTCTCTTCCCGGCCCTGCAGGCGTCGCTCTACCCGCTGTACTTCGCTTCTTCGCTCCTTGATCTCGTTCTCCGCCTGAGAGCGGAAACGTGAGGCCTCTTCCTTTGCCTCCACGACCAAAGCCTTCCTTTGAATTTCAGCTTCTTGAACAACACCTTCTGCCTGGGACTGAGCCGCCTTTACTTTGCGCCCGCTTACAATCTGTCGACCAAAGACCCCTACCGCCCCACCAATCACCAAGGCCGCGAGGACGGCTACGATTACCGTCAACGCTTCCGCCATATTACTTCACCTTCCTCCATGAGAGATTGAGCTGCAGATGAACTGCACGAACCGATACAATTTGCTGTGTAACCCTCGTAATCCTAGGCCTTCATCCTAGTTCGGAAGGGGGGGGGTGTCAAGCTGCGAAGGGGCCCCTGACGCTGTTGACATGGGGTGCCACCGGCGATACCATCGTACCGATATCGTCGCAAAAAGGCACATCCATTCCTATAAACCGTCGCCAGGCCTGCTGATAGCGGAGGCTCGCCTGAGTGGCCTGGTGTTGGTCGATCCCCACCGGCATGCGGGCCTGCAAGCTTGCGGCGTTAGTCCGAGTCAACGAGAAGAAACGGCGTCTATTATGGCTATTCCTCAAGCCCAACCCTTAATTTCGAGAACCTCCGTGCGGGCCGTCCAGTGGGACGACAACGGGGTGCAACTCTTGGACCAAACCCTCCTTCCTCACCAGCAGGTGTATCTATTCTTGGACGACTACCGGCAGGTGATTGAAGCCATCGTGAACATGCGAGTAAGGGGAGCGCCCGCCATTGGGGTGGCTGGAGCGTACGGCGTTGCCCTGGCGGTCCGGGAGTGCATGGCTGATGCACCCTCCTTTGGAGAGCGGCTTAAGGAAGCGGCTTCAGCCCTTAGCAATGCCCGTCCCACGGCCGTGAACCTCAGTTGGGCCGTTGAGCGCGTTCTCGGCGCGACCCAGCGGGAAGACTCAACCACCCCTTTCGAGCGAGCCCTTCAGGAAGCCCACTCCATACTCGCCGAGGACGTAGCGGCAAACCATCGCATAGGGGAAGAGGGCGCAGCACTCTTGAAGCCCGGCAGCCAGGTATTAACCCATTGCAACACCGGAGCCTTGGCCACAGGCGGATGGGGGACAGCTCTTGGCGTCGTGCGGTCGGCATGGGTGCAGAAGACCCTGCAGCAAGTCTACCTAACGGAAAGCCGCCCACTACTTCAGGGCGCCCGCCTTACTGCCTGGGAGCTGGTCCAGGAAGGCATACCGGCCACCCTCATCGTTGACGGAGCGGCCGGCTTCCTCTTCCAAAGAACGAAAATCGACGCGGTAGTTCTCGGAGCAGACAGGATCGCGGCGAACGGCGATGTCGCCAACAAGATAGGCACCTTTGGCCTCGCAGTGCTGGCAAAGGAGCACGGAGTGCCGTTCTACGTTGCGGCCCCTATCAGCACCATCGATTTGCGTACTCCCAACGGCGAAGCGATCCCCATCGAAGAACGCTCTCCAGAGGAAGTCGTCAGCCTTGGAGGAAACCGGGTGGCAGCCAACGGCATCGATGTCTGGAACCCTTCATTCGACGTAACGCCTGCTTCATATATAAGCGGCATCATCACAGAACGGGGCGTGGCCAGAGCCCCGTTTGTCGACAGCCTACGATCGCTCGTGGGAGAGGCCGATGGCTGACGCCCATGTTGCGGTTATCGGAGGCAGCGGCCTTTACCAGATGGACGGTTTGGAGTCGGTGGAGCAAGTTGAGGTACCGACTCCTTTCGGCAGTACCAGCGGGCCTATCACGCTGGGCACACTGGCGGGTCTCAAGATCGCCTTCCTGCCCCGGCATGGCATCGGTCACCGGATCATGCCTACCGAGGTCCCCTCCCAAGCCAACATTTACGCTCTCAAGACCCTAGGCGTGGAACGAATCATCAGCGTCAGCGCGGTGGGAAGCCTTCAAGAGAACATCCACCCGCTAGATATCGTTGTCCCTGATCAACTTATCGACAGAACCAGGGGGCCAAGGCCAGGCACCTTTTTTGGCAACGGCATCGTTGCCCATGTCGGCTTCGCTGACCCGTTCTGTCCCGAGCTGAGTGAACTGATGGGGGAAACCGCTGCCGCCGCAGGGGCAACCGTCCATAGTGGAGGCACCTATGTCGTTATGGAGGGCCCCATGTTCTCCACGAAGGCGGAATCCGCTCTGCACCGGTCATGGGGGGCCAGTATCATCGGCATGACAGCGCTTCCTGAGGCCAAGCTAGCCAGAGAGGCCGAACTTTGCTACAGTACCTTGGCTTGTGTAACGGACTACGATGTCTGGCACGAGACGGAGGAAGCAGTTTCTGTTGCGTTGGTTATCCAAAACTTACTACAAAACGTAAAGCTGGCCAAACAGGTCCTCATAGAGCTGGCCCCCAAGTTGTCCGAACCCCGCTCTTGTAATTGTGGCAGCGCCTTAGAAAACGCGATCATCACCGACTCGGCTGCCGTTCCAGCCCAGATCAAACGAGACCTTGCCCCGATTATCGGTAAGTACGTCTCCTAGCGACATTGAATGGAAGACGGCCTTGAAGCAAATGGGCCTCACTTGGAAAACACGGAGGAGGAGGAGTCATGGTTGCCAAACCTTGGGGAAGACAGGAAGCGGGAGAGCCTTACCGCCGCATCAATAGCGACGACGCCAAAGTAATACTTGAGGAAAACGGTGGCGACGTGGTGATCGTTGATGTCCGCCGACAGGATGAGTGGGATACTGGCCATGTTGCCGGCGCAGTGCATATCCCCGTCGACGATCTTCTTGGCCGCTTTGAAGAGTTGCCGGAAGACAAAGAGCTGCTTTTCATCTGTGCAGCAGGCGTTCGCAGCGGTCTTGCCGCTGAAATGGCCGCCGCCATGGGAGCGGCTTCGGAACGGCTGTACAACATTGAGGATGGCACGCCCACCTGGCTCGCAAAGGGATACCCCTCGGAGTAGCCCTTGAAAACGTCCTCAACGCGGCCCGAAAGCCGTACCCCCACTAGCGATCTGACAGGCCTGGTATCGGCACTCCAACAAACGGAGGCCTATCCAGAACACCCTGTCAAGATAGATATGGTAGAGACTCATATCTCCTACGTATTCCTAACGGGCAAGTACGCTTATAAGATCAAGAAGCCCTTGAACCTTGGCTTTCTGGATTTCACCAGCCTTGAGCAACGGCGCGTCTATTGTCAGCGCGAGGTGGAATTAAATCGGGTCATTGAACCTGACGCCTACCTAGGGGTTGTAGCGGTCTGCTGGGATGGGGATCGCTACGCGGTTGAGGGGACGGGAGAGGTGGTGGAGTACGCCGTAAAGATGCGGCAATTGCCCTCTGAGGCGCGTATGGACTTATTGCTGCCCAAGGGCCTTGTTACCCGGCAGCAGGTGCGACGCCTCTCTGAGAAGCTGGCCGGATTTCACGGGCGAACGGGCGCCAGCAAGGAAATAACCCAAGTTGGCGGCCGCCGAGCGTTGGCAGCCAACATTGTGGAGAACTTTGATCAGACCAAGCGCTACACGGGTGTGACCGTCAGCCGATGCGCCTTCAAAGACATTCAGGCCTACTCATTGGCTTGCCTGGAGGCATTCGACAGCCTTCTTGAACGTAGGGAGACTAAGGGCTTCGTACGAGATTGCCATGGCGACGTTCATACGCGGCAAGTCTTCCTGGACGATACAATCCATCTTATGGATCGCATCGAGATCGCTGAGCGGTTTAGGTATTCAGACGTGGGACAGGACGTGGCGTTCATGGCCATGGACCTGGACTTCCACCGCCGAAGCGACCTCGCCAAGCTCTTCGTGCAGCATTACATTAACAAGACGGGCGATCGAGAGTTGCCCAAGTTGTTGACCTTTTTCAAGTGCTACCGAGCCTACGTGAGGGGCAAGGTATCCAGTTTCCTACTGGACGATCCTTCCGCCAGCCCAGAGCTTCGGGAAGCGTCCCGGCTCAGCGCCTCGCAGTACTTTTCGCTAGCGCGGAGATACGCTCGGCGAAGCGCGCCCAAGGGAATCTTCCTCATGGTCGGCCCCTCAGGCACAGGCAAATCGGTGGTAGCCGCTGACCTAGCCCAATGCGGCAGAGCCCGGCACCTCATGTCCGATAGAATCAGAAAAGAACTGGCTGGCGTCCCCCCGCTTGAGCGACACACTGAGGCCGCAGGGAAGGGCATTTACTCCGGCTTCTTCAGTCGCCGCACCTACGAGGAATTGTTGAGAAGAGCCGAGGAAGCCCTGAGAGCGAAGAAGTCAGTCGTGCTCGATGCCACGTTCCTTCGCAAATCGTATCGAATGCCGGTTTACACGTTGGGAAAACAGTTCGACGTGCCTGTCTGGGTACTCTGGTGCAAGGCTCCCGAGGAGCTAACACGCCATCGGCTCAACGTTCGTGCTACCGAGCCGTCGATATCCGACGGCACTTGGGAGGTGCATGAACGGCAGGCCCAGCAGCTGGAACCCGTTCATGAAGTACCGTCCGAACAGGTGATTGAGATCGATACGTCGGGGGACAGAGAGGAAAACGCCGCGACGCTATTGAAGGAGCTTTACCGAAGGCAGCTTTTGGCCGCCTAGGCCCATATTCGTATTGAATTCAAGGAGGATTTGTGACTAGTCAGGTTACCCCCGGAGACGTGAAGGACCTCTCGCTGGCGCCCCAAGGCGTCCTTCGCATCGAATGGGCCGCCCAAGAAATGCCGGTGGTCCGTGGCATCATGGAGCGGTTCGAGAAGGAAAAGCCCCTTAAGGGCTTGCGCTTGGCGGCTTGCCTTCACGTAACGTCAGAGACTGCTAACCTCGCCATCGCTCTGAAGGCCGGTGGGGCTGAGGTCCACCTGTGCGCCAGCAACCCCCTCAGCACACAGGACGACGTCGCCGCCGCGCTCATCACGAACTATGGCATACCTACCTACGCCATAAGGGGCGAGAATACAGAGTCTTTCTACAGACACCTCAACGCAATTCTTGACCCGAAGCCTCACATCACCATGGATGATGGCGCTGACCTCGTGGCAACCATCCATCGAGACCACACAGACCTCATCGACACTCTGGTAGGCGGAACGGAAGAGACGACAACGGGAGTCATCCGTCTTAGGAGCCTTGCAGCGGACAAGAAGCTTCGCTACCCGATCGTGGCCGTCAACGAAGCGGACACCAAGCACTTCTTCGACAACCGCTACGGCACTGGGCAAAGCACCATTGACGGGATCATTCGGGCCACCAACGTCCTATGGGCAGGCAAGACAGCGGTCGTGTGTGGCTACGGCTGGTGCGGCAGGGGCGTGGCCTCGCGGGCCAGGGGCCTTGGGGCCCATGTGGTTGTCACGGAAGTGGACCCCATCCGAGCACTAGAGGCTGTCATGGATGGCTTCCAGGTGATGCCAATTTCCCAGGCCGCGCCACTGGGTGACATCTTCGTCACCCTCACCGGAGGCTTGCACGCTCTTGACGCCGACGCTCTAAAGGTCATGAAGAGCGGGGCTTTGGTGTCCAACAGCGGCCACTTCGACGTGGAGATCGACATCCCGGCTCTGGAAAGCATGGCAGCGAGCCGGCGGACCGTGAGGCCCTTCGTGGAAGAATTCCACCTAAAGGATGGCCGGAAGATCTACCTGTTAGGCGAGGGCCGTCTCATCAACCTCGTTGCTGCTGAGGGCCATCCCTCCAGCGTCATGGACATGAGCTTCGCCAACCAGGCACTGTGTTCCGAATACATCGCCAAGAATGGCAAGGACCTTACGCCTGAGGTCTACGCCGTCCCCAAGGACATAGACAAAGAGGTTGGCCGGCTTAAGCTGGAAGCTATGGGAGTGAAGATTGACACCCTGAGCGCCGAGCAGGACAAGTACCTAAACAGTTGGGAGATCGGCACCTAGACGTTCAAATTCAGCGGAGGTTTGCAGCATGGGCCTTGCTTTTACTGACTCCCCTTCTTATCTACTGACCTCCGAGTCCGTCACGGAGGGACATCCCGATAAGCTGTGCGACCAGGTGTCGGACGCTATCTTGGACGCCCTTCTCGCCCAGGACCCAATGTCTCGGGTGGCCTGCGAGACCGCTGTAACGACGGGTCTCGTGGTTGTCCTCGGAGAAATCACCAGCAACGCTCACGTCCAATACCCACAGATCGTGCGGGAAACCATCCGGGATATTGGTTACGTGAACGCAGATTTTGGTTTCGACGCCGCGACCTGTGGCGTGACCATCGCCCTTGGGCAACAGTCGGCAGACATCGCTCTGGGAGTTGACGCCTCCAAAGAAGCCAAGGAAGGCAGCATTGCTGGCGAAGACTTGGCAGAGATGGTAGGCGCTGGAGACCAGGGCATGATGGTCGGTTTCGCCTGCAATGAAACCCCTGAATACATGCCCCTTCCCATTGCGCTGGCCCATCGGCTGACACGCCGCCTGGCCCTGGTGCGCAAGGAGGGCTTGATCCCCTACCTGCGGCCAGACGGAAAGTCGCAGGTGACCGTGGAGTACAGCCACGGCAAGCCCAAGCGCATTGACACGGTTATTGTGAGCAGCCAGCACGATCCCGATGTAACCCAGGACGCCATCCGCAAGGACATCATTGAACACGTCATCCAAGCCGTCATCCCCGGCAACCTCCTGGACGCAGAGACGAAGTACCTGGTCAACCCAACCGGGCGTTTCGTTGTGGGTGGGCCAATGGGAGATGCCGGTCTTACGGGACGCAAGATTCTGGTTGACACCTACGGCACAGCGGCAAGACACGGCGGGGGCGCATTCTCTGGAAAGGACCCCACCAAGGTCGACCGGTCAGCCGCCTACGCCGCCCGGCACGTTGCCAAGAACGTGGTTGCCGCCGGTTTGGCGGACCGGTGCGAAGTTCAGGTGTCGTATGCCATCGGAGTAGCGACGCCCATCTCCATTTCGGTGGAGACATTCGACACCGGCAAGGTGCCGGACGAAACCATTTCCGAACTGGTAAGCAAGCATTTCGACCTTCGGCCCGGGGCCATTATCCGGAACCTCAACCTTCGGCGGCCGATCTTCAAGCAAACGGCCTCCTACGGGCACTTTGGCCGGGACGACCTCGACCTGCCCTGGGAGAAGACGGACAAGGCAGCGGCCCTCAAAGCGGACGCTGGACTGTAACAAGGCTGGTCGGGAGTATCATGTGGGCCCTGTAGGCCCTAACCACCGTCTGAAAGGCATGCTAGTAGCCTGAGCGCCCATTGGGCGGGATCCCCGCCCAACGGGCGCTGCTTCACCGCTCATCCTTCAGCGGCTCATGGTCCAAGCCATCCGGGGCAAAGCCCCAACCGCCGAAGGCCGGAGGTAACAGGGGGGGTGTCCCCCTGTTACTAAAACGTTGGCGGGTGGAGTGGGTGGGAACTCAGCGCCAGATAAAGTAAGCAGTCCATAAACCTCAGCGCCGGCAAAAGCCCAAGGCGAAACACCAAAGACCAAGGGAGGCCCAAATGCCTATCCGCTTCGGGACCGACGGCTGGCGCGCCATCATCGCCGAGGATTACACCTTCGACAACGTCCGGGCCTGCGCCCAAGGCGTTGCTGATTACCTCAAGGAGCAGGGCCTCGCTGAGCGGGGCGTGGTCGTCGGCTACGATACCCGCTTTGCTTCTGAAGATTTCGCCGCCGCCGCCGCTGAAGTACTGGCCGCCAATGGTGTCAAAACCTATCTAGGCAGTGCCCCCTCCCCCACCCCGACCACAAGCTGGAGCGTCATTCACCGCAAAGCAGGCGGAGGCATCGTTATCACTGCCAGCCACAATCCGCCGCAATGGAACGGGTTCAAGTACAAGCCCGACTACGGTGGCAGCGCCGCCCCAGAAGTAGTTGAAGCCTTGGAGGGCCACATCGATCACGCCCTCGCTACTGACGGCGTCCGTCGTATCGGGCTCGCCGAGGCCCGTCAGCAAGGAACGGTGGAACTGGTCGACCTGGCCGAGCCCTACATGGCCCAGATCAGCAGTCTATTGGACCTCGAGGCGATCAAGAACTCGGGCCTTAAAATCGTCGTGGATACCATGTATGGCGCAGGGACCAGTTACATAGCTTCTCTTCTGGCTGGCGGCTCCGCAACGATCACGGAGATCAACAGCGAGCGAAACCCAGCATTCCCAGGCATCGCTCAGCCGGAGCCTATCGCCCACAACCTCCAAAAGCTCGCCCAAGCAGTCATCGGCAACAAAGCCGACGTTGGCATCGCCTTGGACGGGGACGCTGACCGGTTGGGCATCATTGATGAGCACGGTAGGTTCATGTCGCCCCTCCAGGTCTTCTCCTTGTTGGCGTTGTATCTCTTAGAGACGCGCGGTCAGAAGGGAGCATTGGTTAAGTCGTTGACGATGAGCAGCATGATCTGGCGTCTGGGAGAGCAATTCGCCGCGCCGGTCTTCGAAACGGCCGTAGGATTCAAATACGTCGGCGCCATCATGCGCCGCGAAAACGCGCTGGCAGGCGGAGAGGAAAGCGGCGGGTTCGGCTTCCGGGGGCATCTGCCGGAGCGCGATGGTGTACTGAGCGGCCTCTACTTCCTGGACATGATGGTCAGGATGAAGCGTTCCCCATCCGAATTGCTGGATTACCTCTACGAGAAGGTTGGTCACCACCATTACCGGCGCTGGGACATCCAATTCAACCCTGCTCGAATGGACGAGATTAGGGAAAGAGTTGAGCAGGCAAAGCCTGACTCACTAGCAAGCCGCTCGGTAACAGCCATCGACGTGGTTGACGGCTTCCGCTTTCACCTAGAGGGCGGAGCCTGGGGAGCCGTTAGGTTCTCCGGCACAGAACCCCTCGTCCGCATCTACGCGGAGGCTGAAAGCGTCGCCGCGGCTGAGGCCATCCTGGAGGCTATCAGGAACCTGGCGAAGGTGTAGATCGCGGTCTGCATTGGGAACCAGAAGTCTAAGGCCGACAGTCATCAATTAGTTCGGCGAACGTAGAACGAACCGAAAGAAAAAGGCCCCGCACTGTTTGTGCGGGGCCTTTCATGTACTACATGCTTTCAAAATCCGCCTATCCGCCTGAGGAAGGGCCTCGTGAGGCAGCCAGCATTGCGTCCCGGCGGGCCTTCTGCACGTCTCTGGGTTGCGGCGGGGCGATGGCCGGGTGAGGCCTAACCTTCTTGAACATGGGCAAATACGCATCCCAGCTCTCGAGGATCTGCTTCCCTCGGGCGCTTCCAGTCATCTCGATGTGTTGCTCGATGATCGTACGCAGGGTCTCCAGATCGTCCTCAGCCTCAACCGGCTCCATGCCCACCATCTCCGGATTGTAGCGCCGCTCCAGAAGGCCGTCTTCATCGAGGATAAATGCCATGCCACCGGACATGCCTGCCCCAAAGTTTCTGCCTACATCACCAAGAACGACGACGCAGCCGCCAGTCATGTACTCGCAGCAGTGATCTCCCGCACCTTCGATAACAGCCCAAGCGCCGGAGTTTCGGATGGCGAACCGCTCCCCTGCCCTTCCGGCAGCAAAGAGATAGCCACCAGTAGCCCCATAAAGGACCGTGTTGCCCATGATGACGTTCTCGTGAGGAGCGAAGGCCGCATCCTCTACTGGGCGGAGCACGATGGTTCCACCGTGCATTCCCTTGCCAACATAGTCGTTGGCCTCGCCTTCCAGAATGAGCTTCAGGCCGTCGACGCCCCAGGCTCCAAAGGACTGTCCCGCTGACCCCTTGAAACGGCATGTGATGGTGAGGCCATCGGGAAGGCCGGCGTCGCCGTAGCGGTACGCCACCTCGCCACCCAACCGCCCGCCAACGGTGCGGTTCACATTCCGAATGTCGTAGGACAGATCCACCGATTCCTTGCCTTCCAGAGCAAGCGCAGCGTCGCGCATGATCTGGTTATCCAGAGGTTCACCCTCTGGACGGTCGTTTCTGTTCTGCTGCGACATCCGAGGCCGGGTTCCGGTTGGATCAGCTGGCGCCAAAAGCCTGCTGTAATCCAGAGTTCGGGCCTTCGGATGCTCCGGGACCGGCTTGTAGCTCAAAAGGTCCGGCAGACCGATAACATCTTCAAGTTTTTTGTAGCCCAAGGACGCCAGTATCTGGCGCACCTCTTCCGCGATGAACATCATGAATCGGACCACATGCTCAGGCTCGCCCCAGAACTTCTCCCGGAGGTCGTCGCGCTGAGTGGCGACGCCAACAGGACAGGTGTTCAGATGGCACTGGCGGGCCATGGTGCAACCAATGGCGACAAGTGCCTGGGTACCAAAGCCGTACTCCTCTGCACCCAACATGGCGGCCAGAACAATGTCCCTTCCCGTGCGCAAGCCTCCGTCCGTAGCCAGACGGACTCGCCCACGCAGGTCATTCATCACCAAGACCTGTTGAGTCTCCGCCAGGCCCAACTCCCAAGCAGACCCTGCGTTCTTAATCGACATGAGCGGGGATGCGCCGGTGCCGCCCTCCATTCCGGAGATGAGAATGGTGTCCGCGTAACCCTTGGCTACTCCGGCGGCAATGGTCCCAACCCCAGCCTCTGCGACCAACTTGACGTTGACCCTTGCCCTTGGGTTGACCATCTTAAGATCGTAAATAAGCTGAGCCAGGTCCTCAATGGAATAAATGTCATGGTGTGGCGGCGGCGATATCAATTGCACGCCGGGCTGGGTGTGCCTGATCCGGGCGATGTGTGCTACAACCTTGTGACCGGGAAGCTGCCCGCCTTCGCCGGGCTT
>Ga0114996_10002617_pt1 | contig 23163 bp, 19 predicted proteins | sample ArcticOcean_MG_C_4_FD_87039 | JGI IMG/M metagenome (GOLD analysis project Ga0114996, IMG submission 87039) | Marine microbial communities from western Arctic Ocean - ArcticOcean_MG_CB4_134 | ecosystem: Environmental > Aquatic > Marine > Oceanic | place: Arctic Ocean: Canada Basin | collected... | reverse complement strand
TGGACACCTATTCCGGCGCTGTCGTAGCCGCGATACTCCAGCGTCCGAAGGCCGGACACGAGTATTGGAGTTACCGGTTCAGTACCGGCGTAGGCGATGATTCCGCACATGGGCGGTTTGTTGCTCCCGAAGCTTCTGGGTTTTGGGGGTCTTTAGATTCTCAGTCGTCCGACGGCTCGTTAGTTGATGTGAACACGAAAGTGGCCTCTGCCGCCTCTTTATAATCTCCGCGATAGCTCTCCGGCAGCAGGACGGCAATCCGTCCCATGATCTCTGACACGGCCGCTTCTGTGTCGTTCCTGGATAGTTTGCCCTGCACATTCAAATGGAATGGGCGACCAATTCGCACGCGAATACTACCCTTCGGTTTGAATATCCTGAGCACGGAGCGCATTCCTTCTACACCCTCCATCCCGACCGGAAGGATAGGTATGCCAGCCCTCGCCGCTAACGGAACGATGCCGGAATGGGCCGACTTCATCGAACCCGGATTGCGTGTCCCTTCAGGAAACAGAACGAGCGTGGCGGTAGGACGTTTTAGTTCGGTCAGTGCCCAGCGGAGCGCCTTCAGATCCATTTCACCTCTTCGTAAAGGGTACGCACCGTAGGCGCGGAGGAACCATCGGCCAGCCGGAGTGACGTTGTTGAAGATAGTGTCCTTCGACAGAAACCGGGCATTTCGCCGAATCGAAGTTGCGAGGATCGCAGGATCCACATTGCTCTGGTGGTTCGCAACAACTATGAGAGGTCCATCCGCTGGTATGTTCTCTTGCCCTTCTATCTTGAAGTCTGAGAACAGAGCCAGAGTTACTCGTAACGCCCTGTTTGCGAACCTGTGAACGAAGAAGGCCATCAACGGGGATCGTGTCCGGAGTCGCCTGAGTTATCGAGCGTGTTTGAGTAGTCAGCGCCACGGGCCAGAGACTCAAGCCGATCAACCACCTCTTGAAGGCCAAGATCATCCGTCGGCAGAGTTACGGCGTCGGTCGCTGCCATCAATGGGGCGATCGCTCGTGAGGAATCCAGATCGTCACGGTTCTTCAAGTCTTTCAGCACCGTTTCGTACTCGATGTCAGATCCAGACTCTTGCAGTTGGTCATAACGACGGCGCGCCCGAATATCTACCGATGCGTCCAGGTATATCTTGAGTCCGGCTCCCGATAGCACGACCGTCCCAATATCACGGCCCACCATCACGATTTTGCCTCGGGCTGCTACCTCGCGCTGCATGCGAACGAGGACTTCGCGAACTCCGGGAACGGATGCTACAGTTGATACGGATCGCTCAACCTCCGGGCTTCGTAACTCGTCGGTTACGTCTCCCGCGTCGACGATCACTCGACACTCCTCACCAGCATCGCCCCTCAACTCCATATCGGTCGTCGAGGCAAGTTGCGTCAGCGCGCCAGGGTCTGACAGCGACACTTTCTTCTGGAGAGCTTGGTACGTAACGGCCCGGTACATCACGCCGGTGTCCAGAAACATGTGCCCCAATCGGGCTGCGAGCCGTCTTCCTACAGCAGTTTTGCCGGACCCCACTGGTCCGTCGATCGCTATGAATGGGGCGACATCCGTCGGCAAGTCGAGTCCTTAATGTCAGAGATAGCTATCGTTCAGTAGTTTTTTGAGGGACACGCTAGGCCAAGTGCCGCAAACATATTGCCGGTCCAGAACAAGAAGTTCCCGAAACCTAACGTAACCAGTTTTAAGACTGACGGCCCGTACTACCAGCCACACGGAGATTATATTCCCCGCCTTGCCACGGATACGCACAGTGGGGATTACGCGTATCAACTTACACAGGAGCAGATAATGTGATAGCTGTAGTCTGAATATGCTTCAAAGAGTGCGGGAATTGCGCACGGCCCGCGTTCTGGTGTGACCGGCAGGAATCCGTGAGCAGATCATTGAATGACCCCTAAACAGGAGTGGCCCGAATGAACATATTCGATTGGGTGCTGATTGCGGTCTTTGTCGTAGGCGCTCTACTCGGGCTCAAGTGGGGCCTCCTGCAATCCATACTGAACTTCGTGTCGGTATATGTCGCGATGCTTGTTGGCGCACAGTTCGCTGACGGGCTGGTTGCACGGGTAACGGACAACGTCGAGAACGAATCGGTCGCTACGGCAATCGGTTACGTGGTCATATTCCTTGGCGTCTTCATAGTTGCCCAGATCGTGGTCAAGAGCATCCGTGCAATGCTGACCATCATCTTCCTTGGATGGGTAGACAAGCTTGGCGGGGTGGTCGTCGGTGTGCTGCTTGGTGCGATTCTGGTCACCGGAGTCGTGACCGCAATGGCGCGTGTGGCGTATCCCCAGGATGAGGTAATTCTGGCCGACATTAGCGATATCGCTAGCTCGGACGCCGCCAAAGAGGCGCTCTACCAGGAACTGGCTAACAAGTACGGACGCGACACCCTCAAAGAGTGGCTCGCCGACTCGACCATGGTTTCCAGAGTTCTGGACACCAGGTCCAAGCTTCCCGCAAACGTTCTCGGATTGATCCCGGGAGAATTCGCAACAGCGCTAGATACGTTGGAAGCCGACCTCGCAGACAACCCCGAAAGTTAACTTTTTACCCCCTTGGGCGTGCGAAATGCCGTCCAAGGGGGTATGTTTGGCCTGACAGTCAGAGACCTTCGGCATCGTTTTTTACGTAAAACACGGTTAGTCGAAGCTACAGATAAACCAGAAATCTCTTAAGTCAGACCGGCGCCCCGGATTAACTCGCTAACGGGGTAACGGGGGAGGACGACGGCCTTTGGACCGCTCTCCAGTCCTGCTGCTGAACCAGAATTATCAGCCGCTCAACGTATGTGACGTACGAAGGGCTTTCGTGCTGCTTGGCCATGGCAAAGCCGAGACGCTTGAGATCACCGATGGCGTGATCCGAAGCGCGTACGAAGAACATTCAGAACCTTCTATCGTCCGACTTCTCTACATGGTGAAACGGCCGTTGCACCAGAGACGGCTCTCGCGTCGTGAGGTGTTCATTCGTGATCGCCACACCTGCCAGTACTGTGGGACAAAGAGCAATCGGCTGACGCTAGACCACGTAATGCCACGTTCCCGCGGCGGCCCGCACTCCTGGACCAACATCGTGAGCGCCTGCTCGCGCTGTAACCATCGAAAAGCCGGTCGGACGCCGCGCGAAGCAAATATGCTGCTGCCGCGTGAGCCTCAGCCCCCCAGACCAAATCCGTATGCGTTTTTTCACGCGGGCCGGATCCAAGACCAATGGCGACCATATTTGCCTTGGATGGAATCCGAGACGCTCGGTATCGAATCAGAGGCCAAGGGTGACGAGCTCGCCGTAGCCAGCGCAGATTAGAGCCTGAGCGATTCTCAGACTGCCCTGATAAATCGCCCGGACAGCTTGCCTACAGACGCGTGCAGCATCTGGCCTGGGTCTACTACGACCGTGGCCTCAACCTCTTCTTCGTTCTCGCCGAACAACTCTATGATCACGTGATCGCCGGTCGCACACGTCAGATCGCTGCCTGCTATGAACAAGACCGGTGAATTACGAGCCACCCGAACACCGATCACATCCTTGCTCAAGGTGCAGGTTCGTCCCAACCGCCCCCCGACGCGTCATCAGGGTCGCCGCCGAGATTGATCGCTTCCACGATCTCGGATGAAACGGCAGGCATCTCCAGCATCATGACTTCCAGTACGACCCGGGACATACCGTTGCTGCGCAATCCCTGCCCCGCCTTCGCTATTGCCTCTATCGCCAGGCGTGCGTCATCCCCGCCCGATGCGGCAGCAATTTCAGACAACTGGGTCGACCATTCGATGTTCGCTACCGAGTCGGTCACGCCGTGCTTGAGGAGCATGATGTCGCGCCAGATTGAGGTCCACAACTCTAGCTCGCGGTAGACCATTTCACGATTACGGGAAAACTCCCGCGACATCTCGTTTGCGTAGCGGAATTTTTCTTCCACATCGCCCGCACTCGTGACCAGCACCCGAAGCACCGCCTGGCGGTAGCGATCAAGCGTCGTCTCATCATTCAATGCTGCAAATGCGCGTCCCGGGCTTCCGCCCGCCAACCGTGCCAGTTGCGTAGCCTTCTCCGGGTCGGCTCCACCTTGACCGATCAGGCCCTGTTCAATCTCGTCGGTCGGGACCGGGTGCAGTTCGATCAACTGGCAACGTGAAATAACGGTCTGCGGGAGTGAGTTAACCGTTGGCGCTAGTAGAACGATGATGACTTTGTCCGGTGGCTCTTCCAGGATCTTCAGAAGGGCGTTCCAACCGGCGCCGTCCGGGCTCATAAGGTGTGCACCGTCGAAGATGATTACCCGTCGGCCACCCTCAAATGAGTTCAAAGACACCTCATGCTGCATCTCACGGATGTGATCGATGCTGATGAGCGTCCGCGCTGCGTCTTGTTCCGGCGTGCTCTCACGGGTGCCGGAACTGGTTCCAAGTAAGGTCGTGTGTGGGTTGATGATCTTGATATCTGCGTGAACGTCGCGGGCGATTCGGTCACAAGAACCACATCGTCCGCACGGCGGTGCCGGATCATCACCGAACATGTCCGGGGTGGGGGTGCAGTTCACCAGCCGTGCAAGGTCCAGTGCCAACGTCCGTTTACCCACCTGGTCCGGCCCCGAGATCAGGTACGCATGCGCAACTCGCCCGGCCTCGTAAGAGCGCTGCAGGTACAGGCGCGCTGCGCTGTGCCCTACGGTTTTCCATCCGTCCGGGTTAGATCTGATTTGCGCGGCATTGGTACCTGTCATTCGGCGTTCACAGGATGCTGGACGCCAGCAGGTCGTCGTAGGTCTCTCGACGACGGATGAGACGTGCCTCGCCGTCATTCACAAGTACGACCGCAGGCCTGAGCGACATGTTGTAGTTGCTGGCCATCGAGAGGTTGTAGGCCCCTGAAGCCGCTATCGCAATCACATCGCCTGTGTCCAGGGACGGCATCGGCGCGTCTTTAACTAGCAGGTCGCCGGATTCGCAGTACTTACCGGCAATGGTCACGTTACCTTCAACCGGTTCCGATGGCCCATTTGCTTTGATGGCCGAGTATCCCGCGCCGTAGAGAGCAGGTCGAATGTTGTCGCCCATGCCGCCATCGACGCTGACGTATTTGCGTACGCCGGGGATGTCTTTCGTCCCGCCGACCGAATACAGGGCAACTCCAGCCCTTCCGACGATCGCGCGTCCGGGTTCAAGAATCAGTCGCGGCTCGTCCAATCCCAGGGTGTCGCATGCTTCACGCACCGATGAGCTGATGGCGGCAGCGTACTCGGAAATCTTCAGAGGAGGCGAGTCCGACACGTAGCCGATGGCAAAGCCTCCTCCGGGACTGAATATGCGCTGCTCAAACCCGTGTTTACGCATTTCAGCGACGAATCCCAGAACGTAAGGGATTGCCTGCGTGTACGGTTCCAAATCAAAAAGTGGAGACCCAAGATGGAAGTGAACGCCAGCCACATCCAGATTGGACTTGCTGAGCGCGTGCACCACCGCTTCTTCGGCTTGACCGGTCTCTATCGGGAAACCGAACTTCTGGTCTAGGACCCCGGTGGACGTGAGAAGGTGCGTTTGGCCGTCGATGCTTGGCGAGACACGCAGTAGAACCTGTTGTGCAACGCCTTTCTGGCGCGCGACTTCGTCCAGCAAGTCGATTTCGTACATGCTGTCGATCGTGATTAGCCCGATGCCGTAGTCCAACGCCTCTTCCAGCTCCGACCGGCCTTTGTTGTTGCCGTGGAAGTTGATTTCGGTGTTCGGGAACTCGGCTGCGCGGGCTATCGCAAGTTCGCCGCCGGTTACTACGTCCATACCAACGCGTTCTTCTTCAAGGATTTTCGCCAAAACGGGGGAGGAGAACGCCTTGGACGAGTACGAAATGTGCGAATCCGAATACTCGGATTCAAATCCGCCAACGAACTCACGGGATATCGACCGGATCGTGTGCTCGTCGTAGACGTAGAGAGGCGTGCCGTACATCTCGGCGAGCGACACGACATCACATCCGCCAATTGTCAGATGCCCGGCAGCGTTGGTTGCCGCGGTCATTGGCAGCAAATCCAGGTTCGGAATCTCTGTCACGGGTCGCCTTTCTCAGTTTTTACGGTCGGATCAGACATGAAGTCAGGTCCGGATCGCACAATTTTGCACCCGCGGCCTGTGTCGTTCATCAGAATAGATAGTAGGAACCGCATATGAACGGCGTCAACGTGCGCGTCACAACGGTTAGCCTCATATACGCAGAGACTATACTTCTGGGCAGGTATCGAGGCTCTCCAGACTGGCTGAGACCACTATGCCGCCAACGAGCTCCAGTGCTTGTGTCCGTACCGATCTAGTTTAGGAACAGTCCAAGAATGTCACAGTCAACGGACGTCAGGCTGACTAGCCTAGCCTCTTGCGCCGGCTGAGCTGGCAAGTACAGTCAGGCCGACCTGACGCAGGTTCTGCGTCAGCTACCAAACATCATGCCTGTTGATCCCAACGTTCTCGTTGGGTTCGAAACGGGTGACGACGCCGCTATTTATCGCGTAACGGACGAGATCGCTCTTGTTCTAACGCTCGATTTCTTTCCGCCAATCGTGGATGACCCTTACGATTACGGCGCTATTGCTGTGGCCAACGCCATTAGCGACGTGTACGCCGTTGGTGGTCGCCCGATCTCTGGACTGAATATCGCCGGATTCCCGGAAATTCTGGGCACTGAGACGATCGCCAAAATCCTGGAAGGTGGCGCTGCCAAAGCTGCGGAGGCCGGTTTTTCTGTGCTCGGCGGTCACACGGTGCGCAGCGACGAGCCAATGTTCGGCATGGCCGTTACCGGATTTGTTCATCCAGGAAAACAAGTGACAAACGCTGCCGCGCAGGTTGGCGACAAGCTGGTTTTAACCAAGAAACTCGGCAACGGCATCATCGCCACCGCCGGTAAGGCACAGGTTGTTAAACCGGATGTAATTGCCGCGGCAGTGAAATCGATGTCCACTCTCAACCGAGATGCCGCCGACGCCATGGTCGCGGTGGGTGCCCACTCGGCGACGGACGTGACCGGATTTGGTCTCGCAGGGCACTTGATGGGCATGACCCGGGGTAGCGGCGTGAACGGCAGGATCTGGCGGAGTGCGCTCCCCGTGCTGGATGGCACGCTCGAATTGATCGACGCCGGGATGGTCCCCGGTGGTACGCATCGCAACCTGGATTCGCTCGAAGACGGTGTGGTTTGGGACGACAGTCTGACCGATGCAGATAAGTTCCTGATAGCTGACCCGCAGACATCGGGCGGGATGCTGATCTCTGTCGCCGAGGAGTCGCTCGAAGAGCTGCTCACCCGGCTACGTGATGCCGGAACGCTTGCCGCGGATGTCGTCGGCGAGATCATTCCCGGTCCCGGTATTGTTGAAGTAATGCCTTGATCGTAAATCGGCCTAAATTTATCGGATGAACAGCCGAATGTCTCCGGATCACTACTTTGTGATTCGGAAATATCCGGTACTGGATTAGTTAGTAGCCAGGACCACCGTCCCAATACGCTGCCCTTGCCCTGGTTGAGACGAGTCTCTCGCGTCTCGTCGTCAGGGTGCAACCGCACGAGGCGCGAATCCTAGCGCCAGAGCCAGTAGGCCGAATCCATCTCAGGCCCAAAGAACCGGCCCTAACCTGACTTCCTGACCCCCAAGTTGGCTGTCACTCCGTTTACGTCTGTGTCTTCTGCATGCGCACTTGCCGGTGCTTGTTCGTAGTTGACACTGTCCGCCAGGGTCTCTGTTCGTACATACCCTTCAAGTTGACGTAACGGTGCGATCAATTCATCCGGTGCTGCGATGTACAGGTTGATACGGTCTGATATCTCGAATCCGGCCGATTTACGCAGGTTCTGGACGTGATGGACCAGCTCCCGCACGGTGCCCTCTGCCTCCAACTCCGGCGTCAACGTCGTGTCGACCCCGGCCGCGTATCCAGCTTCGGATGCGATCGCGAACCTCGGATCAATAGGCTTCTGGTCGATCAGCAATTCATTTCGAGTGACCGTGAAACGGCCGATCGTCATGCTGCCGATCGGTTCAAGCTCACCAGTGATCTTCTCCGAATGGTCGACTTTAGCGAGTTCCGTCATGAACTCCCGCATGTCGTCCTTCAACTTTGGACCCAGTACGCGAAGGTTTGGCCTTATGGAGAAGCCCATCAATCCGCCCACCTCACTCGCATCCTGCACGTCCCTGACGTTCAACTCCTCCATCAACTGGTCTTTGATTGATGGCAAGAATGAACGCTCTTTATCTGTATGCAGGTCAACGAGCAGGGACTGGAGTGGCTGGCGCACTTTGATCCTTGACGATGCCCGTGCGGCGCGCCCAAGGCTGGCCAGGCGACGTGCCAGGTTTACCGAGTCCGACAGGTCGTCGTCGATCGCTGACTCGTCCACGACAGGCCAATCGGTCAGATGGACGCTATCGGGAGCGTTGCTATCCACCCGAGCCTCAAGATTTCTATACATCTCTTCCGAGAGGAAGGGCGTGATCGGCGCAAGTAGCCTTAAGAGGGTCGTAAGAGCCGTGTACAGCGTTGCGTAAGCGGCCTGTTTGTCACCATCCGACTCGCTTCTCCAGAATCGGCGGCGGCTTCGGCGGACGTACCAGTTGGTCAGCCCGTCGATGAACTCCTCGACCTCAAGCATCGCCTCCATGGGATGCCAGCTTTCAAGGTTTTCGGTCACGGTCTTTACGAGCCTGTTTAACTCGGAAAGCAGCCATCTATCCAGGTCCGACTGCTGTGTAGCATCGCCAGCGGTTGCCGGGTCCCAGTCGTCCAGGTTGGCGTAGGTGACGAAGAACGAATACACGTTCCAGAGCGGCATGATGTGCGCTCGCCGTACGTCGTCACCGGGGCCGTAGCCAAAGTTGAGATTGCTGGACGGGTTCTGGCGCGTGTAGAGCCATCGCATCGTGTCGACGCCCATCTTGTCGGCCGCCTCCTCGAACCAGATGGCGTTCCCTCGCGACTTATGCATCTCAGCGCCGGTCTCGTCACGCATGAGCGCGTAGCTGAAAACCGCCTTTGTCGGAGCCGTGCCCTCCAGCGCTGCGCTCATCGCGATCAGCGAGTAAAACCAGTTCCTGAACTGGCCGGGGAAGCTCTCAGAGATCCAGTCCGCCGGGAACCAGTCGTTCCAGTGGTCTTTGTCCGAGCGGTACTTCAGAGTAGAAAAGGTCACGATCCCCGCATCCAACCAGGGGTTGCCTACGTCCGGGATACGCGAAACCGTCTCCCCACAATCGGCGCAGCCGATCTTGACGGCATCGATCCACGGTCGATGCGGCGAGTGGCCCTCAAACTCGTCCCAGCCCTCCACAGCGCGCTCTTTTAGCTCCGTCTCGGAGCCCATCACGTCCACCTTGCCGCAGCCCTCGCACTTATAGATGGGCAGCGCAAGTCCCCAGTAGCGCTTCTTGGAGATCATCCAATCGTGCATGTTGTCGAGCCAGTCCAGCTCTCTGTCGCGACCGAACGAGGGCACCCAGTTGATGGTGTTGGTGGCGTCCTTCATCGGCTGACGCAGGTCATCCATGCCGATGAACCACTCGTCGACAAGCCGGAACACCAGTTCGGTGTTGCATCGCCAGCAAACCGGGTATCGGTGCAGATAGGGAACGACGGCGTACATGACGCCCTTCTCTTCAAGGCTCTTGAAGATATCGTCGTTGACCTCGGATACGTTTCGACCTGATAGCCAGTCAAACCCGTCGATGTAGTCACCGTCTTCGGTCAACGGGGCAATGATCGGGAGCCCGTGCTCGTTACCAAGCTGGAAGTCTTCCGCACCCGCGCCGGGGGCGATGTGAACGATGCCCGTGCCTTCTTCGGAACCGACGTCGGTCCACTCCAGGACCCGGTGTACTTCTCTAGCTTCCGACTGCGCCGGCAGTTCATCGAACGGTCCGCGGTACTTGAGACCGGCCAGCTTCGATCCTGGCATCTCCTCAAGAACCTCTACTTCACCGTTCAGGACGTTGAGCAGTTCCTTGCCCAGGTACAGGATCTCTCCGTTGTTGCTGACCTTTACGTACTTGTTGTCCGGGTGGACAGCCGCGGCCACGTTGGCGACAAGTGTCCAGGGTGTGGTGGTCCAAACGAGAAGGCTCTCGTTCTCACGATCCACTAACGGGAACTTCAGATAGACGGAGTTGTGGGTGATCTCCTGGTAGCCCTCGGTCACGATCTCGTGCTGCGAGAGCCCCGTACCGCAGCGCGGACACCAGGGCATGGTGTCCCGACCTTCGTAGATCCAGCCGCGCTCGTGGCAGCGCTTCAGGAACTGCCAGATGGTGTAATTATTCTCGTCCGCCATCGTGTGGTACGAGTCGTCCCAGTCCATCCACATCGCAAGTCGCTTGGACTGCTCAGAGATGATCCCGGCGAAGTGCTCCACACGCGCCTTGCACTCCTCGACAAACTTGTCGATGCCATAGTCTTCTATGTCGTGCTTGGACGTGAAGCCGAGGTCTTTCTCGACCTCCACCTCTACCCACAACCCTTGCCCGTCAAAGCCGTTCTGGAAGCGCTGGCGGTAGCCTTGCATGTTGCGGAAGCGCAGGAACAGGTCTTTGTAGGTCCGCCCCCACGCGTGGTGCACGCCCATCTTATTGTTGGCAGTGATCGGTCCATCCATGAACGAGAAGCGCTTCTCGGCATTCTCGTTTTTCGCGCGGTAGCGCGCGTTCATGTCGTTCTCGTTCCACCACTTGAGCGTGTCGTTCTCCATCGCGACAAAGTCGACCCTTGAGTCGACCGATGCGAAGCGGTCGCTTGAACCATTGGAGTCTGACTCAACTGGTCGGTCGGTAGTCGTCATTTGCTCTACTGGCTCCCGAATGGCCTGACATATTTCTGAACAAAAAAAACCCATCCCAATCGAGGGACGGGCTCTGTAAACCAGAGATACCGCGGTACCACCCTGCATTTCCCGAATGAAATCGGGACGCTTTACCGGTCTGATGTCCCATAACGAGTCAGGGACCGAAAACCGTTGTCGATGTAACGGTCGACTTGCCGTCCGGGTCTACTTGGCGAGGGGTCTGAACCCTCCACCCTTCGGCCGGAAGCTCGGGAGAGATCTTCGTTCCAGGTTCCTGCACCCCCTCGCACCGTACGGGGCTCGCTCGGCAGAATTACCGGAGCTACTCGGCTCCGTCTCAGCTTTTGTCTGTAAAAGGTTAGTTATCCACAAGGGGGCGCGTCAAGGTTCCTTCGTGTTTGCGGTGTCCTCCAAACGTCACTCAAGAGTGCGATACTGGCCTCTCTGCCGGTCTGGCTTACCTGTTCTAGCCTTCATTCAAACTATCCACGGAGTCCCATTCATGGCCCTCAAGGTCGTTATCTCAGGCCCCTCAATGGCACCGCTCAACCTGATTCGCGAAGCTGGATTTGAGGTTGTGGAGGCTAATGCCACCACAACAGAAGAGTTAATCGATGTCACGAAGGACGCCGATGGCGCGTTGATCGGCATCTGGCCGCTGCACGACCGGCAGGTTCTTGAAGCGTGCCCGAAGCTGAAGGTTGTCAGCCGCATGGGCGTCGGGGTGGATTCAATCGACCTGGACGCGGCGACCGAGCTGGGCATCCTGGCTTGCAACACGCCGGGAGCGAACACGACCGAGGTTGCGGACCACGCGATGGCGATGCTGCTCGCGCAGACCCGGATTCTTGCCGAGACCGGACAGTTCACGAAGGCCGGCGGCTGGAGTGACAACCCGGCGAAGATGAATGAATTCAGGCGCAATGTGCGACGCATTGCCGGGAACACGATGGGAATCATCGGACTCGGGAACATCGGGCGGGCGTTTGCGACACGAATCAAAGGTTTCGGGCCGGAGCAAATCATTGCTTACGACCCCTACGTGCCACAAACCGTAGGCGACCTTTACGGCGTCCGCATGGTGGACCTGGACACGCTGCTCACGCAGTCAGATTTCATAACGATCCACACGCCCTCAACCGATGAGACGCACCACCTGATCAATGCCGACTCGTTGGCGAAGATGAAGTCGACGGCCATCCTAATCAACTGCGCACGAGGCCCGATTGTAGACCCGGTGGCGCTTCACGCCGCACTCAGGGATGGAGAGATCGAATCTGCAGGTATCGACGTGACGGAGTTCGAGCCGGTGGACGCCGAGGATCCGCTCTTGAGCCTGGATAACCTGCTCATCACGCCGCACCTTGCTGGCTGGTCGCCGACTTTTATCGAGCAGTCAGGTCAACGTCAGGCGGAGAACGTAATCCGGGTGCTGACGGGCGAGAAGCCACACGGGCTGGCAAATCCAGAGGTGATCAAGACGATCGCCGTGATGCGTGCAACCGACCCGGGCCGCTGGGAAGGTGTCCCGGACTTCTCGACCGCCATTACGGTTTAGTGGGCACTCGGGCTGTTCTCGGCCTACGGGCCGAGCCACCTCACCCCGGCCCTCTAACGCGGAGGGGTGAGGGAGCAAAAGGAAACAGTGTCCTGAGGCTCTCGAAGGGCCAAATGATGCGACGACGCGGTCGGTGCCCCGAATCAGATGTCGAAGCTCAGGCGCTCGACCCGTTCGATCATCTCCGGACTGTCTCCTCGAGCCGAGTTAACGGCTGTTGAGACCGGGAACGCTTCCATCTCTTCCGCCGGATACGGCTGCAGGAGCGCACTGAGCCTGTCCCGGTCTTCAGTGGCCGGGTCCAGCCAGAGGGCTTCTGCCTCGGCGTCCAAGATGACCGGCATTCGGTCGTGAATCGGCTCCATGAGGGCGTTGGGGCCGGTCGTGATGATGGCGCAGGAGCGGACGGTCTCGCCCGTTTCCTTGTTCTGCCAGGTGTCGAACAGCCCGGCAAATCCCAGCAAGCCGCCGTCCCTGAGCCTGATTAGCTGCGGCTGGCGGTCGACTTTTGGACCGGTCCATTCGTAGAAACCGTTGGCGGGTATCAGGCAGCGCGTACGTGCGAGGGCTCGCTTCCACAGCCCGGAACTCGCCACTTTGTCGTCACGGGCGTTGAACGAAGACCGGATCTGGTTGGCCGATTTCGCCCATGCCGGGATCAACCCCCAGCGCATCTGCTCTGCACGACGCGTGCCGTCCTCGTTGGTGATCGTCCATATTGATTGCGTTGGGGCAATGTTGAATAGTGGCATCGGCGGTGATTCGTCGGTCACCTGCACCCGAAAACGCAATCCGAGTTCAGTCACGTCGATCAATATAAAGCGGCCACACATGGACCGATCTTAACCGTCAGGCGCAAATGCTGCCCTGCGGATAGCGTCTATGGCGAACCCCTCACCCTCTCCCGCGTGGGGGAGAGGGAACAAACTCGAGACTCGGTCCGAACCCAATCCGCCAAGACAAGTAAACCCGCCGCGCTGTCTTCGCGCGGCACAGGCTCTAATTCGACCACACCCTCAAAATAACCGCCCAGCCGGGCCCCGGGCGGGCCCTAGGGGAGGTTGATTGGCAGGTCTAGCCCTGCGCCGATGCTGTTGAACCAGTCCACCACTTCCCGGTGGTACGGAATGCCCTCTCGTTTGCGCTTCTCGGTCTCCTCGTCCTCAGTCAACCCCGGGTAGAGGACACGATCATGTCCGGGCTCCGGCGGCGTGCTCGCCAGTCCTTCTAGGAAAGCGTCCATGTCGTCCTTGAACTTGTCGGTATCGGTGAACGCTTCGATCTTGTACGCGCCGAAAAAATGGCCGCCCTGCTTCGATATAAACCCTGCGCCCGCGCCGTTCAGCACGTTGCAGAGGATGTCCACAACCGCAGCGAACCCGTAACCCTTGTGTGATCCGTTCTCCCGCGTGCCCCCAAAGGGAAGCATCCAATAATCGTCCGGAACCTCAGCTTCTTCCATGATCGGCGTGCCGTCCAGCTGTGCGATCCAGCCTGGATAGATCTTCGCTCCGACACGCTTCGCCAGTCCTATCTTGTTGTTGGCGATCTGCGTGGTCGCGACGTCAAACAGGAAGGGAGGCATGTTTCGCGCCGGAGCGGCCCAGCCCATTGGATTGGTGTTGAAGCGAGGCTCGGCACCGTAGGTAGGAAGCATGAAGGGCGTTCCGCCGCCACCGGTCGTCGCTACGCCGATCATGTCGTGCTCGATCGCCAGCATGGCGTGGTATCCGCAGCCGCCCAGGTGGCCGGAGTTGAACATCGTCACGGCGCCCATGCCATACTTCTCGGCCTTTTCGATGGCCATGCGCATGGCGCCCGGGCCAACGTGGATCCCGAGCGCGCCGTCGCCGTCCAGCGTTGCCGTGGTCGCCGATTCACGTACGACCTTAACCTGTGGCCTCGGGTTATTCGAACCAGCACCGTAACCTTGGACGTACTTCCTCAGCATGTTGGACGCGCCGTGCGTCTCTACGGCACGAAAGTCGTTAGTTATGAGTAGGTCCGTGCTCTGGCTGCGCCGGTTTCGTCCAGCCCCATCTTGAGGAACACGGCGTTTGTGGCTGCGCGTATCTTCTCTTCGGATACGTAAACGCGGTCTGCCTCTGGGACTTTGAATCGCTCGAGCATTTGGTGCCTCCGCCGACTAGGTTGGTCGTACGGCTGGAGTCTCCCGGCAAACCCGGAATTATTTCGGCACTTCTGCGATCTGGTCAAAGTCCATTAGACGTGTCCTGTTGAAGGGCATCGCAGCTAAACGTGCATCTGCTTCAGGACGATAAGACGTCTACAGGCGTGCTTGAGGTTCAGGCGGATGTAACTACAGCCGTCGCTTCGATCTCAACCACCACCTCAGGTCGAGCCAGCACAGGTATTCCGATCACCGCTGCAGCCGCGTCCATCCCGCCGATAACACTTTGCAGCGCGGCCTGTCCCTCGACCAGCTTGTCTGGGCCGCCCACGATGTAGGTGCGTGTGCGAACAAGGTCGCTCCAGGCCAGGCCGTGCTCTTCGAACGCCCAGCGAATGATCTCAAGAATGTCTTTGACCTGCTCCCCGACCTCGTAGGGGTGCTGCACAATCTCTCCGGCCTGCGTAGAGGTTGTGCCCGCCACATATACAACGTCACCCATACGAACGGCGCGGCAGTAGTTGTGCTCGGTCTCATAAGTTCGTCCGGACCAGACACGCTTAGCGATTTCAGACGCTCCCGACACGGCCTCACACTCAAACATGAAGGGGGCGTTGTCCTGGCTTGAACGCTCCACGGTGATCCCGGCAGAGGTGGGGGTGCTTTTTGCCATGAAGTCCAACTTTGTCTGAGGAAGAGCCCAGCCGTGAACGTCCCGCGCCATGAAATGGCGTGTGGCCACGACGTCAGACGGATCCACTCCAACGCCGGTTAACGCACCTGAGACTGCATCCATCACGCCCGTAACCGCGGGGCCGTATCCGTCGATGACAGCGTCTGAGCCTTCGACATCTGCCGATGTCAGCCCGGAAACCCAGACCTCGTCATTATGGCGCACCGCATGAGACCAGCCCTCACCGGACTGTGGAAGGAAGCGCACCAGATCCGAAGCCGAGCCAAGTACTGCTTCCAGCTCAAGCATCACCTTTACGCCGTTTGGAAGATTCGGCGTCCCAATCACGCTAAGCGCCGGTCCGGGGTCGTCGAAGAGAACCGGATGGACCCCACGTATAGCCTCGTCGCCTTCGTCTTCCGTAAACCAAGCGCGCACTCGGACAACGTCTGCGAGTGATGATCCAGCCCTGTGCATCACGTCCGCGGCGGCTTGGTACACCTGTCGCGCCTCCGAGACGGCGCTGCCTCGTTGCGCAGGAATCAGGCCGGATGAGTACAGGCGGTCGCCCACTATGGCCAGCGACGCCGTCCCGAGTACGGATTCAAGGTTGTTGCCGGTCGTGATGCTAGAACGCACTTGTTGCTTACCCCTAAAAGGTTTGGAGGTGAAGGATTAGAGGGCAGGTAGAGGTCGGTTGCTACGCGATCTTAGCCCGACCCTCTAGTCTCCGTCCGGCAGTTGGATGCCGACAATCGCTGAGTAGCCGCTGAGGAACTCGATCGCGGTGACCGCGTCGCGACCTTCTAACTGAAGGCGTTTTACGTCAAGACTCCCGTCGGAGGTCGCAATAAGTAGTTTGCCTTCCGATGTCGAAACCGTGCCCGGGTCGCCCGAGGATTCCTTGAGAACCGACGCTTCCAGTATCTTCAACAGCTTCCCGCCCCAGCGAGTAAAAGTTCCGGGCCACGGGTGATAAGCGCGTATCGTGCGGTCGATGTTTTCGGCCGTGGACGTGAAATCGAGTTCACCGTGTGCTTTTTCGACGAGACTCGTCACCGTGGCGAGATCGTCGTCCTGCGGTACTGCCTCGATATCACCACGCTCCCAGGCAGGGATCGTCTCGACCATCAGGTGCACACCCATGGTGAACAGTCGGTCGGTGAGCTCCTCTGCCGTATCTGTGTTAGCAATGGGCACCGGGTCCGACTGCGCTATCACCGGGCCAGTGTCCATTCCTTCATCCAGGAGCATCACAGAGACTCCGGTCTCGCTCGCCCCCTGAGCGATGGCGGTAACGACTGGGCTTGGGCCTCTGTATAGAGGCAGCAGAGAGGGATGAACGTTGAGCACGCCACGGGGTGGAAGGTCCAGGATCCCCAGCGGCAAAATCCGCCCGTACGCGAGGACCACAAAGATTTCCGCGGAAGTCGACGCCAGCTCCGCCAGGATTTCATCACCGCGAAGGTTCGCCGGGGTGTGGACCGGAAGGTCGAGTTCTAGTGCGGCCTCTTTTACCGGCGTCGGTCGTGGGACTTTCGACCGCCCCGATACTCTGTCCGGACGCGTGTAAACGGCAGCCACATCATGCCCGGAATCCACCAGGGCGCGCAGGGCTTTTGCCGCAGGTTCAGGGGTGCCGAAAAATGTGATCCGCGTCATTGCGTCAGACCCCTCCCTAGGCAATTCTGAGGGTCCCGGCCCAAAATGAATCGCATAACGGGTTGACGCGCGGTGTTCACAAGCATTAATACACGGTTCCGGATCATTTCCCAACCTGTAGTGAGCATATTGAGCACCCGATGGACTTGAATAATTTTCCCCGTTTATTGGCCCTAAACTCTGTCTCTGAAGGGCTTGTGTTTCCCGGGGTACATGGTAACGTCACAGCGGCTTCGGAGTGGTGCGCTGGTGCAGTGTGACCCGGCACCGCAAGCACCATTTTAGGTCCCGGCGCCGGCCTCGGACTACCCATCGAACCTTCCCCTCTCTGATCCCGCCAGAGGACGCCATTCTGACCACTCAAGCGCCATCACAAATCTGGACCGCCACCCTCGGTCGACTTCAATTAGAAGTTCCGAGGGCGAACTTTGAGACATTGCTGAAAGGCACTCAGGCGCTCCGTTTCGATGACGACTGTCTGGTAATTGGCACCGAGAGCGCTTTCGCAGCTACCTGGCTTGAAGAGCGTCTCGCAGCGACCATCTCTCGCGCAATTGAGCGTATCGCAGGCGAGCCCGTGTCGGTCCGTTTTGAGGTCATTGCTGATAGCGATGGACTCCCCGCGGACACTACCCGATCCCAGCAAAGCGAACAGATTGATCATCAATCTCAACCGGTTGAGAGATCTCAGACTCAGGTTGATTCTCCTTTTGGGTCGCTCCCGCTAAACCCGCGTTTCACGTTCGACGAGTTCGTCTCTGGACCGTCAAACGAACTTGCTCACGCGGCAGCCACTCGCGTGGCTACGGCCCCGGGCAGTGTCTACAACCCTCTTTACCTGTATGCGGGAGTTGGCCTGGGGAAGACGCATCTTCTTCAGGCGATCGGGAATGAGTTGAAGTCCCGTGGCATGCACCTGATCTACGTCAGCAGTGAACGATTCACTAACGACTACATTCGCTCCATCCAGGACGGGACTACGGAGCAGTTCCGTGCGTTCTACAGGGGCGCAGACGCCCTTCTGGTGGACGATATTCAGTTTATCGCCGGAAAATCCCAGACTCAGGAAGGCTTCTTCCACACCTTCAACGAGCTACACATGGGTGCCAAACAGGTTGTTGTGACCGGTGACGAGCCTGCCCGGCAGTCACTCTTGGAAGAACGCATTCAGTCCCGACTTGAAGGTGGACTGGTAGTAGATATCCAGCCACCAGACTACGAGATGCGTACCGCAATTCTTCGTGAAAAGTCCAAGGGGCTTCAGACGGAGCTACCCGAGGATGTTCTTGATGTTGTGGCTTCACGGCCTACATCAAACGTCAGAGAACTAGAGGGTTCGCTGAACCGGATCATCGCTTACGCCCACATGACGGGTGCGCCGGTCACGGTAGAGGTCGCACGAAAGGCGCTGGGCAATCTGCTGACAACACGGCAGGAAGCCCCGATGACACCATCAGCCGTTATTAACGCCGTCTCTGAACACTTCGGCACGAATCCGGAGACCATCAAGGGTCGCAGGAGGACCAAAGAGGTCTCACTGGCGCGTCACGTGGCGATGTACCTTCTGAGAGAGACGAGTTCCCTGAGCTCACCTCAGGTTGGACTTGCATTAGGCGGTCGAGACCACTCGACGGTTCTCTACGCTCAGCGGAAAATGGAACAACTTATTGAGACAGACCCTGAGATGAAAAGCGTGATTGCGACGATCCGACAGAGGCTCGCCAACCAACCTCGTTAGACGGTCATAATCACCGTTTAATTGGCTTTTCATCTCAACCCAGAGTTGCGGATAAACGCGAGATATCTGTGTGTACCTGCAATTCACTTATTCATAGAGCCCCTGTGGATAAGTCTCCTGTGTCTTGTGGATAACTGCTCCCTGTTGTTAGAAATCTCTCTTACCATTAGTCCCTGTAGACCTGATTCCACTAGTACTGCCGCCCTGTCTACAGGCTATCCACAAGACATCATCAGGCAATTAAGGTTGATTCGTTCCTGAATGAAGACTCTTTCCAGACTATCAACCGGCTTATTAAGATGATGAAAGTTCCGAATTACAAATCTTTTATGGTGTTTGTTAATTGATAGATTCCACTCTTATTCATATTCGTTCTGGGGATGGAGGCGACGGAGTCGTTTCGTTTCGACGCGAGAAGTTTGCGCCGAACGGCGGCCCAGACGGGGGAGATGGCGGTGACGGAGGCGATATCGTTCTGGTCGCTGACAAAACCCTAAACACCCTTCAGAAGTTCCAGTACCGGCAGCGATTCGATGCTGTTGGTGGAGCAAGTGGGGCCAGGAAGAAACAACACGGAGCGAGCGCTGACGATGTCGTGATTAGGATTCCTGTCGGCACCGAGGTGTGGGAAGTATCGAAAAATACGGAGGAATCCGACCAACTTATTGCTGACCTTTCAGAAGATGGAGTGCAGGTTCTGGTTGCCAGGGGAGGCCGTGGTGGTTCCGGGAATGTTAAGTACGTTACCTCGCAAAACCAGGAGCCATTACTGGCAGAAGGCGGTCAGTTGGGGATAGGTCGGGAGTTAAGGCTGGAACTGAAGCTGTTGGCAGATGTTGGAATAATCGGGATGCCAAATGCCGGGAAGTCCAGTTTGCTTACAGCTCTAACGGGTGCACACCCAAAGGTAGCTGCGTATCCATTCACGACGCTTGAGCCGTCGTTAGGAGTGCTTGCGCGCCGACTGGATTCGATCGTTCTTGTAGAGATCCCCGGGTTGATAGAGGGTGCGGCAGAGGGCATAGGACTTGGCCATGATTTCCTGAGGCATATCGAACGGACCCGACTCCTAATCCATCTCGTGGATGGAACAGAAGAGGGCATTGATGATCGTATGAAGCTCATCAACGCGGAACTTTTGGCATTCGATGAGAAGCTCGCAAAAACGCCACAGATAGCGGTGGTCAACAAGTCAGATATTGCCGAAGTTTCAGAGAAATTTTCTGATTTGAAGGATGAATTGGAGAAGAACGTATCGACAGGTGAGGCGATATGTGTGTCGGCAGCGACGTACGACGGGCTTCAGGATCTATCGAATACTCTGTTCAGGCACCTGGCCACGATCAAAGCTGATCAGGAGGCTGAGGAGGCATTGCGTGGAGTTGAAGATGAGATTCGTGTTTTTCGACCCAGCGCAAGAACCTCTCGGCCGCTTGCCGCGGTTGAGGGTGATGGGTATCGGGTGTTGCATGACCGTGCGGTTCGCATAGCAAATGCCAGTGACCTCAATATCTTCGAGGTTCAACTCCAGTTGCATAAGCTGCTGGAACGGCTAGGAGTCGTGCGGGCACTCGATGATCTGGGCGTCAAGATGGGCGACACGGTTTTCATTGGAGAGGCCGAACTCGAGTGGAGTTAACCGGAGCCAATAGCTCACGGGCTAGCCGGATTAGAAGCCGAATAGGTGTCCTGGGTGGGACGTTTGATCCGATACACAACGGGCATGTGGCTATTGCGACGGCCGCGTTCAATGTCCTTGAGTTAACCAGCGTGCTTTTTGTCCCTGCGGCCCGGCCGTGGATGAAGGAGTCAGGCGCCGGTCCCGGAGTGACGTCGGCCGATCACCGCATTGAGATGGTCAAACTTGCGACAGAGAGCCGAGAAGGGTTTGAGCTTTCAACGGTAGACGTCGATCGGGGCGGGCTGTCTTACAGTGTCGACACGATTTTAGAGCTCAGGGAACAGTACGGCCACGCGACAGAGTTGCTGTTGATCCTGGGAGCTGATGCGTTAGAAGAGCTTCCACGCTGGCGTGAGCCTGAACGGTTGATGAGCATGTGTACGCTGGTATGCATAGGCCGGCCGGGGAGCGGTTTGCCGGAGAATCTGCCGGCCCGACACCCGGGGCGTGATGCCGAGTTCGTCTCTGGGCCCATGCTTCAGGTCAACGCTACGGAGATTCGAGCGAGAGTGGTGGCGGGGTTGTCTGTAGAGGGAATGGTCAACGCGTCGGTAGGCGCGTATATCGAACGAGAGGGCTTGTACCGAGAGTACGGGGCCGATGATGAGAAGAGGCACCAGTGACTGATCTGAAGGCGCTTGCGAGAAGAACCCTGGAGAGAGCTCAAGAGCTTGACGCACTCAGGTTCGGGGATTTCACGCTGACCTCGGGCGCAAAGAGCAGTTACTACTTCGACGGTCGGATTCTTACGCTGGACCCTGAAGGCGCGGATCTTGTGTCGGAAGCGTTCCTGGCGATGGCTGTAGCGGCCGGAGCGACCGGTGTTGGAGGTCCGACTGTGGCAGCCGTACCGATCGCCGGCGCTCTTGCTCTGCGTAGCAGGCAAGCCGGAACCCCGATGGACGGGTACTTTGTGCGGGACGCGGTCAAAGAGCACGGCGCGCGCAAGCAAGTGGAGGGGGCTATCAAGCCCGGTGCCAAAGTAGTGGTGTTCGACGACACCGTCTCTACAGGCGGAAGCCTTCTGGTAGCGATGGACGCAATCCAGGACTTCGGTTGTGAGGTTATGGCCGTCCTGTGCGTTCTAGACCGCCACCAGGGGGGTAGCGACGAGGTTCGAAGGCGCGGCGTACCGTTCAGGGCTATGCTTGAAGCCGATGCCGAAGGCAACGTCGCAATTTCTGACGCGCTCTAAAGCCCGGCTGGCGCACTGGATATGAGTAACGCCAGCACGGGAGTGGAATTTCTGATCGGCGGAACCGACTAGACGTCCAGGTTTTTCACTTCCAGTGCGTGGGTTCTGATGAAGTCCCTGCGGGGCTCTACTTCGTCACCCATTAGCGTCCTGAATAGGTCATCGGCCTGTATCGCGTCGTCGGCTGTCACACGAAGCATCACCCGCTCGGCCGGGTCCATCGTGGTCTCCCAGAGCTGGTCTGCATTCATCTCGCCAAGGCCCTTATAACGCTGGATCGACACGTTTCCGCGGTCGGCGTTCTCTTCGAGCGTGGTTACGAGATCGTTCCAGGCGACGTCACGGGCGATTTCGTCTTCTTCGCGGGCGATGCCATACGGTGAATTCTCGACGACCTTCTGGACCCTTGGGAACAATCGGCGTGCGGAGTTCAACGTTGGGTGTTCGTAGATCGCGCGGGTTAGCGTGAAGCCATCGATATCGAACGTGATGTCCGGCGGCGGCGGGGGTGGTTCGACCGGCTCTCCGGCGTCCTCCTGCAGTTCTGAGGACTCTGGGGACTCGCTAGAATTGGCGTCGTCCGAGGAGGGCTCGTCGAACATCGTCGGCTGAACCGGTTCTGGCAGCTCTGGCATCGGGGGTCGGAAGTCGAGTTTCTGCAACTCGGGATCGGTCAGTAGTCGTAGCGTTACTTCTTCTGACAGGCCAAGAGTCCGCAGGGCGGCGACCGAATCCGCGAAGTCACGTACCGGCGACATAATACCGCCGAGGGGACCGCCCTTGAAGTTGACATCATCGTCAGTCTGCGAGGTCACGGATAGCTTGGAATAGACACGTGATGCAAGCCAGCGATCTAGCTCATCGTCAGAGAACAGCCATGAGGCTGAGCGGCCACGAGAGGCCTTGTAGAGCGGCGCTTGTGCGATGTACAGGTAACCGCCGCCGATCAGCTCCGGCAGGTTGCGGAAGAAGAAGGTCAGCAGCAGGGTCCGGATGTGCGCTCCGTCTACATCTGCGTCGGTCATGATGACGACGCGGTGATAACGCAACTTGGACTGATCGTAGTCCTCGCCGATGTTGCAACCTAGCGCCGTCACTAGTGCACGGATTGTGTCGCTTTCGATCATCCGCTCAAATCGGGCCTTCTCCACGTTGAGGATCTTGCCCCTCAACGGCAGGACGGCCTGGAAGCGACGATCACGGCCCTGTTTCGCGGAACCGCCAGCGGACGGACCCTCCACGATGTAAAGCTCGCTTATTGACGGGTCCTTCTGACTACAGTCGGCGAGCATTCCCGGGAGCGATCCGCCGTCCATGGCGCTCTTTCGCAGGACCAGGTCCCGCGCCTTCTTGGCGGCTTCGCGAGCGCGGGCCGCAGTTGTAGCTTTTTCGAGGATCTTCTGGGCATCGACCGGGTTGTCTTCAAGGAACTCAGTGAGGCGTCGGCCCACAACAGTCTCGACTGCGCCTTTAACCTCCGGGTTTCCCAGGCGACCCTTTGTCTGGCCCTCAAACTGCGGATTCGTCATTTTCACGCTGATGACGCTGAGCATCCCCTCACGGACGTCTTCGCCGGAGAGGTTTGGGGCGTCTTCCTTCAGCAACTTGCTCTTGCGACCGTAGTCGTTCAGGACCCGCGTCAGGGCGGACCGGAAGCCGGTTACGTGGCTACCGCCGTCG
>Ga0114996_10002616_pt1 | contig 23164 bp, 25 predicted proteins | sample ArcticOcean_MG_C_4_FD_87039 | JGI IMG/M metagenome (GOLD analysis project Ga0114996, IMG submission 87039) | Marine microbial communities from western Arctic Ocean - ArcticOcean_MG_CB4_134 | ecosystem: Environmental > Aquatic > Marine > Oceanic | place: Arctic Ocean: Canada Basin | collected... | reverse complement strand
AGGCGCGGCTGAGTGGGAAGAGCCCTTCCTCCAACCCAGCGAGAAATACCACCGGAAATTCCAGGCCCTTTGCGTTGTGCAGCGTCATGAGCGTCGCAGTCGCAGCGTCGGGATCGAGCCGATCCACGTCCGCGACCAAGGCGACCTCCTGCAAGAATAAATCGAGTTCGGTGAACGCATCGAGTTCGTCGTCGTCCATCCCCCTCATGAGCGTGGCGTCGAAGTCGAGCGCTCCCGCGATGAGCTCAGCCACATTGCTCGCTCGGTCGTCTCCGTCCGGTCCTTCATCATACAGATGGCGCGCGAGGTCGAGGTCTTCGATGAGTTCCTCGAGCAACTCTCCGATCGTCGCCTGCGTAGCACGCAGACTGAAGCGCTGAATGAGATCCGCGAAACGCACGAGCCCGTTGGCCCCGGCAGCCCTCACACTTGGGATCTGGTCGGCACGCGCGGCCGCCTCGAGGACGGTCAGCCCCTGTTCAGCGGCCCAGCGCGCGAGGTGCTCCTGCGTCGTTTGCCCGACACCGCGGCGCGGGTAATTCACAACTCGACCGAAGGCGGTTGCGTCTTTAGGGTTCGAAATCAATCTCAGATAGGCGAGCACATCCTGGATTTCTCGACGCTCGTAGAAACGCACGCTACCCACCACTTGGTAGGGCACCCCTCCGCGTAGGAAGGCGTCCTCGAGCGCTCGCGCCTGGGCGTTGGTGCGGTACAGCACAGCGCATCCGCTGTAGGAGAGTCCTGGCGTTTCGCTGACGCGTGTTTCGATCTCCGCAACGATCCATCGAGCTTCATCACCCTCGTCGAACGTCTCAACGAGGGTAATCTTCTCGCCACCGGTGCGGTCCGTGCGAAGCGTCTTCTCAGGCCGATTCACGTTCTCGACGATCACCGCGTTAGCGGCATCGAGGATGCACGCAGTCGAGCGATAGTTGACCTCGAGAGCGACCACATGGGCACGAGGGAACGCGACCTCGAAGTCCAGGATGTTCTTGATGTCCGCTCCGCGCCACCCATAGATCGACTGATCCGGGTCTCCCACGACCATGAGATTCTCGTGCCCCTGCGCGAGCAATTCTACGAAACGGAACTGCGCCCGATTCGTGTCTTGATACTCGTCCACCAGGATGAAGGAAAACCGTTCTCGGTACCGTTCCAGAAGCTCCGGAAAGTTCTCGAACAGCTCGACCGGTTTCATCAGCAGGTCATCGAAGTCGAACGCGTTCTGGTTCTTGAGGGCCTTCTGATACTCTGGGAAGACACGTCCCACATTACGAAGAAAGAGGTCGAACGAACCCTCGGTATCCTTGGCAAAAGTGTCACCATCGACCAGCAGGTTCTTCGCGTTGCTGATCTCCGCACGAATCCCTTTCGGGTTCCACCGTTTCGGGTCCAGTCCGATCGAGTCTTGCACGTTCTTTGCGAGTCGAAGCGACTGATCGGAATCGAAGATGCTGAAGGAGCGATCCCACCCCAGGCGATCCGCGTGGCGGCGTAGCAGGCGAGCGCCGACCGAGTGAAACGTGCCGACCCACATGCCCGCTGGCTCCGCACCCAGCAGTCGCGTGATCCTCGCTCGCATCTCACCGGCCGCCTTATTCGTGAACGTGACCGCCAAAATCCGGTCCGGCGGTACGCCGTGCTCGCTAATTAGGTGGCTGATACGCGACGTCAGAACCCTCGTCTTCCCCGAGCCTGCGCCCGCAAGCACGAGAAGTGGGCCCTCGAAGTGCGATGTCGCCGCTAGCTGCTCTGGATTGAGTCCGTCGAGGTGCTTCGGAACCTTCGCGTCAAGCATCGGCGGCCGGGAGTCGAATCTGGAATGTTGTGCCCTCGAATCCTTCGAGCAGCTCGATGCGGCCCTTGTGTACGCCCTCGACGATGCGATGGGAGAGTGCGAGCCCGACCCCCCACCCACCCGACTTCGTCGTCACACCCGGCTCGAAGAGCTTGTCCCGGACATCCGGATCGACACCCGGGCCAGTGTCCCGGATGCGAAGCGAGATCCATTTTCCACCCATATCTCGCGCATAGATCGTGATCTTGCCACCCCGACCGGCGAGCGCATCGAGCGCGTTCTTCACCACATTCTCGAGTGCCCAAATCAACAACACTTCATTCCCCTGTACCCTCGGAAGACCCGAGGGAATGTCGACCACCAGCTCCACCCCCTTGCGGCTCAGCGTTGGAATCCGCGCCGCGAGGTACTGTTCCAAGTCACTGACTACCTCACGGACCGAGAGCGATTCCAGTTCGGGTTCTAGTCCGATGAGCTCGAAGCGGTGGCTGATCCGCTCCAGTCGTTCCAGATCCTCGCCGATCGAGCCAGCGATCTCCCCATCCCGCAATCCGCCCGGCCGTTCGTTGAGTGGAAGGCTGAGCACTTCGAGCCACCCCGCCAACGAAGAGAGCGGCGTGCCCAGCTGGTGTGCGAGCTCACGGGCCATCGAAGTCCAGGCCTTCTCGCTCTCCGCGCGACGTTGGTAGCGAATCGCGACGAACCCGATCAAGGCAGTGAAGAAAAGCCCCCCGCCGAGTAACCACGGGATCCATTTGATGCCTTCTCGTTCCGGTGTATTCCCAAAGTGGAGCGTTTGCAGATTGGGATCCCCTACCGGTACATGCTCTACATCGAGTCCACGAATGTACTCCTGGACAGCCTCCTGTCCTTCGCGTGTCTCGAGATCGAACTCGAAGGCGAGGTTTTCCGCCGCGATCACGGTATCTCCAGGGCCGGTCATCACGAGTGGGACATCGGACTCGAGAATGATGCGCTGAAGGTTGAACAGCGCCTCCACGGTCACTGACTGCTCCATCGACGTGAGTCCGGTCTGCACCTCACGATAGATCTGGCTCAGACGCTGCGTATTCTCGTCGAGCGTGCGTGCAATGCCGCCCGAATACAGCAGGAAGCCACCGAGCTGTAGGAGGAAGACCGTGGCCAAAGCGATGGGCCACTTGATCTTCATCACGGGAGGGAGAATCCCATGGTGGTCAGTTCGATGGCGTGAGCCGGGCCGAGCCCACATACGAATGCAGGACCTCCGGCAACGTTACGCTCCCGTCCGCCTGCTGATAGGTCTCGAGCAACGCGGCCATCACGCGAGGAAGCGCGAGGGCTGAGCCATTCAAGGTGTGCACGAACTCCGGCTTCTCCGATTGAGCACGTCGAAAGCGGATGTTAGCTCTGCGCGCTTGATAGTCTGTGAAGCACGTGCAGCTCGAAACCTCCAGCCACTTTCCCACGCCCGGCGCCCACACTTCGAGGTCGTACGTGAGCGCGCCACTCTGCCCTAAGTCCCCCGAGGCGAGCAGAACGCGCCGATAGTGCAGCCCGAGACGTTCGAGCAGGACTTCGGCTTCCCGTGTAAGCTCCTCCAGCGCCTCGCGGCTACGCTCAGGCAGCTCGTATCGGACGAGCTCCACTTTGTCGAACTGGTGCACTCGGAGCAGGCCACGCGTATCCTTTCCGGCAGCCCCGGCTTCGCGCCTGAAGCACGGTGAGTAGGCCGTATACCGGACTGGCAAATCATCGGCGGTGAGCAACTCGCCGCGATGCATGTTGGTGACCGGCACCTCTGCGGTCGGAACGAGCCAGAGCTCGTCCCGCTCGGTCTGGTACGACTCGTCGGCAAACTTGGGCAGCTGGCCAGTGCCGGTCATCGAGTCACTCGTTACCAGATACGGCACCCGTAGCTCAGTGTATCCGTGCTCATCAGAATGCACGTCGAGGAAGAAATTGATCAGGCCGCGCTGGAGGCGTGCGCCACCTGCCATCAGGACCGGGAAGCCCGATCCGCTGAGCTTCGAGCCGCGCGCAACATCGAGTATGCCCAGGGACTCACCCAACTCCCAATGCGGACTTGGCTCGAAGTCGAACGTCGCCTGCGAACCATGGTAAGATTCGACGATGTTGTGCGCCTCATCGCCCTCCGGCACTTCGTCGAACGGAGTATTCGGGATGCTCAGGAGCAGCGCTTCGATTTCCTCGTCGGCCGATCGGGTCGTGATGTCCAATGCACCGATCTGATCCCCTACCTCGCGCATCTCGCGGATGAGCGCATCGGCGTCACCACCTTCTCGCTTGAGCTCGCCGACTCGCTTCGACGCCTCATTGCGCCGCGCTTTCAATTCGTTGACCACGCCTAGGGCTTCACGACGAGTTCCATCGAGCTCCAAAACCCGATCCACGACACCCCGGAGGCTTACATCTCTCTTCGCCAGCGCGTCTTTGACGGCCTCCGTCTCGTGGCGGAGGCGGCGGATATCGAGCATCAGTCCGGTGGAATGAGTCGGCGGCTGTTGCAGACCGGGCTCGCATCGACCACGAACGTCAACGTGCCACCCTCGACGTCAATCACCAGCGGCTCGAGCTTCGCGTAGTACGAGCAGGCCGTGCCAAAGATGCCGGGGCTTTGACTCGTCTTCACGACGTATACCGTACCCATCTCCACCTGGACCGGCACGGACATCGTGTACGCCGCAGTATCCTCCGGTGCGTCCAGCACATCGGCGTACGCGACTCCCGGTAGTGCCGCCAACCGGGCCTTCGACGTAATACCGAGCGCCCCAGGGGTCAGGAATACGAGATGACCATCTCGCGTGTCGAGCGCGAGGTCCCAAGTCCCGGTCGCATTGGCAGCTTCGACTCGGATTCTGCGGTCGTTATGGAAGTCGTATGCCGCCTCGAGATTCAACTCTGGACGCGCCAAGGAGTACAGCAAGACGGTGTCCGGGCGAGCGGACCAGGGAAAGGCGAACGGGTCATCCCCGCACGCACTGAGTCCCACGGACAGCACGACCAGCGCGAGGAGAGTCGCTGGTGCGAACGCTCGGAAGTTGGCGGTGCTGGGGATTCGCTGCGGTGTCACAAAGTCAGTCCTTATTCACGCGGCGGCCGAAGCCGAAAAGAGTGCAAAAGGTGCCGGAATTGATTGCAGGGTGTCAACCCCGAAAAGCCCTGCAATTCCTTGACTTTACCCCAGGTGCCGGGTAGGTTCCCCGCCCGTTGCCCCCGGCCTCCCGGCCCTTTCTGCGGTCGGACGGCTGGCGGCCCTGTGATTGAGGAGCAACCGTGCCCGACCTGCAAGCCCATCACAAACGCGGGCGCATCCTCGTGGTCGACGATGAACCTCACATTCGACGGGTCCTCAACACGATCCTCACCAACGACGGATTCGACGTAGTCGAGGCCGCAGATGGTACGGCGGGCTTGGAGGCGGTCAAGTCGGACGCGGAGTACGACTTCATCCTTCTCGACTTCATGATGCCGGGCGCGACTGGACTCGAAGTGCTCGCAAAGATCAGAGCCAGTAACCACCGGGCGGACACCCCGGTCATCATCCTGACGGGGAAAGGACAGGATACTGATAGAACCGCGGCACTCGCCGGCGGCGCAAACGACTTTCTCACGAAACCCTTCAGCTCCAAGAAGCTCCTTGCCCGAATCCGCGAGATCCTCGACACAAACTGACGACGGGCTGTGGGTCGTTATACTGGCGGGCGGAATCGGGTCTCGCTTCTGGCCAGCGAGCACACTTCAGAGACCCAAACAACTGCTCCCTCTGGCAAGTGAGCGACCGCTCATCGTCGACACAGTCGAGCGTGCCAGGGCACTCGTGCCCGACGACCGTCTGCGCATCCTAGCGGGCCGACACCTTGCTGAACCGTTCCATGCCGTGCTCGAGGACCTTTCCGACGCGGCCTATTGGATCGAACCCAGGGCGAAGGGCACGTGCCCCGTGCTTGCTTGGGCATCATGGCAGATGCACCAGTGCGACCCTGAGGCAGTGATGGTCAGCCTGCACGCGGACCACCGGGTGCACGCACTGCCCGAGTTCCAGAAGACCATCCGAGCGGCGGCGGAGATCGCCCGCGCAGAGGACGTTCTGGTCTGTGTCGGGGCCGTTCCGGACCGAATCGAAATGGGGTTCGGCCATGTGGAACGGGGAGAAGCGCTCTCGACGGGCGAGGAGATTACCGCCCACCGCGTGACCGCGTTCCACGAGAAACCCGACGCCGAGACAGCGCAGCAGTACGTGAGGGATGGTCATCTGTGGAACACCGGCATCTTCGTGTGGAAGGTATCGACATTCCTTTCCGAGCTGGCCGAGCACGCCCCGGAGGTCTCGGAGTGCCTAACTCTACTGGGTCAGGACGCCGACGCATTCTTCGACGCGGTACCCGTGTGCGTAGTCGACAGGGCCGTCATGGAGCGTTCAGGGCGAGTGGCCATTGTCGAGGCCCTCTTCTCATGGGACGATGTCGGGAGCTGGGAGTCGCTTTCACGTTCACGGCCTGCGGATCCGAATGAAAACATTCTGATCGGCGATGCGGTCACGGTAGAAGGCAGAGGCAACATCGCTTTCGCGGATCAAGGCAATGTCGTGCTCTTCGGCGTGGACGATCTCGTCGTCGTACGTACGGGTGAGACCACGCTGGTGATGCCAAGGGAGCGTGCGGCTCACCTCAAGGACCTCATGACGGCGCTGAAGGGAAGCGAGCTATGAGTGGGACGAGGCTCTACCTCTTCGACGACGCCCGTGCACGGAACTGGGAGCCATTCGCGTTGACGCGACCCGTAGGAGAGCTGCTCTTCGGCTGCAGGACTCTGAGGGCCCGCGCGGAGCATGTGCTGGGACTAGAGTGCCACGGTCACGTCTCCGCGAGTGCACTAGTGACCTTCGAAGAAGAAGGAGCGGCACCGGGCGTTGCTCTTGACCAGATCGCTCGGGACCGTCCAGTCATACTTCTCTCCAGCCGTGTGGTACCTGACCTTCAGAACGTTGACCTGCCCAACGACCCCGCACGAATCACGGTCGAAGGTGCTCCCGCCGGGTGGATCGTGCCGCCCGGAGCCGAACTTCCCTCCGAGCCCTCGATACTCGATCCCGGCTCCGATGCGGGGGACGCTCTTGAACTCGAGCTCGACGGAATGATGCTTGAACGTCCCTGGGATCTTGTCGCGCGGAATGGGGCACAGGTTCGCACCGACGCACCGACGATGCCCAGCCTCGGCGTCGTGCCCTCCGGTGTGGTCGTCGTAGGCGACGGTACGATTTCGCTCGGCGAAGGCGCCGAGGTGGAGCCCGGAGTCACGTTCGACACTCGGAAAGGTCCTATCGTCCTAGATCGATGCGTGCGAGTCGAGGGACCAGCCCGCCTCGTAGGACCGCTATTCATTGGTCCTGGAACGATGGTGGCTGGAGGGACGATCTCGGCATCTTCGATCGGGCCTAGCTGCCGAGTTCGTGGCGAAGTCGTGGACTCCGTCCTTCTCGGATATGTGAACAAGGCCCACGACGGATACCTCGGCCATGCACTCGTCGGGCGATGGGTTAATCTCGGAGCGCTCACAACCAACTCGGACCTCAAGAACAACTACGGAACCGTTTCGGTCTGGACCCCCGATGGGAATCTGGACACCGGCCAGATCAAGATCGGCTGCTTCCTAGGCGATCATGTAAAGACTGGAATCGGGACCCTCCTGAACACTGGCACAGTCCTAGGCGCCGGCAGCAACATCTTCGGAGGCGCAATGCCGTCCACGTCGGTCCCTCCCTTCAGTTGGGGTTCGGGTTCGAATCTGACCGAATACCGTCTGGACAAGTTCCTGGAAACAGCGGAGCGAGCGATGGCCCGTCGCGACGTTACGCTCGCAGCCGGCATGAGGCGCGTGCTCGAAGCCGCCTGGAGCACGACCGCAGGTCGTCGCTCGGAGTGACCGCCTCGGTTCGAGTGACGAGGTCCAGCATGGGCTCACCATGAGAGTCTCAGTCCTGGGCAGTGGAAGTGCCGGCAACGCGACCTTCGTCTGGGCTGGCAACACACGCGTACTCGTCGACGCCGGCTTCAGTGGTAAGGACCTCGCACGCCGGCTCGAGACGCTCGGCCAGAGCCCCGACGAGATCGACGCAATCATCGTCACGCACGATCATGGCGACCATACGCGGGGCATGGGGATCTTCGCTCGCCGGCACGGTACGCCGCTGTACATGACCGAACCCACCCAAGCGGCATGCGCGAAGCTACTGAAGGGCCAAGAGACGATCGTCCCGTATCGGGCCGGACGTGCATTCAACATCGGAGACGTTCGTGTGGAGCCGTTCCTCACGGTGCATGACGCCGTCGATCCCGTCGGCGTCACGCTCGTCGACGAGTGCACAGGCCTTCGGCTAGGGGTCGCTACCGACTTGGGAAGGCCCTCCGCACAGGTCCGGCATGCGCTGTCGTCCTGTGACTTCCTGATTCTAGAGGCGAACCACGACGAGGTTCTTCTGCATACCAGCGCTTACCCAGCCTCGGTACGCCGCCGCATCGCATCGAGCCACGGACACCTCTCGAATCAGGCGGCAGCACGCTTAGTGATCGAACTACTGCACCCAAGGTTAGCCGGCGTCGTACTCGCCCACCTGTCCCAGGAGTGCAACCGACCAGAGCTCGCTCACAGTGTCGTCGGGCAGGCACTCGAAAAGGCCGGGTGGTCGGGACATCTCGACGTCGCGCCACAGGAGCGGCCAACCGCTCTGCTCGACGTGGAAGACCTGCGATTTAGGACAGGCCCCAGCCAGCTCAGCCTTCTCTAGAGGGGCAAGCCCGCATCCGGCCGCAACCGGATGGCAGCAGAGTTCGGCAGGACCGCGCTAGATCCCCAGCAGCCGGAGGAAGTCGTTGGAAAGCGCCCAAAGCATGATGCCTACAACGACCAAGAAGCCAACGTTGCTCCATTTCAGCTTCTGTTCGAGCGAAAGCCCTCGTCCGCCGCGCACGGCTTCGATTCCCAAGAATACCAGATGGCCACCGTCCAGCACGGGGATGGGAAGCAGGTTCAGTACAGCGAGATTGACGCTGAAGAGCGCCATGAAACGGAGGAACGTGTTCATGCCCGCGGCAGCAGCCTGACCGGATGCCGCACCGATGGTGACGATGCTACCCATCGAACGGGGCGACACGCCGCCGGTGACGAGATCCTTGAGGAAGCCGAGAATCATGCGAGTGATCGCGATGGTCTCTCGGTATCCGAACACGATGGCGTCGGCCACCGAGACGGGGTGGTAGACAATCTCACCAATTGGCGGATAAATCCCCGCCTTACCCAAAAGCGCCATGGAGCCGTCAAGGCTCATTCCCTCCTGTGAATCGAGCGTGAGGGGCCGCACGATCTGCACTTCATCGCGCACGATCCGGAGCTCAACACGCTCTCCGGGTCGAGCCTCGATCTCGCGTTTGAAGTCATACCAATGCTCGACCGGCACGCCCGAAACTGCGGTGATGCGGTCTCCACGCTCAAGCCCCGCCTTGGCCGCGGGTGAACCCGGCTCCAGGTCCCGAACACCAGCCTCGAGCCAGCTGGCAACCGACACGACGAGGTCCCGTCGGTCAGATTCCTCACCAGGAATACGGATTTCTATGATCGCACGGGGGTCGACCAGCTCGATCTCGATCGGACCGGGGTCGGACCGGTAGAGACCACTCTGCACATCGCCCCAGTCTTGGACTTCGGAATCACCAATCCGCACGAAGCGACTTCCGGCCGGAACGTCCGCGAGAGCCTCCGTGCCTGCCGGCAGGGTCGAAGCAACGACGTGGCCCAAGCGGGTAGTGCCCAGGTCACCCAGGCCCCACTGCGCGGCAACGAAGGTGTACACTCCGAACGCGAACAACATGTTCATGATCACGCCAGCCGATATCACGAACGTGCGCGCCCAGATGGGCTGCGCGTCGAAGTCGCCGGGGCGTGGCTGGCGCTCCGAATCCCCCCCACCCTCGAGGCGCTCCATCACCTCGTCGTCCATCCCTCCCATCTTCACGTACCCGCCGAGCGGGATCGCGCTCAGAACGTACTCCGTCTCTCCCCGCGTGAACCCAAAAATCTTGGGACCAAGGCCAATGGAGAACCGCTGAACGTCGATACCCACCGCTTTCGCGGCGCCGAAGTGGCCCAGCTCGTGCACAAAAATCAGCACACCGAGCACGATAACCGTTGCCAAAAAAGTCATGAAATCGTTCCCATTCTCGCCTCACCGAGCCGATGAACCACTTCCGTGGCTACCGCTCGCGCCGTCCCGTCGACGGCAAGCACATCCTCTACACTCGTTAGTTGTCCTACCCCGACTCCTTCGATAGCTCCGCAAACCACATCTGCCATCTCAGGAAACCGGATCCTTCCTTCCAAGAACGCGTGAACCGCAATCTCGTTCCCCGCGTTGTACGCAGCCGGTACCGCGCCGCCCTTCGCGCCTGCTTCGACCCCTAGGCCAAAGAGCGGAAACGCGGCCTGTTCTATCTGCTCGAACGTTAGCGGCGACGACCGCACAGGGTCGTACGTCCGCAACGCATCATCTTCCACTCTCTCAGGATAACTCAGTGCATACAGTATCGGCAGTTCCATGGTCGGAAGTCCGAGCTGAGACAGCACGGATCCGTCCACGAACTCCACGAAAGAGTGGATGATCGACTGAGGGTGTACCACTGCCTCGATCCGGTCATACGCGAGCCCATACAGGTAGTGTGCCTCGATGATCTCGAGCGCTTTGTTGGCGAGCGTGGCAGAATCGATCGTGATCTTGGCACCCATATTCCAAGTCGGGTGTCGCAAAGCGTCCTCTGGACGTACGTGCCAGAGGTCCTCCGGGTTCCGACCGCGAAACGGCCCGCCGGAGGCGGTGAGCACCAACTTCTGTACCTCGTCGGCCTTGCTCCCCGCGAGGCACTGCAAAATGGCGCTGTGTTCCGAGTCGATCGGTACGATCTCGCCCCCGCCGAGCTCCGCCGCCCGCAAGACCAGCGGGCCACCCGCAACTAAGGACTCCTTGTTCGCGAGCGCGAGCCTGTGCCCCGCCTGCAACGCCGCCAGCGTGGGCTCCAGTCCGGCAGCCCCCACCAGCGCATTCAACACGACATCGACTTCGGGATCGGCAGCGGCGGCGATCAACGCCTGGCGACCGGACTGCCACCGAGTCGAGCTGGAGTTCGCCGGAAGCGGGACGGATTCGTCGGCCAACACCGCCAGCTTCGGGGAGAACTTCTCCACCTGTGACGACAACGCCTCGACCCGGCTGTGAGCCGAGAGCGTGACCACCTGGAATCGCTCGGGGTGCCGCGCAATCACCTGAAGGGCGCTCTGTCCAATCGAGCCGGTAGATCCAAGGATCGCGACCCGAATCACCGCATGCCCGCCAGCAGAAGTAGAATGGCGTAGGACATCGGGAGTGCGACGATGAGCGCGTCAATACGGTCCAGAACGCCCCCGTGCCCTGGGAAGACCGTGCCCGAATCCTTCACTCCGGCCTCTCGCTTGAGCAACGACTCAGCGAAATCTCCGACCTGAGCACCCCCTCCTAGCACGGCGCCCACCGCCGCGGCGACAGCGATGCTTTTGACGGGGAGGCCCGGCAAGTACGGTTCGGCCACGAGAAACCAAAGTGCAGCCCCGCCGGCCGCGCCGACCAGACCGGCCATAGAGCCCAGCCAGCTCTTCTTGGGGCTAATCGACGGGAGAATCTTGGCTCGGCCCCAGGCGGTGCCAACGAAGAACGCGACGGGGTCCCCGATCCAAGCACTCGCCAACGGGAATGCCACGACCAGCAAGCCGATGCCTTCCACGGGACTCACGTCTCCCCACGCGTCGATCGAGGGCAGCCGGTGCAGCATGGGCACGAACGCCAGTGGGAAACCCACATAGAGCGTACCGAAGAGCGTGACTGCCACCGACGTGAGGGGTCGGTGACCCGGGCCACGTACGATCGCCGCGAGCAGAGCCACGGATGCGACGGCAACGATCGCGATCAGAGCCCAGGGGGCGAACGCTGTGAAGCTGGGGTACTGCTCAGCGAGAAGTACGAGCCCACCCGCGGCTGTAGCGCCCAGCCACCGAAATGGGCGGGTGCCCTCTTTCTGTTCGGCGAGTCGGTAGGTCTCCATCGCTCCGAGTCCAGCGAGGATCGCGACAGGTACTGCCAACACCCACCCGCCCCTATGGAGAAGCGCCAGGACGAGGGGAACCCCGACGAAAGCAACAGCCCACCTTCGCCCCAGCTCGTTCCGTGAACTCACGTCGCTTCTACGCGTCCGAATCGGCGTTCCCGCTGCTGATAGTCCAGAACGGCTTCGAAAAGAGTCTCTCGATCGAAGTCGGGCCAGAGCACCGGCGATATGTGAAGCTCCGTGTAGGCCAACTGCCAGAGCATGAAGTTGCTGAGTCGGTACTCGCCCGACGTGCGGATGAGCAAGTCTGGATCGGGCAGTCCAGTCGTGAAGAGCGTCGAACTCAACGCCTCCGCGTCGATCTCCTCCGCCGATAGCTCACCCAGAGCGACGCGCTCCGCCAGGATGCGTGCCGCGCGGACAATCTCTTCCCTGCCTCCGTAGGAGATCATCAGGTTGAGCCGTAGCTCAGTACCCCCACGCGTTCCCTCCACGATCGTCTCGACCGCGCGCCGCGTGCGGTCATCGACGCGATCCAGATCTCCCAAGATGTGAACCTCTACACCCTGCCTCTTCAGGTCGTCCCGTTCCTTGCGGGCGTAAAGCTGCAACAGGGACATCAGCGCCGAGACTTCGTCCTGGGGCCGGTTCCAATTCTCGGTTGAAAAGGCAAAGATCGTCAGAACCTCGATGCCAGCCTCGACCGCACCTTCGATCGTTTCGCGCACCGACTTCATGCCTTCCCGGTGCCCGAGGTGCCGTGGCAGGGATCGCTGGCGAGCCCATCGCCCATTCCCGTCCATGATGACGGCAACGTGGCGGGGTACGTCACCGCTCAAGCGAATGCGATCGATGCGCTGCGAGGACATCTAGAGGGTGACGTAGGAAATGGCCGAATTAGATGGCCATCACCTCTTCTTCTTTGTGCTTCATCAGTTCCTCGATCTTATCGCCGTACTCGTGAGTCAGCTTTTCGAGTGCCTCCTCGCGCCGGCGTCCCTCATCCTCGCCGAGTTCGTGTTCCTTCACGAGCTCGTGGACCTCCTCCCGCACGACGCGACGTGTGTGTCGAAGAGAGACGCGTCCGTCCTCCGCCATCTTGTGCAGGAGCTTTACATACTCCTTCCGACGTTCCTCGTTGAGGGGCGGAATCGGGATTCGGATGATGTTGCCATCGTTGGCCGGATTGAGCCCCAAATCCGCCACCATGATCGCCCGCTCAATATCCGCGAGTATGGTCTTGTCGAACGGCTGCACTACCAACAGGCTAGCCTCGGGCGTGCTCACGGACGCGACTTGATTGAGGGGCATCTTCGAGCCATAGGCGTCTACGCGTACGGTATCGAGAAGCGCCGGCGTGGCTTTCCCTGTTCGTACGGTGGCGAACTCGCGGCGAAGCGCCTCGAGCGCCGCCTCCATGCGCTTCTTTGCTTCCTCCACGGTCGGCATTAGGCCCTCCGGAGTCTTTGAAAGGGAGTCGAACTCTTACGATACAAGGGTTCCTACTTGCTCACCACGTATGGCACTCGATACGGCGCCGTGGTTTTCCAAGTTGAGCACGATGATCGGCAGGCCATTCTCCTTACAGAGTGCCACCGCCGCGGCGTCCATGACCGCGAGCTCGCGACTCACCACCTCTTGGAACGTGATCTTCGGGATGAACTCAGCATCTGGGTGCTTCACCGGGTCAGCGGAATAGACACCCTGCACCTTCGTAGCCTTGATGACCACGTCGGAGCCCATCTCGATCGCCCGCAAAACGGCGGCTGTGTCCGTCGTGAAGTAGGGGTTGCCTGTGCCACCCGCGAAAAGCACCACCCGGTCCTTTTCCATATGCCGGAGCGCCCGGCGACGGATATATGGCTCCGCGATCTCCTCCATACGAATCGCGGTCATGACTCGTGTCTCCACGCCCTTGTGTTCCAGCAAGTCTTGAACCGCCAGCGCGTTGATGATCGTGGACAGCATGCCCATGTAGTCAGCCTGAACACGGTCCATGCCTTCCTTGGAGGCCATCGCGCCTCGCACGATGTTGCCGCCGCCGATCACCACGCCTAGCGACACACCCATCTCTACGATGGATCGGATCTCGTCGGTGAGTTTGTCCACCACGGAGGGATCGATCCCAAAACCACGATCCCCGGCGAGAGCTTCGCCGGACAGCTTGAGAAGAACTCGCTGGTATCGAAGCTCTGGAACCGCGTCGCTCATCGGATCTTCCGCATTACGCTGCCCGTTGTTCCTCTCGTTACCTCGACGCATCCTAGCTTACCCGTTCTCGCCAATCTTGATTCGGTAGAAGCGCGCTATCTCGATCTTCTCACCTGTGCGGGCAGAGACCTCAGTGATCAGGTCCTGGATCGTCTTGTCGGTGTCCTTCACAAACGGCTGCGGCATGAGCGTGCTCTGCTTGAAGAACTTGTTCAACTTCCCCTCGACGATCTTCTCGGCGATTTCCTCGGGCTTGCCTTCCTGCTTTACCTGCTCAAGGTACACCGAGCGCTCCCTCTCGATGACTTCAGCTGGTATTTCGTCAGCAGACACAGCCAACGGCGCCATCGACGCGACGTGCAGCGCGAGATCCTTCGCGAGCGTCCTGAAGTCGTCCGTGTTCGCCACGAAGTCGGTCTCGCAGTTGAGCTCGACGATGACCGCCGTCCTGTTGTCGAAGTGGACGTAGCTGCCGATCGTGCCCTCGTTGGCTGACTTCTCAGCGCGCTTGGCTGCCTTTGCAGCACCCTTGGCGCGCAACCGATCGACCGCCTTGTCGAGATCACCCTCGGTCTCCGAAAGAGCTCTCTTGCAGTCCATCATGCCCGCACCGGTCATGTCGCGGAGCCTCTTTACGTCTTTCGCGCTGATTTTTGTATCGCTCATGGTACCGTTTTTTTCAGTCGGGGCTGTAAGAAAAGAGGCGGAGCGGACCGGAACTCCCGGTGCCTCTGCCGCCTCTCACCGGTCCTGCGTGTGCCAGGATCCAGCCGAGTTTGCCACTCGGCCGCGAGGGGGGACTATCCCTCGGACTTCGCAGACTGCCGCGTCCGCGCATCGACAACTGTCTTCACTCGCCGTCTGACTTCTCAGTCACGCCATCGTCGGACGGGGCTTCCTCCGGAGCTGCTTCATCCGGAAGGGTAACCTCACCCCCGGCGGCCTCATCGGCAGCCGCATCAGGAGCTTCCGTCTCCGCCGCTCCTTCGACCGCGCCCTCGGGAGCCTCTGCTGCGTCCGCCTCAGAATCGAGTTCTTCGGCTCCTTCCTCACCGTCTTTCAACTGGGCGATCGCCTCGGGACGCGGACGCCGCTTGCGACGCGGGCGCCTGCGCTGCGGAGCCTGACCCTCTGTGGTCTCCCCGGTTTCAGTCGAGTAAACCGTTGCGGCAAGATCGTCGACTCGGCGACGGTCCTCGTCTGGAACCTCTCCGTGTGCGACGTCAATCGTATCAGCGATCGCCTTCGCGATAAGACTGACCGCACGAATGGCGTCGTCGTTGCCCGGAATGGGGAAATCGACGAGATCCGGATCGGCATTCGTATCGGTGATCGCGATGATCGGAATACCGAGCTTGGCGGCTTCCTTTACCGCAATCATCTCCCGTTTGGCGTCTACGATAAAGATCGCGCCAGGCAGGCGGCTCATGTCCTTCACACCCACGAGGTACTTGTCCAGCTTGATGCGCTCTCGGTCCAGGACGAGCCGCTCTTTCTTCGTGTAGAACTCAAAAGCGTTTTCTTCCTGACCGCGCTCGAGCTCCTTCAGCCGGCGAATCTGTTTCCGGATCGTCTGGAAGTTAGTGAGCATGCCACCGAGCCAACGCTCCGTCACATAAAACGCACCGCAGCGTGCGCCTTCCACCTCGACGATGGAGCGAAGCTGTTTCTTCGTGCATACGAAGAGGACCTTGTCACCGCGCAGCACGACCTCACGAATGGCCTGCTGGGCGATCTTGAGTCGATCGAGCGTCTTGCGCAGATCGATGATATGGATGCCGTTGCGCTCGGTGAAGATGAAGGGCTTCATCTTCGGATTCCAGCGGCGTGTCTGGTGGCCGAAGTGTACTCCGGCCTCCAGAAGCTGATTGAGGCCTACGTCAGACATTTCGCAATCTCTTTTTATGGGGCCGATTGATTACGCCCCGATCAGGATAGCAGAGCGCTGGCACGCCCTGAGCACTTCGTACTGCTGAACCTCATAACGCTTCGAGAACTGGAAGCGCTTTCTAACGCTTCGAGAACTGGAAGCGCTTGCGGGCTTTCGGCTGTCCGGGCTTCTTGCGCTCCACCTGACGCGCATCCCGGGTGAGCATGCCCTTCTCGCGGAGGACCGGGCGCAACTCTTCGTCGTGTTGCACGATCGCTCGCGCCAGTCCCATACGAACCGCGTCTGACTGCCCCGTGAGGCCGCCTCCGTGGACGCGTACAGTCACGTCAAACTGCCCCTCGAGCTCGGTGATCTTAAAGGGCTCCGCCAGACGGATCTGGTGCGTCGGACGGGGAAAATAGTCAGTAATCTCACGACCATTGACCTTCCACTCGCCGCTGCCAGGCCGCAGAATTACCCGCGCGACCGACCTCTTACGGCGTCCCACCGTCTGAATCTGGTTTTTGACTTCGCCTGCCATATCGCTCAGATGCCTCTTCAGATGTCCAGGGGCTCGGGCAGCTGGCCCTGATGGGGATGATCCGTGCCCGCGTAAACCTTCAATTTCTTTCTCATTGCGCGACCGAGAGCGTTCTTCGGCATCATTCCCTTAACCGCCAGTTCAATCACGCGCTCCGGGCGTGTTTCGATCATGCGGCGAAAGGGGATGTGCTTCTCGCCACCCATATAACCGGAATGGCGGAAGTACGTCTTCTGTTCGGCTTTCTTACCGGTGAGCACGACCTTCTCGGCGTTGATGACAATCACGTTGTCACCGACGTCCAAGTGAGGCGTGTACATCGGTTTATGCTTACCCCGAAGCACCACGGCGATCTGCGTGGCGAGTCGTCCGAGCGGCCTGTCGGCAGCGTCGACGACCCACCAGTGATGCGTGATGTCTCCGGCTTTTGGCGTATACGTTCTCATGCCCGCTATCAATCAAAATGGCTATTCTACTACAGAGCTATGAATGATATCCGTGACCCATATGGGTGTCAACGGGCGTTTGGCCTTGTTTGACGGGGCTTTCAGAGGGGTCAGCTGGCGACCGCTTCGGACCTAGATGAGGGTCTCGAGAAACCTCGCTCTCGAGGCATGACGCAACCGAACCAGCGCCTTTCCCTTGATCTGCCTTACTCGTTCCCGCGTGACACCGAGAATGGCGCCGATTTGCTCGAGCGTCATCGGCTCTTGATCGTCTAGACCAAAGTACAGCCGCAGGATCTTTGCCTCACGTTCCTTGAGCGTACCCAACGCTTCCTCGACGGTGTTCTTGAGCGCGTGCGAATACGCTTCGTCCTCAGGACCCGGCGCGTACTGGTCGGGAAGATAGTCGAGCAATCGATTGTCTTCCCCCGGCGTCATCGGGGCATCTATGGACAGGTGTGACTGGGAGACCGCAAGCGTGCGCTCGACCTCTGCCTGCGTGATGTCGAGGTCCTCGGCAATTTCCCCGACGGTGGGCTCCCTCCCCAATTCCTGCAGCAGCGTCGAGCTTCGACGGCCAATGCGGTGGAGCGCCCCAGCACGATTCAGGGGCACTCGTACAATGCGGCTTTGCTCTGCTAGTGCCTGGAGGATCGCCTGCCGGATCCACCAAACGGCGTAACTGATGAACTTGATGCCCTTGGTTTCGTCGAACTTATGAGCAGCTCTGATAAGCCCCAGGTTTCCCTCGTTGATCAAATCGGAGAGAGGGACCCCTTGGTTTTGATATTTCTTAGCGACAGATACAACGAAACGGAGGTTCGAACGCACGAGCTTGTCGAGCGCTTCCTCTTCGCCGACGCGGATCAACTTGGCGAGGCGCGCCTCCTCCGCTCTGTCGATCAACGGATAGCGGCTGATCTCTTTCAGATACTGATCCAGCGAGCCTTCCTTGAAGGAACCGCGTTGGGCGGAGAAGGTCATTGCTGAGTAACACTAGTGTCTCTGAAGGAGCGGGCAGCGTCGGCGCACCGAAGCTAGCGGCCGACCAGAGCACGTCGGGAAGGTAGAATCGGACGCACTCAGGTATCGCGCAACCGGGCAGGGAGCCGAGGCCCCTCTTCGAACGCCACAGCTGGCTAGTGGACGGCTGCTCCGATGCGGCTCCAACGGATCTCCCAAAGCCAGGGCGCACGCTCGCCCCTTCGCGGGTCGAAGGAGTAGTAGACGAACCAGGGACTACCTCGGACCGCATCCTCTGAGACAAAGCCCCAATACCGAGAGTCCTCACTGTTGTCCCGGTTGTCGCCCAAAACGAAGTAGCGACTTTCCGGCACCACGATGGGCCCCCAATTGTCCCGTGTCGGCTGGTATTCTCGGACCGGGGCAGCGACCAAATGGTTGGATTGCCATCGCATGTCCGGGTGTTCGGCATCACCGCGCCGATCGACGTATTGAGCGTACGGTTCGTAGACCGGGGCGCCATTCAGGTAGAGACGCTTGTCTCGCATCTCCAGCGTGTCCATCGGGAGACCGACCAAGCGCTTCACATAATTCCGATCGGGCTCACGCGGAGGATTGAAGACGATCACATCCCCGCGTTCAGGCTGCTTAATCCCCGGCAAACGGAGGTCTGTGCCCGGAACCTGCGCGCCGTAGAGGGCCTTGTTCACCAGCAGGAAATCACCGACCAGCAAGGTGCCCTCCATCGACGAGGTAGGGATCTTGAAAGCCTCGACGCCCAACGACCGAATCACGAGGAACAGCACGAACGCGACAAAGAGCGACCTGACCCAGTCCCGAATACCGGCAAGGAGTCCGGTTTCAGCGGCGCGGTGCTGTTGGTGGAGAATCTGCCCTACGACGCTCCGGTCTCCCCCCGATCCTCGCACAGCGTCCTCGCTTCTTGCCAAGACGTTCGAAGGCGCCCGCCAGCTCCGATTAGCCCATCCGCCGGCAGCACCCGCGGGAAAGCGCGCGCGGCGGCGGTTGTCAGACGTACACAGCCCGTCCGACCTCGTTCCTTCGGAGACACTGCGCCGAATGAGCGATCGCGTATAGCCTTATGGACGTCGAACCTGGAGATCATATATGCCCATGCTCGCTCTCATGCGTTCCGGTCGAGGCGGGAGCCCTCTATCGCTCCTCGCGACGCTGCTCGTCCTGTCAGGCCTCTTCGCCATGATCCGGGGTCCTAGCTCGACCACGCGGGACGTCGAACAGACTTCTCAATCGTGCGAAGAAGTTGATGACCCACTCTGTGCCTCTGAAGGCAACGGAGCAGCGCGCAGAGGGCTCACAGGGGCGGGGGGGCCGTGCTCTCCGCCGAGAGCGCATGCCTTAATGTTGGATATCTGTGCGCCGAACTCGAGTCCACTGGGACCGTGTAGATCCGCCGATGGAAGGACCACGAGGGCACGATCGTCGTACACATTCCGAGGCCTGATTTTCTGCCCGCGGGTGAGGCGCGGCGCCTTCAAGTCGGAGCCGCAGCGGGGGTGCGGCAGTGGAGCGGCCAGCCTTTCCCAATCTCCGTGGACGAGCGAGGCAACCGTGAAGCAGATTTCGCGGTGGAGTGGCGGAGGACGATGGGCGGGCGCCAGATCGGGGTAGCGCGCACCCAATGGTCAGCGGAAGAGGGCCTTGAGGTGATTATGCTCGAACTCGCCACACAAAGCCCCTTCGGGGGGAGCGGCACGTTGGATCCCCGGCAAGTGCGGCTCACTGCGGCTCACGAGATGGGCCATGCACTGGGCATTCTCATGCACAGCAACAACGAACGTGACGTGATGTATCCGAGCAATACCGCCACCTCTTTGAGCGTACGTGACTACCGCACCATGGAGGCCCTGTACGCGTTGGTGGACGGCACGCGAATCATCCGTTGAGTCCGCGTATTCCCCAAGTCGGCTACACAGCACAAGCTCAATTCCCTCTGCCTGCAGGGACTACGTCGGCTAAGCGTCCCGCACGAGACCGTATCGTTCGATCTTCTTGTAGAGATTCGAGCGTGGCATCTCAATCCGGCGCGCGGTCTCAGTAACGTTCCAATCGTTCTCACGCAGCTTTTGAACGATGTACGCACGCTCAGCGCTCTCCTTGAACTCTCCGAAGGTGTCGAGCCCGAGGATCTCCCCACCCATGCTTTGAGAGCCGCCCTTCCCCGACGCAAGCAGATCGACGTCTTCCGGCCCCACCTCGGGTGACTCGGAGAGAATGAGCAAGCGTTCGACCGTGTTGCGAAGCTCCCGTACGTTCCCCGGCCAAGAGAGCTCCCGCAGCCGCTCGACCGCCGACGCAGAGAAGCGCTTCGGGGCCACGCCCTGCCCGTTCGTCATCTGCTCGCAGAAATGGTCGATCAGCATCGGGATGTCGTCGCGTCGCTCGCGCAGAGCCGGCAGGACGATCGGGACTACGTTCAACCGGTAGAAGAGATCCTCCCGAAAGGCCGCGATCTCGATCTGTTGCTCGAGATCCTTGTTCGTGGCTGCGATCACACGGACATCCACCTTGATGGACTTGGAACCACCAACACGAGTGAGGACGCCCTGCTCGAGTACGCGAAGGACTTTCGCTTGAGCCTCGAGCGACATGTCTCCGATCTCGTCCAGAAACAGCGTTCCGCCATCCGCCTGCTCGAACTTCCCTTCACGATCAGCGATAGCTCCGGTGAACGAGCCCTTCATGTGCCCGAAAAGAGCCGACTCGATGAGTTCCGACGGGATCGCCGCACAGTTGACCTCCACAAAAGACTGGTCCGCTCGTGGCGACAGCCTATGTATGGCTCGCGCGACTAGCTCCTTGCCGGTCCCGTTCTCGCCCGTGACCAGAACACGAGCCTCAGTCGGGGCGACCTTTTCCACCCGGTCCAATACCTGCCGCACCTCGTATGACGCCCCCACGATCTCGTATCGACTTTCGACCTGGCTCTGGAGATCCGCGATGCTGTCGGTAAGCCCTTTGAGCTCGAGCGCCCGTCGTAGCGTAACCAACAGTCGATCCGTGTCGAGCGGCTTCTCGAGGAAATCATACGCGCCGTTTCGGGTTGCTTCGATCGCGGTTGCGATCGTCCCATGACCAGAAATTATCACCACTAACGCACCAGGACACTCGCTCCGCAGACGGGCCAACACCTCCAATCCGTCCATCCCAGGCATCTTCACATCAAGGAAGATCACGTCGGGGTGGAACGGCTCGGCCGCGAGCAGCGCATCGGGCCCATCCTCGGCGGCACGAACCTCGTGGCCCTCGTACTCGAAGACCTGCACCAGCGCTTCCCTGATGCCCTTTTCGTCATCGACGACCAGTAGCCTCGCCATCTACCGCAATCCCTGGGGCTCGTCATCCGGGCTAGAATCCACCTCCGCAAGCATCACGAGGCTGTCTCTCTGCACGAAGACCGAGCGCAGTCCATCGGGTAGTGGCACCTCGAGCGCGTCGTCGGGCAAACTGGCGGGCCCCGACCGTCCAAATGCGCTGAGCACTTCCGCAACCATCCGCGTCGGAAGGGGAATCCTCGCAGCCTGGACCCGGTCGACGACCAGCGCCATGTGGCGCTGGTCCAGGGGCACGAGCGAGCCGCGGACCTCGAGCAAGATCGTGTCTGGAAGTAAACCGAGGATGTCATCGAGTCGGGGGAAATTCGGGAACGACTCGACAGCGACTCGCGCCGACACATTCACCTGACCTCGGTCGAGCTCGATGGTGAGCGCGGTAACCCCAGGAGGGATCATCCCAGGCAATGAATACCGTACCACCGCCGACAACTCGGTTCCGCCGAGCATCAGCCGGTCGCCGGTCTCTCCGGCACGGAACTGCTCAAAGAGATCCAACGTCTGCTCGGCGAGTTCCGGCGTTGGCTGCGCCTCAGGGACGACAGGTCCTGCGGGTTCGATGCCGAACACCCGCTCGATATTCGGGAAGACCGCTGGCCCCCACCGAAAACCGGCGTACGCCACGAGGATCAGACCGACAGCCAACGCGAGCTTCTTCAAAGGGACACTGCCGTCTTCAAGTGTCGAGTTTGGCGCTGGACAGCACTCTGTACCTCGCACCGTCCTTGGACACGTTGCTGCGAATGAGATCGACCGACCGCACTTTCACCTCGGCTGAGAATTCCATATCGGCAACGAGCTGATCGAGTCCTCGGAACGCACCTGCTCCATCCCTGTCGTCCGCTCTGCCCAAGGTGATATGGGGATGAAACGCTCTTGTTTCCGCATCGAAGCCACAGTCGCCCATCGACCACTCGAGGTCCTGCTTGAGACACCGGAGCGCGGCAGTCGCACCCAGGCCCACCCAGAGCAAGCGAGGCCGCCGAATCGTCGGAAACGCTCCAAATCCACCAAGTTCCGTCGAAAAGCTCTTGGTCGCACTCGCGACTTTCACCATCGCCGCCTCAATGGGAGGAACGGCTTCGGACCGGACTTCTCCGAGGAACTTGAGCGTGACGTGAAAGTTATCGAGCCCAATCCACCGGACCGGCATCTCCTCTTCTCGCAGGACACGGGCAGCGCGATAGATCCGCTCCCGCAGCTTCTTCGGGAACGTGAGACCAATGAAGAGCCGCATTCTGTCTCGATTCCTAAGAGTGAATGTTCTAGTGTGCGCCTAATACTGAATCCTGAGCTACACGCGACACCCCTCTCACGGTCCAGTCGATCCGCTTTGCGCAGTTGACCGGGCCGCAAGGGGCACGCCACCGTATCGCTGCTCATTCCGGTCCGTCCAGGAGCACCCTCTGAGTCGGATAGGCGAACTCGATGTCCGGCGACTCCGCAAACGTGTCCAGAATCCTCTCCCAGAATTCCTCCGCGGTTCCCCGACGCTGCCGCGGCCGGCAAAGGTAGCGGATCGCCAACAGCACCCCTGCGTCCAAAACCGATGTATACACGGCGGGTGTCAGCGTCGGGAAACGGATGAGGAAGCGCCTATCGGCGTTGGCCTGCGAACCCTGCGCTTCGGCGACGACCTCCTGCGTGAGCTCGGTCGCCAGAGCCGTGAGCAACCCTTTGGCTCGTCGCCAATCGCTCTCGAACGTTACGAGGACTGGCGGTTCGTTCCAGAGTTAGGCGAAACCGTCGGAATAATTGGCCAGCGGCTCGGTGAAGACCTGAGCATTTGGAACATGGATCATGCGTCCGGTACCCTGGTCCGCCTGAACCCAGT
>Ga0114996_10002615_pt1 | contig 23164 bp, 17 predicted proteins | sample ArcticOcean_MG_C_4_FD_87039 | JGI IMG/M metagenome (GOLD analysis project Ga0114996, IMG submission 87039) | Marine microbial communities from western Arctic Ocean - ArcticOcean_MG_CB4_134 | ecosystem: Environmental > Aquatic > Marine > Oceanic | place: Arctic Ocean: Canada Basin | collected... | reverse complement strand
GGGCTTCGAGGCTCTAGCTCACTTCGTGGCGGGGGGAAACCTGACCGGAGCGTTCGGTCGCTTCTTTACCGACAGTTTCACTCCGAGCACCTCGCTCCTGAGCAGGATCTTCGGTCTGCACACGAGCCTTTTGCCTCTTGTGCTCATCGCTCTCATCGCCCTGCACTTCTGGCTGATTCGCCATCTCGGGATCCACACGGACCCCGGGGACGGTGGGGGCGGCGGTGTGGGCGGCACGGAAACCGGCGTTTTCAGGATGCATACCACGCGGCTTGCCGGGTTCAGCCTTGTGTTTCTTGCCGTACTCGGCGTGCTTGCGGTCTTGGTTCCCGAAGGGATCGGTTATCCTGGGGTTGCGGGGGTGGAGATCACGAAGCCGTTCTGGCCTGTACTTTGGGTCTACGGCCTTGAAAATTTGTTGGGCGCCTGGGGGATGATCCTCGGTCCCGCGGCTATCTTTCTCTTTTTGATGGTGGTGCCTCTGCTCGATCGTGGGGCGGACCAGACGCCCGGCAAACATGGTTGGGTGGGCTGGCTGGCGGTTGCGTTGGGAATCCTAATCGTCGGACTGTGGGTATATGGTGTGTTCGGGGAGGCCCGGGAACATATTGGGATGTAACCCCGATTGGGATGAGACGTAGGTTGGGGTGTGGCGTAGGTTGGGATAAGTATACGTTGGGATAAACGTAGGGTCGGATAGACGTAGGTTGGATGTTACACGGCGAGGAGTGCGAAGATGCGTAAGCAAATGAACATGAGTATCCCGCTGATAGGGAGGTTGGCTCTGTTCGGAACAGTCCTTCTGACGATGGCGGCCGTTCACGGCGCCGCACTGAAGAGCACGGAGACGGCGGTCGAGGCGGGCAAGATGTTGCCGCTCGAAGGGACGGGTTTCCACGCAGGACAGACGGTCAGGCTGGTCCTGCTCGGATCGCTGACGGAGTACACGCTTCGAGAGGTGACCCTTGACGATAACGGAGTGTTCGCGCTCGACCTGGATGTTCCGGTGGATGTGCGTCCCGGCCAATATCAGTTGGTGGCGTTGTCCGGCGAGGACACGCGCGAGGCGCAGATGGACCTGTCTGTGATGGCCGTCTCCCAGGTTGCGGCGGCCGACAGCCACGACCAGGCGGCCGGGCATACCGAAGCCATGGATGCCGGCGCGCGTGCCGAAGAGATGACCATCGCGAGAGCCACCACCGGTGCCGGATGGGGTGTGATCGGCCTGTTGATCGGGCTCGCAGGGGGTGCGGGTGCGATGCTGCTCCGGGGGACTCCCGAAGTCGAGGCATAGGGCGGCTGCTTACGGTGGGACGAGGTCTGCATGAAGAAGGGTAGCAGATGCCTTTGGCTCTCCCTCTGTCTGGCCCTGATGACCGCGACTGCTGCCTGTGCGCAGGAGGACGAACACCTCGAGAAGGTGCGACGGGTCCTGTCTTCGACACCGCTCTTCGATGGCCACAATGATCTTGCGTGGGCCATCCGTGAACAGGAGGGTGAGCCACACAACGTGCGGGCGTACGACCTCCGAGGCACCACATCAGGCCACACCGACATCGCCCGCCTGCGAGCCGGCATGGTCGGCGCCCAATTCTGGTCAGTCTACGTCAACATGGCGTCGGTCGAAGTGGGAGCGGCCAGGGTTCAGTTAGAGCAGATCGACATTGCACGGCAGGTCATCCGCACGTACCCCGATGTGTTCGAACAAGCGTACACTACCTCGGACGTGGAGCGGATCTTCAGATCGGGCAAGATCGGATCGGTGCTTGGGATGGAGGGCGGCCACGTCATCGAGAACTCTCTCGGTGCGCTCCGGGCCTTCTATGATCTGGGTGCGCGGTACATGACCCTCACCCATTCGGGTAATACCGACTGGGCCGATTCAGCGACCGACGACCCGGAGCATGGGGGCCTGACGGAGTTCGGCAGGGAGGTGGTACGGGAGATGAACCGCCTCGGCATGTTGGTGGACCTGTCCCACACGTCCACGGAAACGATGAACGACGTCCTTGATGTCACAGAGGCACCTGTGATTTTCTCCCATTCCGGAGCTCAGGGGCTGACCGGCCATCGAAGGAACGTGCCCGATCAGGTCCTCCAACGCCTTCCGGAGAACGGGGGCGTGGTTATGGTCGTCTTCTACCCCTACCATGTGTCGGAGGCCCTGCGCACGTATGACGGTCCGGGGGATCCTCCGTGGGCTACTCTCATCGACGTGGCCGATCACATCGAATATGTCCGTGATGTCGCCGGGATCGACCATGTGGGTCTCGGGGCGGACTACGACGGAATGGAGCCGGATCCACCCCCTGAAGGGCTCGAGGACGTGTCGAAATATCCCGCGCTCCTCGCCGAGCTCTCCCGACGCGGCTGGAGCGAGGACGACCTTGCGAAGCTCGCGGGAGGGAACGTGCTCCGTGCTTGGGCGGCGGCCGAGAACGCGGCGGCGGGAATCCAGGAGCAGCGCGGACCGTCGAACGCAACGATCGAGGATCTGGATGGTGGCTCTGGAGGCCGGGACTAGGACAGGTCGACCTCCCCCATGGGCGTCTTTAGACGGGCCTGTAGTCGGGGCTCGGGCGCCGCAGCCATCACAATGCCGCCATCGGGTTCGCTGAGAACCGGACGAAACCAATCCAGAACGGGCTGCAGCCTGTCTGCATCAGGATCATTCCCGACAGCAGCCTGGACAGTGTCCGTAGAGCACCAGTTCGTGTGCGTCAACCGCGAAGCCCGGGGGCGCCAGCCGCTCCACGTCTTCCGGACAGGCACGGACGTCGAACGCCAAGCCGCACCCCCGGCAGATGAAGTGGTGATGATGAGGTTTCCCGCACCGCTCGTAGCGGGGCGGCTCGCCGGGTAGATCGACGGAGTGGATCCACCCCTTGTCCGACAGGGAGTTGATATTGCGATAAACGGTGGCGATACCGAGCGAGGGGACGAACCTCCGGCCCGCCGCCAGCACCTCGTCGGTGCTCAGCGGCCTGTGTTCACGCGTGAAGACCTCACGTATGGCCCGCCGCTGTTTGGTATCGCGTTCCACCAGAACCACCCCTCGTTGGGTTCGTGTCTCTTGATAATCGGTTATCGTTTAGGCATTATCAAGTCATACGGGTCTGGTCGCATTTGTATCACCCTCTTACAGGTCGGGGACGTGGAATCAAGAACGATCTGGAAAGGTGTCGGGGAGGCGTCGGCCACCTCAGGCCAGGGTCGGAGCTCCGTTTGGTTCGGGGCCCTCCCGGCAATCTGCGCTGTGCACTGTCTGGCGATGCCGATTCTTGCCTCGACCCTTCCGTTCTTTGCGGCGACACACGCCTGGGAGGCGTGGCTCGTGGCCCTCTCGGCCCTGCTGGTGGCTCTCACGCTGGGGACTTCCTGGAGGCTCCACGGTCGGTGGTCGGTCTGGGCCCTCGCCTCGCTCGGTTTGGCGGTCTGGATCGCGGCACTCGCCGGGTGGCTCGGTACGTTGCCGGAGAGCCTCATGTCTCCCTTGGGAGGCCTGCTTGTTGCGCTCTCACTGTTCTGGAACGGACATCTGAGACATCAGGCCGTGTGCGGCGCCTGCGCCTGTCCAGTCCACCCCCCGCAGACCTGAAGCCAAAATCTCAAGAGGGTTACCGTGAAGTGTGTCTCCGTGAGAAGTTTGGCCCTCTTCGCCGTGCTCGCCATGTGGTCACCGGTTTCGACGGACGGTCAGGCCAGACGCTCCGGCGAAGCTGGACTGTCCTCGGACGCCAGGCTGAATCCGCCAGGGCCACTGGCGCCGGCCACGATAGCGCGTACGAACAACGGGCGGGCCACGGTTCGGGCGGTGAGGCTTCCGGAGCCACTGAACGTGGATGGAGTACTGGACGAAGCTGCGTACCAGACCTCCCCAATTACAGGACTCATCCAGACCCTTCCTCTCGAGGGTGAGCCGGCCTCAGAGAGGACGGAAGCTTGGGTGTTTTACGACGACGACAATCTCTACCTAGTGTGCCGTTGCTGGGACGCTGCGCCCCCGGAGGAGTGGACCGCCAACGAAATGAGGCGTGACGCCCCCCAGCTACGACAGAACGACGCTTTCGGTGCACTTTTCGACACGTTTCATGATCGCCGCAACGGCTTCCACTTTTATACGAATCCGCTTGGAGCACGGGCCGACCAATGGATCACGGACGAGGGGAACCCGAATCCGGATTGGAATCCGGTCTGGTTCGTGCGCACCGGTCGGTTCGACGGCGGGTGGACGGTGGAGATGGCAATTCCCTTCAAGTCCCTTCGGTATCTCTCCGGAGAAGGACAGACCTGGGGTATTCAAATACGGCGCGTTATCCGCCGGAAGAACGAATTCGCGTATCTCGGGTTCGTGCCGGCTTCGACCGGTGGCTCGACCAGCATCTTCCGTGTCTCGGCCGCGGCGGATCTCGTTGGCCTGGATCTGCCTTCGGCCGGTAAGAACATCGAAATCAAGCCTTATGCGACATCGAGTCTGACGAGTGATCTCACGCTTACCGAGCCGAAGTCGAACGAAATCGACGGAGACTGGGGTGGCGATATCAAGTTCGGAATCACGGCCAACATCACCGCGGACCTAACCTACAACACGGACTTCGCTCAGGTGGAGGTGGATGAGCGGCAGGTGAACCTGAGCCGTTTCAACTTACAGTTCCCCGAAAAGAGAGAGTTCTTTCTAGAGGGCAGAGGGACGTTCGACTTTGGAAGGCGGGCCTTTAGTGGTGGCGGTGGCGGTGGCTTCGGAGGCAGTGGCGCAGTGCCCACGGTTTTTTATTCCCGACGGATTGGGTTGAGTGGCTCCGACGTCGTTCCGATCCTGGGTGGTGGTCGGGTGACCGGTAAAGCGGGGCGGCTGGGGTTCGGGGCCATGAGCCTCCAGACCGACAACGTCGGTGGAGTTGTACCCTCGACGAATTTCAGCGTGCTCCGGGTCAAGCGGGACATCCTAGGGCGCAGCAACATCGGCGCGATCTTCACGAATCGGTCGGAGTCGGTGGCGGCTGATGGCTCGAACCAGGTGTACGGCGTCGATGGCAGTTTCAACTTCGGCGAGAACGTCAACTTCGGCGGGTTCTACGCAAGGTCGCAGACGCCAGGCGGGAACAGCGAGAATGAAAGCTACGTGGGTCGGGGGGGGTACGGAGGGGACCGGTACGGACTGAACGCTGATTACACCGTCGTGGGTGACAACTTCAATCCTGAAATCGGCCTTGTCCGCCGCCGCAACTTCCGCCGTTATGCTTCGACGGCGCGGTTCAGCCCGCGCCCGCAGTCGATCGAGTGGATACGCCAGTTCGGATTGTCTGGCGGCTATGAGCGGATTGAGAGTCTAGACGCGGGGGTGCTCGAGACCGAAGTCTGGAACGGCGGGCTAAGGGTCGAGTTCGAGAACAGTGACCAGGTTTCGGTACGGGGCGCCGTCAACTTCGAGCGGCTCGATGCGCCTTTACGGGCGTCGAGCGAGGTTTCTATTCCGGTCGGTGATTACGACTTCAACAGCATCACCTTTCAGTACAATCTCGGGGGTCAGCGTCGGGTTTCGGCGTCTATGTCCTTTGAAATCGGCGAGTTCTACGACGGCACCATCAGGGCCATACGGTTCCGCCAAGGTCGCATCTCGGTGTTGGATCAGTTTTCTCTGGAGCCTAGCGTTTCGTTCAACGACGTGAAGCTGCCGGCCGGTGATTTCACGACCAACGTGTTTGGCCTGCGGGGCGACTGGGCATTCACGCCGTTGATGTTCGTGGGAGCGTTGGTCCAGTACGACTCGGACAGCGACTCGTTCAGCAGCAATTTGCGCCTCCGGTGGGAGTATGCCCCCGGGAGCGAGTTCTTTGCGGTTTACACCGATGAGCGGACTACCCTTGGGCGCGGCTACCCGGAGCTCCAAAACCGAGCCTTCGTGCTAAAGATCAACAGACTCCTTCGGTTCTAGCCGCGCGGCCGAGAGACTTGCCCCTCCCCTAGGGGAGCCCGTATTCTCGGTGCTTCCCGTGAAGGATTCCGCTGTCGCGCATCCAGCTTGGAGGGCCTTGCCGTGAAGGTGAGTTTACCGGTTGCCCTGGGGGCGGCTCTACTCCTGACGGGAGGTGCCGCAACGGGTCTGCGAGGCCAGGCGCCCACGACCTTCATCGTCGAGAGTCCGACGATGACCACAGGCAGGTACATGCCCCGGGACTATTCTCCGGACGGGAGAAACCTTTCTCCTCCTCTCAGTTGGAGGGGCCTCCCCTTGGGGACGCGCCAACTTGCGGTGATCTCTCAGGACTACGGTGCAGGCCGTCCACCACCGTGGGTGCATTGGATCATCTATAACATACCGGGCGATGCCCAGGGTCTGCCGGAGGGTATTCCTTTCGATCCGGATCACCCCATGCCCGCGGAGATTGCCGGGGCGGTCCAAGGGAACAATGGGTGGGGTTTGCCGGCCTACCGTGGCCCCGCACCCCCCCCCGGTAGTGTGCACAATTATCACTTCGCCGTCTTCGCCCTCGATGAGGAGCTCAATTTGCCGCCAGGCCTCGATCGACTTGAACTGCTGCTGGCGATCGAGGGGCACGTGATCGGCCAAGGAGATATGGTAACACTGTATGAGCGGCAGCCCATGAACGAGTTTCCCCGATGATCCGAGGCTCCGGCGCCTCGGCACTGTTGGTGGCTCGCGAACTTCTGGGACACCACACTAGGAGAAGAATTCATGACTGACTCGAACCGCCGGCCTCCGGCCATCTCACGGAGAGATCTTCTCCGGACGGCTGGGGTAGCCGGAGCCGCGGCGCTCGTGCCTGGCGCTGTGGCCGGTGTCAGGGAAGAAACGCCGGCGACCCCGTCCCCCGCCGCGGCCGTGGAGGTTCAGGGGAGGGTCGGCAGCTCGTTGCCGTCCGAGACGGCGCCGCTGGTCGCCCGTCCACTTACGAATCTTACGGCCCGAGAGACCGAAATTCTCAGCGCGATGGTTGATCGCCTGATCCCATCCGACGAAATGGGTCCGGGCGCTCTCGACGCTGGGGTTATTCGGTACATCGATCGCGCTTTGAGCGAAGCCGAGTCCGATGCGGCAGATGCGTATCGGTCCGGCCTGGCGGCTCTCGACACCTACAGCCGTTACACACGAGGGGGGCCGTTCATCGACCTCTCCACGATCGATCAGGACTCGGTGCTCATCGACGTCCAGATCAGTGCGGCGACCGGCGCGGGCGTCGGCTTCGTGGGCGGTTCCGGCTCGTTTTTTAACATGGTGAAGAGCCACACCTGGCAGGGGATGTTCGGCGACCCCGAGTACGGGGGCAACGTGAACTTCGCCGGGTGGGATCTTCTCGACTATCCGGGCGTGCGTTTGGTGGTAAGCCCGGAGGACCAGCGACGTCTGGAAGCGGACCAGTTGGAGCCGGTCCGGCGTTCCGCGTACGACTACCCGATATTCGAATGACCACACAACTTCGAGAGACCGACGTCGTCATCGTGGGAATGGGCGCGGCGGGTGGGGTCGCCGCCTTACCGCTGGCGGAGGCCGGACTGAGCGTAGTGGGCCTCGAGGCCGGGACCTGGCTCGACCAGCGCGACTTCGCCCCCGACGAGATCCGGAACAACTATCGTGATTGGCCCATGTTGGTGAAAAAAGCCGAGCAGGAGCGACCCACGTCCCGCGCTACATCGGCGACCACGGCCAACCAAATCGGCGGCCATCCCATGATGAATGCAGTGGGTGGGACCACTCTACATTACTGGGCCCAGAGTTGGCGGCTCAATCCTTGGGACTTCAGGGTGGTGAGTGAGACCACCGAGCGTTATGGGGCGTCCAGGATCCCATACGGCTCCACCGTCGAGGATTGGCCCTTCGGATACGACGAGCTGGAGCCTTATTACGACCGGGTGGAGCGCGAAATAGGTATCTCCGGACAGGCTGGCAATGTCCGAGGCAACATCAACTCACGTGGGAACCGATTCGAGGGACCCCGACAGAGTGAATTTCCCATGCCGGCCTTGCGGTGGACGGCCTTCCATGATCGCGTGGCCGACGCGGCGCGTTCGCTGGGATGGAACCCGTTCCCCGGCCCGGCCGCCATCAACAGCCAAGCGTACCAGAATCGGCCGGGATGCGGCTACCATGGGTTCTGCAACAAGGGTGGTTGTCCGATCAACGCGAAGAACGCCACCCACATCACGACCATTCCGAGGGCGGTCGATACGGGCAACCTCAAGGTGGTCACTCGTGCGCACGTCACGACGCTGGAGGTGGGCTCGAATGGACGAGTGAGCGGCGTCAACTATGTGGTGGGAAGTAACGAGTATTTTCAGCCGGCGAGGGTTGTCCTGATCGCCTCCTATACCTACGAAAACGTCCGCCTGTTGCTCCTGTCGAAATCCCGCGCCTATCCCGATGGGTTGTCGAACAATCATGGACAGGTGGGCCGGCACTACTTCAGTCATCACCAGGGCGCGGGTGTGGGGGCGCTCTTTCCGTACGACCTAGGGGCGTGGTACGGTCTGCCCGCTCAGGGCGTCGCCGTGGATGATTGGGCCGACGACAATTTCGACCATTCCGATCTCGACTTCATCGGGGGAGGTAACCTCTGGCTCATGTCGGACCGCCGGCCCATTTCGGCGGCCAACATGAGCACTTATGGACAAGGCCGGAATTGGGGCTCCGCCTGGAAGCGATTTATCCACGAGCACTCCGATCGCACCCACGGCTCCTACATCCAGAAGACGACCCTGCCCTACGAGGACAACTACCTGGATTTGGATCCCCAGGTGACGGATCCGCTGGGTCTCCCCGTCACCCGAATCACCGGACAGTACAAGGACAACGAGCGGGCCATTGCCGCGTTCATGCAGGATAAGATGGAGGAGTGGTACCGGGAGGCCGGGGCCATCGAAGTCAGCCGGGGCGGGCTCGGCAACACCATGGGTGCTTCGACCCACGCCTACGGGGGCACACGTATGGGCGACAACTCAGAGACCAACGTGGTCGATCGCTGGGGATTTTCGCACGAGGCCCCGAACCTGGGAGTTTTGGGCGCTTCGGTGATGGGAACGAGCGGGGCGCGTAATCCCACCCTGACGAGTCAGGCACTCTCCTGGCGGACGGCGGCGCATCTCGTCGATAGCTGGAGGGATATCGCCGAGTAGATCCTAACGGACCGTCACCCTCACGTAGCCGTTGGTAAAGCAGCAATTGTCATTATCGGCGCTGTCCAGGGCGCTGAAGTTGTCCACCCGGGCTCGCATGATGTACTCACCCGGCACGGAGAACGTAACAATCACGCTGGCGGTGCCATACCCCTCCGAAAGTGTGACAACCTCGGGTCCGGGGGGCTGACGCGGTCGTCGAAAAGCAGCAGCACCGCCAGCATCCGGCTCCTCCACCTCAGGGAGTGGGTTAGACTCGTGCCGCGTGTACTCCACCCGTCCGGGACCCTGGAGTTGGGACCACACCACGCGCAGGGGAACGTCCGCAGAACGAGCATCGTCCTGATCCCGCTCGGAGGGGTCCGTCGCGTTGACCGAGAGGGTGAGGGGAGATCCTACCACCACGGTTTGTGTACGCGCTGCCATGATGCCCGGAGGTCCCCGGCCCAGGCCGGATTGCGAGTCGAAGGAAACGCTGGGAGGTAGGCCACCGTGAGGCCGCGGCACCCAGTCCAATTCGTAGGCAATGGACCCGATTCGGCCGGGCACTCTCGTAACGTCGCCGTTCGCTTTGGTAAGGGTCCACCAGACGTCCTGGTCCTTCATCTCCGCCGGCAGAATCACGGCGAAGATCCCGCGGTGGTGTCCGGGAAAAAAGATCGTGGGCTGCGGCCCGTCGAACTGGGCTGGATCCAGGAAATTACCCTCGCCCACAGGGATGTACAGCGGGTCCAGGTTGGCGTTGCTGTATCCGAAGGAGATGGTGTACGTCCCGTCTTCGTTCTCGTACCAGCCCTCCATGAAGGGGGCAAGGGTGTGATTTCCGGGAGAGTTGGGCTGCAGGGGCCAACGGCCATCCGGTCCCGGTCCTGTCACCTGGGCCTCGAGTACCACTGGACCGGCCAAAACACCCCAAATAAGCAGCGCAAGAGCCACTCCGCCCACGGTCCTCCGAAACTGGTGCATCATGGGCTCCTTAGCTACCTGGGCGATTAATTCCTAGCGGCGATCGTCTCCTCGTCCTCCTTCATTTCCCTCTCCTCGACGAGCTTCTCATAACCTTCCTCATCGAGATGGGTCATGGCCATCCAAAAATGTGACATCTCGTCAGCGGTCCGGCTTCCGTAGTCGACCCACTGATCCGGATCCGGGTTGTTGGGGTTGCCGTCCGTGTTGTCGAACCACTGCTTCATTACGAGCACCGCGCCGGTCGGGACCAGGGGCGCCGAGTCATCCTCGAAAATGTGGCTCTGGTGCCAGGTGGCACTCCAGTTGGAGACCATACTGATGATCTCCGTCCGTCCGGTCTCCGGATAGAAGATTTCCAGGGACGCGGAGCGCAATCGCAGATGCCCGTGCGGCTGGAAGCTGTCGATGCGGACTGGATGGTCGAAGGAGCGGAAGCCCTGGGTCATGGCTGATGTGTTGGGCGGGATCATCAGGTCGCGCTTACCCTCCATGAAGGTATAGCTGACCAGGTCCTGCTTGTACTTGTACTCGTAGCCCGCCGGATGGAGCCAGATGCCCAAATCCACCACGTTGCCCTCAATCACGTCTTTCACGGCGGTCATTCCGAGCCCGCCGGGGTACATGTGGATATCCCAGCGAATATAAGTATCTGCTGGCAGCACTCGGCACACGCCGTCGGGAATGATCTCACCCAGCTTGCCCATGGCGTACTCGGTTGCCCGGTCCCCCGTCCCCTGGAAGCTTCCGTCGTCCTGCAGGCGTTGGAAGGTCGAGTTGGCGTGGTGGACCACCGTCACGGCGTCTCCACGGGGCTTCACCTGAAGGGCCTTGATGCAGCGCTCCTCGCCCGCAGGCAGGCCTTCCATCTTGACCATTGGACGGTGCCACAAGTCGAGGCCGGCCGCCGGCACGTCGATCGGTGACGAGGGGGCGGTGATGTCCGGCGGACCAAAGTCGGCCGCCAGCGTCCAGTCATCTGTGGCGAGCAAGTCTGGCGGCGCCGGCATGTCAGCCGGATCGCCCAGAGGTGCTCCCTCGTCTACCCAGGCGACGACGGTGTTGATGTCTTCTTGAGAGAGACGCCAATCGTGCTTGAGTTCTTGGATGCCGATATCGTTGTCGTAGTAATACGGCGGCATCTCGCGGGTCGCTACTTTGATCTTGATGAGGGGCGCATACAACTTGACCTGATCGTAGGTCACGAGCTCCATGGGCCCGATTCCACCCGCTCGGTGGCAGACCTGGCAGTTGTTCTGAATGATGGACGCCACGTCCGCGGCGTAGGTGAGGTCCGCGTCATCTTGCGACGACGCGAAGCTGGCCTGGGCCCCTGCCGCACTCTGGAAAGCGAAGGTCGCGACGAGCGCGACCGTGGCGGCACCGGTCCAGAGCGTCCACAAGCCAGAATGTTGGCTCCGATTCTGCAGGTCCATGATGGTCCCCTCCCTCATGCGAGTGAACTACTCATACTACGTCTTAAGCGACCCAGGTTCCTTCCCCGGGGCATTTACACCTCTCCGAAGCTACGTGCCAATCCGAAGGGATACAATACGTGAACGACACGTGTACGAGAGCCTACCGAACGTTCACCCTGACGTACCCGTTGGTCCAGCAACACTGGTCCCCCGAGCCGCTGTCTGTCGCAGCCCAGTTGTCGGACTGCGCTCGCATGAGATACTCACCCGGCTCGGAGAACGTAACAATCACCCTCGCGGTGCCATACCCCTCCGAAAGCGGGATAACCTCGGGTCCGGGGGGCTCACGTCGGCGTCGAGCAGCAGCGGCAGTAGCACCCCCAGCAGCAAGAGCAGCAGCAGTAGCGGAGTCCGGCTCCTCCACCTCAGGGAGCGGGTTGGACTCGTGCCGCGTGTACTCCACACTTCCGGGACCCTGGAGATGGGACCATACCACACGAAGAGCAATGGCTTCCCTGAAACGGAAATCCTCCCGATCCCTCTCCGAAGGGTCCCTCGTGTTGATCGAGAGCGTGAGGGGAGATCCTACCGAGACGGTCTCCGTACGTTCTGCCATGAGGCCCGGAGGTCCTCGGCCCTCACCAGATTGTGAGTCGAAGGAGACGAGAGGATGCATGCTGCCGTGAGGCCGGGGATACCAGTCCAACTGGTAGGCAACGGCACCGATCCGGCCGGGCACTCTCGTGACCTCGCCGTTCGCTTTGCGTAGGGTCCACCAGACGTCCGTGTCCTCCATCGCTGCCGGCAGATTCACGGCGAAGAGCCCCCGTGGGTGTCCCGGTACAAACACCGTGGGCTGCATCCCGTCGAACTGGGCCGGCTCGATGAAATTATCCGGTCCCAAAGGAATCCGTATCGTGTCACTGTTGGCATTGAGGAACCCGAAGGAGATGCTGAACGTCCCGTCTTCGTTCGCGTACCAGCCTTCCATGAAGGGGGCGAGGGTTCGATTTCCTGGAGACCTGGGCTGTAGGGGCCAACGGCCATCCGGCCCCTGAGCCTCGAGTGCCGCCGGACCGGCCAAAACACCCCAGAGAAGCAGCGCGAACGCCCCTCTACCCATTGCCATACGAATCTGCATCATGAACTCCTTCTCGAATGCTCGAGGGTAGAATCGAACACGGACTTCAACGACACGATGGGGACCGAAGGAGCCGCTGCTGCTGCGAAGCGTCCCTCGATCCCCATCAATACCTCGAAAATCCAGAATCTAAAGCAACCTGAGCGATCAGTTCGTAGTAGCGATCCTCTGCTCTTCGGCTGTCTCTCTTTCCGCGACGATCTTTTCGTAGCCCTCCTCATCGAGGTGGGTCACGGCGATCCACGCGTGTGACATCTCGTCAGCGGTTCGGCTGCCCGAATCCACCCACTGATCTGGGTCCGGGTTGTTGGGGTTACCCTCGGTGTTGTCGTACCACTGCTTGATTACCATGACCGCACCGGTCGGGAGCAGAGGTGCCGAGTCATCACCATAAAGGTGGCTCTGGTGCCAGGTGGCGCTCCAGTTGGAGACCATGCTGATGACCTCTGTCCGTCCGGTCTCGGGATAGAAGAACTCCAAAGATGCAGACCGCAGCCGCAGATGCCCGTGGGGCTGGAAGCTGTCGACGCGGACCGGATGGTCGAAGCTGTGAAAGCCCTGGGTCATGGTCGTCCCATGGGGGGGCATGACGAGCTCACCCTCGCGGATCCCATAAAGGTTCAGAGTCTGCTTGAACTCGTACTCGTAGTCCGCCGGATGGAGCCAGATGCCCAAATCGACGATGTTACCTTCGATCACGTCGTTCGCGGCAGTCGCTCCGAGCCCGCCGGGATACATGTGGATGTCCCAGCGAACCCAAGCACCTGGGGGCATCACCCGGCAAACGCCTTCGGGAATGATCTCACCCAGTTTGCCCATGGCGTACTCGTTTGCCTGCCCTCCTGACTTCTGGAAGCCATCGTCGTTGCCGTCCTCGTCCTCTTGCGGGAGTTCGAAGGTGGTGTTGGCGTGGTGGACCACCGTCTTGGCGACCCCACGGGGCTTCACCTGAAAGGCCTTGACGCAGCGCTCCTCGTTACCGACCTCGCCTTGGATGGGAACGAACGGACGGTGCCACATGTCGAGCCCCGCGGCCGGCACGTCGATCGGCGTCGAGGGGGCGAGGAGGTCCGGTGGGCCGAACAGATTCGACAGCGACCAGTCGTCGGTGTCGAGCAGGTTCAGTTCCGGAATCTCGTCCGCATTACCCAGAGGCGCACCCTGGTCGACCCAGGCAGCGACGGTGTTGATGTCCTCTTGGGAAAGACGCCAGTCCTCCTTGAGGTCCTGGATGCCAACATCACTGTCGTAGTAGTACGGCGGCATCACGCGGTTGACGACTTTATCCTTGATGAGGGGTGCATACATCCGGACGTTCTCGTAGGTCACGAGCTCCATGGGCCCAATCCCACCCGCGCGGTGGCAGACCGTGCAGTTCTCCTGGATGATGGACGCCACGTCCGCCGAGTAGGTCAAAGGCGCGGCGTCATTCGACGACGCGAAGGTCGCCTGGGCCTGCGCCGCACTCTGGAAAGCAAACGTCGCGACGAGCGCGACAGTGGCGGCGCCGATCCAGAACCGTTTCTGCAGTTCCATGATGGTCCTCTCCCTCAATACGGGTGAACTACACCTGTCAATCAACGAACAACCCAACTTCCTCGTAGGGACTAACATTTCTCCGAATCTATCTGCCGACCCGGAGGACACGCAATCTATGCCCGATCAGAAGGCTTCGCGAGCCCTTGACCGTAAGATGATATAAGAACGCTTTGGTGATGGTGCAAGTCCTTTGTTTTTCAGGCCATTTGTGGCCAAATCACAGAAGAACAGTACACGAACCGTCCGGGGGCGTTCCCGCCCTGCCCAGCGGTCGTTGTCCGGTGCCTTCTGGTGCTGACCGCCTTGCGTCGACCGTGAATTACGATACAGTGCGCGAGTAGCACCAGCGAGTAGCATCAACCTCGACCCACAACAAAGGAAGCCCCCCATGGCGGCATACACCTGTGATGAGTGCGGGATGAGCGTGAACATGACGTGTGGTCAGTGTGGGCAGGACCTCGTACATGACACGCTCACGACGGACGACGGCAGCACCGTTGAGGTATCGAAGTGCCCCGAAGGACATGGCATGATCAAGTCGCCCTTGTGCTGTGCGCAGGACATGGCCTGCACGCTCTAATCCGTGACACCCAAGCCTTCGACCAGTATTCCGGGGATCACGTGGTTGACCCGGACGCCCCAGATGCCGTCGGTCTGGGCAGCCATCCCGGTTTTCGGGGCCGTAAATACGACGACACCGTTCACCACGAATTGCGTGGCGTCGGCCGCCACGCGAACCTCGAGAGCGTTGACAGACCTCCCGTTCGCGTCGGGCGTGACGACCGCCGAATGCGACGTGCGCCCCTGGATGTCGTGCGTGGTCTCGTTACCCGCACGGTGTTTGACGATATACGATCCGTTTTGGGCGACCAGAAAGTAGAGATAGTTCTCTCCGGATCCTTCCAGCTCCCTTCCACCGAACACGAGGCCGTAGTAGTTCACGTGGGCACTCGGCTGGATCAGCGTGAAGGTCGCACTGAGCGTATACGTGCCACTCGCTGTGTTGTCGGGATTCCATGCTGTGACCGCCGGTCCAGTGTTGATCTGGAACCCACTCCCCACGTCGGCCACCGTCACTTCGGGAACGTCGTCCGGGTCATCGGCGTTGGTGCTGTGGTCCAGGCGTAACTGGAGTCTGGCCGAACTCTGGGCCGTAAGGGGCACGGCGATCATCAGGGCAAGGAAAGCCATTAAGATACGACGGGTCATGACTCACTCCTGTGGGTTCACTCTGTAAAGTGGATCCACTCTGTAAGGTGGTGGCGAACGGGGATCGGCGAACAAGCATTATAGGGCTGTCCGAGGCGGATGAGAAGAAGGATCGCTCGCGAGCCCATCAACTCGTTTAGGAGGCTCCGGCCTCCTGCGTGGCTTGGCTCTTCTGAGCCTTTATCTCGCGCCGGCGTGCGTGTAGGACGGTCTCGGTGTAACCGTTCGTTTCTTTGCGTCCATCGAACACCAACTCCAGCGCGGCCTGGAACTCGGGGCTCGACGAGAGGTCGGCGGACATGGGCCTGTACTCGGGATCTCCCTCATTCTGACCGTCGACTATGGCAGCCATGGCCTCGAACGTATCACTCACCTGGTCCGCGGTGACGAGACCGTGATGGAGCCAATTCGCGATGTGCTGGCTCGAAATACGCAACGTCGCGCGGTCCTCCATCAGGGCAATATCGTTGATGTCCGGGACCTTTGAGCAGCCGATCCCCTGGCCGACCCAGCGGACAACGTAGCCTAGGATACCCTGCGTGTTGTTCTCCAACTCGTTCTGGATTTCCTTCTTGGTCAGGCCACGATCCCCGAGCAGGGGTAACGTCAGGATGGTGTCGAGGTCGGCGCGCCCTCGGCCGGCCAGTTCGGACTGAACGCTACGGACGTTCACCCGATGGTAGTGCGTGGCGTGTAGCGTGGCCGCGGTGGGCGAGGGCACCCAAGCGGTGTTGGCGCCGGCACGGGGGTGGCCGATCTTCGCATCGACCATCGCACGCATGATTTCCGGTGCGGCCCACATGCCCTTGCCGATCTGCGCCACGCCGGGGAGGCCGCACTCGATCCCCACGTCCACGTTCCAGTCCTCGTAAGCGAGCATCCACGGGCAGCTCTTGATCTCCGGTTTGAGGATCATGGCCCCGGCTGCCATGCTCGTGTGGATCTCATCTCCGGTGCGGTCGAGAAATCCCGTATTGATGAAGATCACGCGATCCGCTGCGGCTCGGATACACTCCTTCAGGTTGACCGTCGTCCGGCGTTCTTCGTCCATGATGCCGATCTTAAGAGTCCGCTTCGGCATTCCCAGCGTTTGTTCGACATGGCCGAACAATGCCACGGTGAAGGCGACCTCCTCGGGACCGTGCAATTTGGGCTTCACGACGTAGACGCTGCCCGCACAGCTGTTGCGTATGGCACCATCGCGGGCGGGGCCCTGGGATTGGCCCGTGTCACGGAGATCGTGGAGGGCACAGAAAGAGGTGATCAGGGCGTCCAGGAACCCCTCCGGGATCGGCTCACCATCGGTCGTGGTGACGGCATCGGTGTACATGTGTATCCCGACATTACGCACCAGGAGGAGGCTGCGCCCTGGTAGCGTGAGCGCCTCGCCACCGGGGCCCTGATACTTGACATCCTCATTGAGCTTGCGCTTATGCGCCTGGCCGTCCTTTTCGAAGGTGGCCGTGAGCGTCCCCTTCATGATCCCCAACCAGTTGCGGTAAACGAGAACCTTGTCCTCCGCGTCGACCGCGGAGACGGAGTCCTCGCAGTCCTGGATGGTCGTCACGGCGCTCTCCAACACCACGTCGTAGACGCCCGCCGGATGTGCCTTGCCGACGAGGTGCTCGCGATCGATCCGGAGGTCGATGTGCAGGCCATGGTGGCGGAGGAGCACACTGCTCAACCGCCCGTCCTCGAGTTGGAAGCCGGCGAAATGGGACGGGTCGGCTAGCTCCCTCTTCCGGCCATCGGCCAACACGCATACGAGCCGGCTCGGGCTGTTGTCGGGGCTTGGAACGTCGTCACCTTCGAGCAGAAACTCGGTGACCTCCGAGTAGAGACCCTCCCCCAGGGGAACGACGTCGTCTAGAAAGCGTTCGGCCCACTCGACGACCCGGCCTCCCCTCACCGGATTGTAGGCGGTCCCTCGTTCGGCCCCGTCCTCGTCACCGATGACGTCGGTCCCGTAAAGGGCGTCGTAGAGGCTGCCCCAGCGCGCATTGGCCGCGTTCACGGCGTAGCGGGCGTTGTCCACCGGCACAACGAGTTGCGGCCCTGCGATCGACGAGATCTCCGGGTCGACATCAGTTGTGGTGATCGTGAAAGGGTCGTCCTCCGGGACCAGGTAGCCGATCTGTGTGAGGAAGGACTTGTATGCGTGCGGGTCGAGTGCTTCGCCCGGCCGTTCCCTGATCTGCTCCTGATGCCACGCATCGATCTCTTGTTCGTGACGGGCCCGCACCTCGAGGAGACGGCGGTTCTCGGGGCCCAGATCCTCGACGATGGCCCCCAGCGAAGTCCAGACCGCGTCGGGATCGAGACCCGTGCCCGGTGCGATTTCCAACTGCACCAGATCGTACAGCGGCCTCGCGATCCTCAGGTTCTTGATGGTGACGGGCTCGAGTGCGCTCATGGTTCAACGAATTAACCACCGCGGCGTTCCGCGGCAAATAGGGTTGCAGGCGTCCCCGACCTTTCTGTTCTCATTCAAGGAACATAGAATGACGGCATCCCCCTGAAGGTGACATCGCGTCACCCGTTTTCAGGCGATTGGAGTCGTACCGATGACTGGGGAATCGATGAGATCAAGGAAGTCGCTGTTGTTCGCCAGCCTCCTGGCCCTCGTCCCCTCCTTTTCAATCCCGAGTCCGGCCAACGCCCAGGACCGCGGCACCCCATCCGGCGAGTGGCGCTACTGGGGCGCCGATGCCTGGAGCACGCGCTACTCCCCCGTGGATCAGATCGACGCCGACAACTTTGGCGACCTCGAACAGGTGTGGCTCTGGCGGGGCGACAACCTCGGGCCGTCGCCCGACTACATCCTTCGTTCCACCCCTATCTACGCAGGCGGGAGGCTCTTCACCGTCGCCGGGAAGAGTCGCACGGTCTCGGCCCTGGATCCGGCCACCGGAGAAGTGCTCTGGATGTTCCGGGAGCCGCACACCACCCGCTGGGAGCGGTCTTCGCGTAAGAGCCATGGCAAGGGTGTGGCGTACCACGAGATCGACGGCCGGGGTGTGATCTACCTGGTGACACCGGCGTTCTTTCTGCACGCGTTGGATGCCGCGACGGGCCTTCCGCTGGCGGGATTCGGCGCGCCCGTGCCGCTCGACGGGTTCGACGAGAGTGGCACGGTGGATCTTCTCGAGGCCCTTGGCCACCCGTACGACCCCGACTATGGCATCCCGGATTCGGTCGGCTACATCACCAACACGTCACCGCCGATCGTGGTGAACGGGGTAGTGGTGATCGGCAACTCTAACCTCACGGGGCGGCTCGATCCGCGGCAGGAGAACGTTCCGGGCGACATCCTGGCGTACGACGCGCGCACGGGGGAACACCTCTGGAAGTTCAACGTGATCCCCCGGCCCGGCGAGTTCGGCCATGAGACGTGGGAGAGCGACGCCTGGCAGTGGAGCGGTAACGTGAACGCGTGGGCGCCTATGTCCGCCGATCCGGAGCGGGGGATCGTCTACGTCACGACCGACGCGCCCACGAACGACTACTTCGGCGGATTCCGACCCGGGGACAATCTTTTCGGCAACAGCATCATCGCGCTGGACGTGCGGACGGGGGAGCGCCTCTGGCACTTCCAGGGTGTACATCACGACGTATGGGACCGCGACTTCCCGCTGCCCCCGGCTCTCGTGGATCTCACGGTGGACGGGGAGCGGATCCCGGCGCTGGTGCAGAACTCGAAGCAGGCGTTCGTCTACGCGTTCAACCGCGTGACGGGTGAGCCGATCTGGCCGATCGAGGAGAGAGTGGTACCGCAGTCCGAAGTGCCCGGTGAACTGACCTCACCAACGCAGCCCTACCCCACGAAACCGGCCGCCTTCGAGATGCAGGGGCTCACGGAGGACGACCTCATCAACTTCACGCCGGCGCTGCGGTCGCTCGCGCTCGAGATCGCGAGCGAGTGGCGCTTCGGCCCCATGTGGACCCCGCCCCTTCATTCGGAAAATGCGGACGGCAAGAAGGGGGCGATCTTCTGCCCCTCCGCGGGCGGCGGGGCGAACATTCCAGGCGGTGGGGCGATGGACCCCGAGACGGGGATCATGTACGTGGCGTCGGTGAAGTCGTGCTCGGCCTTCGTGCTCGTTCCGGGCATCGACAGGGACGCCGTGTTTACCGGTCAATCGGGCCTGACCGTCGTGGACTGGCACCACTCCCCGGTGCCGGGCGGTTTTCGTGGACCCGAGGGTCTCCCGATGTTCAAACCTCCGTACGGGCGTATCACCGCCATCGACATGAACACCGGAGAACACCTCTGGTGGATTCCCAACGGAGACACACCGGAGCGGATCCGGAATCATCCCAGCTTGCAAGGACTCGACCTGCCCAACACGGGGCAGGCCTCTCACGCGACAGCGTTGGTCACCCGGAGCCTTCTCATGTATGGGGAGGGGCGTGGAGGGGAGGCCCGCTTCCATGCTGTGGACAAGCGCACCGGTGAGAGGGTCGGGACCGTCGATCTGCCTGCTACGACCGACACCGCGCCGATGACCTTCATGCACGAGGGCCGGCAGTACATCGTCATGGCGGTTTCCGGGCCCAACCTTCCGGGATCGTTGGTGGCGTTGCGGCTTCCTACCTGACCTTCTCGTACTTCACGAGCGTCTGACCGGGCACCTCCGCTCCGTACACGTTGCCCAGTCGGTCCGCGGCCACAAACTCCGCGCTACTCTCGATGAACGCCGTGACACGCCCGGTTCTCGCGTCCGCGACCCGGATGCCACGGACCCAGTCCGCCGGTCGTCGCTCGCTGTACCAGGTGGGTAGCGCGCCCGTCTGTGTGTCGGTCACATACATCACGTCGTCTTCGTCGATATAGATGCTGCTCGGCGGGCCGAGGTGCGTCCACTGTTCGAGGAAGGTTCCGTCCCCATCGAAGATTTGGATGCGGATGTTACGACGGTCCCCGATGATGATTCGCCCCTGGGAATCCATGGCGATGGCGTGCGCATCGGAGAACTCTCCGACGGCGGGTCCCGGGCCTGATGTGCCCCAGCTGCGGACCAACTCGCCGTCGCCCGTGAACTTCATCACCCGGTTGTTGCCGCCTTCGCCGTGGCCGTCCAGGACGTAAATCTCCCCGGTGGGAGCGACCATTACCTCCGATGGCCCGTTGAAGCGGTCGAGCCCGTCGCCCCACACGCCTGCGATGCCGAGGGTCATGAGGACCTCACCCTCCGGGCTGAATTTAAAGACCTGTTGCCCTTTCCCTACGGCCGCTCCCGCCTCCGCGCGAGCCCCTGTCGGGCCGTCGGCGACCCAGACGTTGCCCTCGTGATCCACGAAGAATCCGTGGGGCCACGCAAAAATTCCGCCTCCGAAGTTCGCCACGATGTTTCCGTCGAGATCGAACCTGAAGACGGGATCCAGCTCCGAATCGATGCAACTGTTGGCACCGCAGCGGTCTAGCACCCACATGTGCCTTCCGTCGGGGTCCGGGAAGACGCCGGTGACGGCTCCCCACGTCCGCCCACCGCGGAGCTGGGCCCAGTCAGCAACCGCCAGGTATTCGCCGGCAGCCTCGGCGGCAGGGTCGGTGCGCATAAGGTTCATTAGGCCCAAGATCGCTCCCACAACCACGGCCACCACAGCCGCCAGGGCCGGCACGAAGAGTGTCGGAGCGGCCGTCTCCATATAGTCGTCGACATAGTCGTCGGCATCGACATGGTCCACGGAAAGGTCTTCGGTCATGGTTCAGACAGTTTGAAGACGTAGAGCGCGTTATGCCCGTCCGGACTCACCATCTCGGGCGCGAGGAAGTTGCCGATCCGCCAGGGACTTCCGCCCCCTCTCCCCGTCGGGATGCCGAAGTACTGGACACCATCGACCTCGAACGTGACCGGAAAGCCCATGACGGTGCTCCCGAGCCGGCTCTCCCAGAGGTTGTCTCCGGTCTGGACATCGTAGGCACGGACCCACCGGTCGTAGTCCCCGACGAAAGCCACGCCGCCGGCGGTCGTAAGAACACCTGTGAGGAATGGGGCGTTCTGTTGGACGCTCCAAACCTCTTCGAGGGTCCGTACGTCGTAAGCGGCCAACTTTCCGAAGCGTCCTTCCGTGCCGGGCATCGGGAACCACGCGCGGTCGCCTCCAGACCCCCCCCGGCCCGGGTCCAGGAGGACCTCTCTGCCGGACATCTCCATGCAGCTCTGACTCAGCGGAGCGATGAGCACGCCCGCTCCGGGATGGTACGCGCTGGAGGGCCAGTTGTGGCCGCCCGCAGTCGACGGACACACCGACATCCAGTCTCCAATCCTCGCTTCCTGGATGTCCTCACGGTATTGGACGGCGCCCGTCTCGCGGTCCACTACCGAGAAGACGTTCTGGTAGACGGTCTCGGTTAGTCCCAGGAAAGAGCCGTCGCGCCGGTCGAGCTTCCAGAGGATTCCACTCTTTCCGATCGAGAGGTGGAGCGGTTGCCCGTCGACGTCCACCAGGACCTGCTCGAAGGCTTCGTCCATGTCGAGCGTCTCACCGGGGACGTGCTGCCGGTACCACACGATGTGGCCATCGTCCACGTCGAGGGCCAGCGTCGAGTTGGTGTACAGGGTCGAGTCGGAAGTGGATAGGCCTCGGCTTGCGGCCACCCACGGCTTGGCCTGGGCGGTGCCGAAGTAGACCAGTCCCAAATCCGGGTCCCAGCTTCCGGGGATCCACACGTCTGCTCCGCCGCGCTGCTCGAAGGATAGATCGCCCCAGGTGTCTCCGCCCGGCTCACCGGGACGGGCTACCGTGTAGGTTCGCCAGAGCTCGAGGCCTGTACGTGCGTCGTGTGCGGTGATGAAACAGCTCTGCTCGTTGAGGCGCGTGCAGCCGTTGATGCCGTTGATGACCTTCCCGTCGGCGATGATCGGTCCTGACGTGTTTCCGTAGCCGAGCCTAGGGTCCTCGATCACAGTTTCCCACCGCACCACGCCGGTGCGGGCGTCCAGCGCTACGAGGCTAGCATCCAGCGTCGCCACGAAAATGAGATCCTCCCACAGGGCGAGGCTCCTCAGGTGTCCCCTACCGATCGCGGATCCTTCCGGAAATGTCCTGCGATACTCCCAGAGGAGCGTCCCGTCGGTGGCGTCCAGCGCCTGGATGACGTTGGCCTGATTCGGAAGGAAGATTACGCCGTCGCGGACAAGGAACGAAGGTTGGCTGGTTCCGGGCTCCATGCCCCACACCCAGGCCAGGCTGAGGCGGTGGACGTTCTCGGAGGTGATCTGAGCGAGAGGGCTATAGCCCTGCGCTCCCGGTGTGCCGCGCCAATGGAGCCAGTCTTCGTCGGGTGGGTTCGCGAGATCCACGTCGGAGGCCGGGGTGAAATTTCGGGGCGGCCGGTAGGTGCGCGTGATCCCGGTGGCTCTCTCCGTGACGACCGCGACCTCCGGAGCGGCACTCCGGGTCCCTGGGGTTGGCCCCGTGCCCACTCGTCCCGGGACCGGAAGTCGCACAGGGAGCTCGGCGTCACCGGTCGCAGCCACGACGCCCGTTCCGCCGATCACCCGACCCGACGAGGAGAGGCTCAGCCGGGCCTGGGCGGGAGCGACGCCGTTCTGGCGAAGTATGAACGCCCCTAGAGCGACGTATTGGCCTTCGGCAAGCGAACCCGGTGCTTCGGTGGGCATCGTCTCACGCATCAGCTCCAGAAGGTCCGATACGGAACGGGCTCCCCACGTGTTGCGGAAGTTGGGTCCCGCGAGCTCTGGTGCCTCGAACGAGCCAACGAGATTCGGGAGATGACACGTTGCGCACGCCG
>Ga0114996_10002611_pt1 | contig 23199 bp, 33 predicted proteins | sample ArcticOcean_MG_C_4_FD_87039 | JGI IMG/M metagenome (GOLD analysis project Ga0114996, IMG submission 87039) | Marine microbial communities from western Arctic Ocean - ArcticOcean_MG_CB4_134 | ecosystem: Environmental > Aquatic > Marine > Oceanic | place: Arctic Ocean: Canada Basin | collected... | reverse complement strand
TTCTTTTGGAAAGACGCTTGTAAGTGGCAATAATCTTGTTCCTAATCCAGCTAAAGGAATAATAGCCTGTTTAATCATTGCTTTCTTTTACATATAATAGTTGAAATTTACAAATGAAAACAATTACTAGCAAAAAAAAGCTTATAAAAATTATAAATAATGAAAAAAGTTTAGGGTTTGTTCCTACTATGGGAGCAATACACAAGGGGCATTTATCTCTAATAAAAGCTTCAAAAAAAGTGTGCAAGCGTACAATTGTATCAATATTTATAAATAAACCACAATTTAATATTAAAAAAGACTTTGAAAAATACCCAAAGTCTATAATAAAAGACACGTCAATTTTAAAAAAAAATAAAATTGACTACTTGTTTGTGCCAAAGATGAAACAAATGTATCCAAATGGAATAAATAAAAAAATTAAAATTATTTCTTTTGCAAAAAAATTATGTGGTAAATTTAGACCTGGTCACTTTGAGGCAATAGTCGATATCGTAGACAGATTTATTAAAATTATTAAACCTGAGAAAATATTTCTTGGTGAAAAGGATATGCAACAGTTAAAGATTCTTAAAAGTTTTGTAAAAGACAAATATCCTAAAATCGAGATTGTTGGATGTAAAACTATTAGGGAAAAGAATGGTATCGCTTTATCTTCTAGAAACTCTTTGCTCTCTAGCAAAGAATTAATTATTGCATCAAATATTTATAAATTTTTAAAAATAAATAAAAATAATATTATTAATAAAAAAATAAAAACTAAATATCTAAATAGAATAATTTTAAATTATGGTGTTAAAAAAATAGATTATGTTAAAATTCTTGATGTAAATAAAATTTCAAAACCATATATAAAAAAAAAACAATATCGTATTTTTCTTGCTTATTATCTTAGGACAACTAGACTAATAGATAATATTTAGCCATAAAAAAAATAAGAGCCCAAACCTAAAAAAGACAAAAATCCAATAACATCAGTTATTGTCGTAACAAAAACGCTTGAAGCTATTGCTGGATCAATGTTTATTTTCTTAAGAGCAACTGGAACTAATATTCCAAATAATCCTGCTACAATCATATTTAACACCATAGATACAGCTATTAAAAATGATAAATTAATTTCTTTAAACCAAATTTGAACAATTGTGCCTGTTATTATTGCAAAAATTATTCCATTTAAAATTCCAATAAAAAATTCTTTTGAAACAATTTTACCAAGATTTCCTGAAGATAATTCTTTTGTAGCAAGTGCCCTTATTGTAATTGCTAAAGTCTGCATGCCTGCGTTACCACCCATTGACGCAACTATCGGCATCAAGAATGCCAAAGCAACCATTTGTTCTATGCTAGCTCCAAATTTACTAATTACCCAGGTGGCTAACAAAGCAGTAAACAAATTTAAAAGCAACCAGCTAAACCTTCTTTTTGTTTTTTGAAAAATTGTGTCTGTTATTTCTTCATCACCTACACCGGCTAATCTTAAAACATCTTCTTGAGCCTCTTCTTTTAAAACTGTGAAAACATCATCACCAGTTATCATGCCGACAAGCTTATTATTTTTATCAACGACTCCTGCAGAAAATAAGTTATAATTTTCAAATATATGTCCAACTTCTTCTTTGTCCATATTAACAGGAATTAATACTTGTGTTTCATTCATAATTAAATCCATCTTAGTTTCTCTCGGTGCGCGTAAAACTTTAGATGACGAAACTGTTCCAATCGGTTTAAAATTACTATCTACAATAAAAATTTCCAAAAAATCTTGAGGTAAATCTTTATGTTCTCTAAGATAATCTATTGTTTGACCTACCGACCAATTACTTGGTATAGCCGCAAATTCACGTTGCATTATTCGGGCCGCTGAATCTTCCGGATAACTAAGGCCTTCTTCCAATAAAAATCTATTTTTGGGAGGGAGTTTGTCTAGTACAATATTTTTTTTCTTTTCATCTAGGTTTTCAAGTATTTTTAAAGCATTATCAGACTCTAGATGTCTTAGAATATTGGCAATCGATTCTATAGATAATGTAATAAAAATTTCTGTTTGTATTGACTCATTCAATTCAATAAAAATTTCTGGCTCTAGACTAAATCCCTCTAATTCAATTAATTTTGATCTATTTTCAGGAATTAAATTTTCAATTATATCTGCAGAATCAGAGGGATGAAGCTCTTTTAAAGTTCTGTTTAAAAAATTAGTATCATTCTCTTTAATTTTTTTACTAAAAAGGTTAATAAAATCTTTATTAAACTCAAAATTTACTTTTTTATCCTTTATTTCTTTTGTTAAACTCATAAAAGTGCATTATCTATATGATTTTGTGATTGTTTAGATGATTTTACTAAAAACCACAAACCTAAAATGAATTTTGAAGTAAAAATTAGCCAAAAACCAATTGATTATAAAAAATCTATTGAAATCCTTGAAAAAAGGGTTTGTGATGTATCTGATGGAAAAAAGCCTGAACTTCTATGGATAATTGAGCATAAAGAAGTTTATACAAGTGGTATCAGATCAGATAACTCAGAATTACTAAATAAAAGAGTTAAAGTTATAAAAACCAATAGAGGTGGAAAGTATACGTATCATGGTCCGGGGCAAAAAATTGTTTATTTCGTCTTAAATCTAAACAAAAGAGAAAAGGATATAAGAAAATTAATATACAAAATTGAGCTATGTATAATAAATATTCTTAAAGAGTATCGAATAAAATCGTATGCAGATAAGAAAAATATAGGCATATGGATTGGAGATAAAAAGAATTCAAAAAAAATTGCGGCTATAGGGATTAGAGTTAAGAAATGGATTGCTTATCATGGATTTTCAATAAATATATCAACTGACTTAAAGAAATATAACGCTATTATACCTTGTGGGATTAAAAATAAAGGAATCGGTAGCTTTAAAGAAATGGGAATTTCTAAAGCAAATAACATTGATAATATTATTGTAAAAAATTTTTTAAATACTTTTCGGCAAGAGTAGAGTTAAAAATAATGGGTGGGTTAGCAACAAATTTATACTTAGTATTATTAATTGTAAAATTAATTTGGTAAGCATGTAACATTAAATTATTTTTTATTTTTTTATCATTAAAAGAAATCCTATATTTGCTGTCACCTAAAACTGGATGGCCGTGAATTAATAATTGTTTTCTTAATTGGTGTTTTCTGCCTGTTACAGGATTTAATCTTACTAAAGAATATCCTTTATTTGAATCAATCACTTTATAATTAGTGATAGCGCTAGCTTCTATTTTCTTTTTTCCCTCATAATAAAACAAGGTATCTTCAAATATACCTTTTAAATTTTGAAATTCTCCAATAACTATAGACAAGTAAACTTTATGAATTTTCCTCATACGAAATAATGAAGTAAATATTTGTGCAAACTTTCTATTTTTTGCAACTATCAGAAGACCAGTTGTTTCTTTATCAATCCTATGTACTGAAAATGGCAAAGCTTCTTCAAATTCTTTTGTAGCTCTTAATATATCTAGTAAATTTCTTTGAGACTTTGTTCCTGACTGGACTGAAATGCCAGAAGGTTTATTAATTACGGCAAAATTCTCGTTATTTTCAATAAAAATTTCATTAAAACCTGATTGATCTTTTTTAGTAGCTTTATAAACAAAATTTTTAACTTTTTTAATTGGCGTATAATTAAAATTTTCTAAGGTAATTTTGTCAGTTGATTGTAATTTATATGAGCTTTGCTTTTTTTTATTGTTAACTTTAACTTTTCCATTTCTTAAAGATTTTTCAATTAAAGATTGGGGAATATTATATATGTTTTTTCTAATCCATCTATCAAGACGTGCATTAACATAATCTTGAGATATAATGTAAGTTTTTTTCATATCAATTTAAGTTTAGAGAAAAAAACTGGCTTATTTATAAGTTTATTTAGATTTAACTTTTTTTTCTGTTTCTTCAGTTTTTTTTTGTGATAATTCTTTTTTAGAAGAGACTGTTTTCTTCTTAATATCAACTTTTTTAGCATTAATATCTCTATCTACTAATTCAATGATTGCCATGGGAGCATCATCACCATATCTAAAGCCAGCCCTCATAACTCTGCTATATCCACCGCTTCTTTTTTCATATCTATCTGATAGTGTTTTAACTAATTTATTTACTGAAGATTTGTCCTGAAGTTTTGAAAATAAGTTTTTTTTGGCATGTAAATCTTTTTTTTTTCCTAAGGTGATAACTTTATCAATTTGAGGCTTTAGTTCTTTTGCTTTAGGTAATGTTGTAGTTATTTGCTCATATTTGATTAATGAATTAAGCATATTTTTAAATAATGCTTTTCTATGTTCAGATGTTCTATTTAACTTTCTGTGAGCTATTCTATGTCTCATAAATTAAATATTTTCTTCAAGTTTTTTAGAAAGTTCTGCTATGTTATCTGGGGGCCAGTTAGGTATCTCCATGCCTAAAAAAAGAGACATAGAATTAAGAACTTCTTTAATTTCATTAAGTGATTTTCTTCCAAAATTAGGTGTTCTTAACATTTCAGATTCACTTTTTTGAACCAAATCACCAATATAAATTATGTTATCATTCTTCAAACAATTCATTGATCTAACTGAAAGCTCAAGCTCATCAACTTTTTTCAATAGATTTTTATTGAATGCAGGCTCAGCAACAGTTGTTTTTTGTTCAATAACTTTTGGCTCATCAAAATTTACAAATAATGAAAGTTGATCTTGAAATATTCTCGCAGCATAAGCTACTGCATCTTCTGCATTAATAGATCCATCAGTTTCTATATTCATTACTAATTTATCATAATCTAGTGATTTGCCTTCTCTGGCATTTTCTACAGTGTAAGATACTTTCTTAACTGGACTAAATAGTGAATCAATTGGAATAAGACCTAATGGAGCGTCTTCAATTTTATTTTTTTCAGAGGGACAATAACCTTTTCCTGTGCTGGCAGTAAGCTCCATATGAAATTTTGTGTTATCATCCAAATGACATATTATTAAGTCTGGGTTTAAAACTGTCACTTCAGAATTTGGTTGTATATCTTTGGCCTTAATTTCACCGGGACCTTTAACGTCTAAAATTAATTTTTTAGATCCTTCGGACATTACTTTTAAAGATAATGATTTTAGATTTAAAACTATATCAGTAACATCCTCTCGAACACCTTTGATGGAAGAAAATTCATGCAGGACACCATCTATTTGTATAGAAGTTATTGCTGAACCCCTGATTGAAGATAGCAAAATCCTTCTAAGTGAATTTCCTATAGTTAAAGCATAACCTTTTTCTAAAGGTTCGGCCACTAATGTTGTGATAGATTTATTTTCATTACTTTCAATATTTAATTTTCCAGGTTTAATTAATGATTCCCAGTTTTTTGTTATTGCCGAACTTTCCATATTTATACTCTCCTTTTTTTTGGTGGTCTTGATCCATTATGAGCCATTGGTGTTATATCTTTAATAGAAAATATTTTAAATCCACATGCTTGGAATGCTCTTAAAGCAGTTTCTCTACCCGATCCAGGGCCTTTTAGTTTTACTGTTAAAGTTTTTAATCCATGCTCTTGCGCTTTCTTTGCGGCATCATCAGCAGCAATTTGTGCTGCATAGGGTGTCGATTTTCTTGATCCTTTGAAACCTTTTGCGCCAGCAGAAGACCAAGATATTACATTACCACTTTCATCAGTTATGGTAATTATTGTATTATTAAAAGTTGCTTTTATAAAAGTTATACCTGCTGTAATATTTTTTTTTATTTTTTTTTTTGTTTTTTTAACTTTTATTTCTTTTTCAGTATTTTCATTTGGTGCTCCTTTTTTATCGACAGAAGTTTTATTCATAAGTTATTTTTTCATAGGGGTTAATTTTTTTCCGGCTATAGCAATAGCTTTTCCTTTTCTTGTTCTTGCATTACAATGGGTTCTTTGTCCTCTTACAGGTAATTTTTTTTTGTGTCTAGATCCTCGGTAAGTAGCTAAATCTATTAACCTTTTAATGTTTAATGAAATTTCTCTCCTTAGATCCCCTTCGACTTTATAATTATCATCTATAAACTTTCTAATTTTTAAAACTTCATCATCAGTTAAACTGTTTACTCTTTTATTTTTTGCAATTTCTAATTTGGTACATATCTGATTAGAAAATCTATTACCTATCCCATGTATATAGGTCAAAGCAACGTGTACTACTTTATTTTGTGGTATATTTACTCCAGCTATACGTGCCATAATTTATTGAGATCAATTATCTAAAAAAGCTATTTATATAAATAGATCGCCCAAAGTCAAGGCTTCAAGAATGAATAATTTCACGTATTTTACCGTGAATTTGCTCAATTTCAAGCATTCCATCGATCTCAACAAATAAATTTTGACTTTTATAATACTCCAAAATTAGTGCTGTTTGCTCATTATAGGTTTTAAACCTATCCCTTAAAATTTCCTCATTATCATCTACCCTTTTTTTTAGGAAATTGGACCCACATTTATGATTTTTATCAGTGGGCATATTAAAAAATTCATTAAAAATTAAACCACATTTTGCGCAAGTTAATCTACCCAAGATTCTTTTTATGATAATATTTTCTTCAACTTTTAGACTAAAAACAAAATCAATTTTCTGATTATATTCTTTAAATAAATTATTCAAATTCTTAGCTTGAGATAAAGTTCTTGGGTATCCATCAAAAATTAAACGATTAGAATACAACTTGTTTGATGCTATTTGCATAACTAACTTATCTATAATATCGTCAGATACTAATAACCCTTTGTCAATTCTTGATTTTATTTTTAAACCAAATTCGTTTTTATTTTTAGCTTCCTCTCTAAGTAAATCACCTGTTGAAATTTTATGTAGATTATATTTTTTCGATATATAATCTGACTGAGTACCTTTTCCTGCACCTGGTGGTCCAAATAAGACAATATTCACTTGTACTATTTTCCAAACCTTGTTTTTTTAATTAATGACTCATACTGTTGACTCATCATACGGGTTTGTATTTGAGATACTGTATCCATCGCTACTACAACAACTATTAAAACTGAAGTTCCTCCTAAATAAAACGGTATAGGATATTTTGAGATCAAAAATTCTGGCATTAAACATACTAGCGTAAGATACATAGCTCCAATAGTAGTTAATCTTGTTAGGATTTCTTCTATAAAGTACGCAGTTCTATCACCAGGTCTGATTCCTGGAATATAACCACCATGCTTTCTTAAATTTTCAGCAGTTTCTTTGGGGTTAAATACTATTGATGTATAAAAAAATGAAAAGAATATTATGCCTGAAGCATAAAGGGCCATATACAAAGGCTTCCCTTGAGAAAAAAGTGAAGAGAAACCTACAAAAAATTCTGAATCAGATAAATTAAAATTTGAAAAAGTAACAGGCAAAAGCAGAAGTGCTGAAGCAAATATTGCAGGAATCACTCCTGCTGTATTAATTTTTAAAGGTAAATGAGATGATTCACCACCATAAATTTTTGTACCCATTTGTCTCTTAGGATAATTTATTAAAATTTTTCTCATAGCTCTTTCAATAAAAACAATAAAAGCTACTGTTAGAATTAATAAAGAGAATATTATAAGTATAGTGGTTACAGAAAGAGCTCCAGTTCTTCCTAGTTCAAATGTACGAGCTAACGCTCTAGGTATTTCAGCAACTATACCTGAGAAAATTATTAAGGATATACCATTTCCAATACCTCTTTGAGTAATTTGTTCACCCAACCACATTAAAAAGATTGTTCCAGCCACCAATGTTATTACAGTGGTAGTTTTAAAAAATCCACCAGGATCTATTACAACTGAAGAACTTTCTAAACCAACAGAAACTCCATAACCTTGAATTGTAGCTAAGAGAACTGTTCCATATCTTGTGTATTGTGTAATTTTTTTTCTCCCTTGTTCGCCTTGATTTTTTAAAGTCTTAAAATATTCGGAAACACCTGTTAATAGTTGAACAATAATAGAAGATGAAATGTACGGCATAATTCCCAAAGCAAAAATTGCCATTCTACTAACAGCCCCTCCAGAAAAAACATTAAACATTCCAAGCAAACCTTTTTGGTTAGAATCCATTAGAGTTTGTAATGACTGAGGGTCTATACCTGGCAAAGGTATATATGTTCCTAATCTATAAACACATAACATTAATACAGTAAAAATAATTCTACTGCTTAAATCATTACTCTTTGAGAAAAAACCTGGATTTGAATTTTTATTTTCCATTTTAACAAAATAACCTTAAATATTATTTAATTAAAGTTACTTTTCCACCTAGTTTTTCTATTTTTTCTTTTGCAGGTTTTGAAATAAAATTAACATCAGTATCAAACTTAATTTTTATATCACCTTTTCCTAAAATTTTTATTTTTTTATATTTTTTATTTACTAAATTCATTTTTTGCAATTCACTTAAAGTTATTTTTTTTGTAGGTATTAATTTTTTACTATCTATTAAGGCTTGTATTTTTTCTAAATTTATAGTGGCTAAATCTTTTTTACTATGAATGCTATTAAATCCTCGTTTGGGTAATCTTCTGTATAAAGGCATCTGACCGCCTTCAAAACTTTTTATTGCAACTCCAGATCTAGATTTTTGACCTTTGTGGCCTCTTCCTGAGGTTTTTCCTTTGGTCGAACCAATGCCTCTACCAACTCTCTTTGGTTTTTTTTTGGGGCCAGTGTTAATTGTGTTTAGTTGCATAAATTTATAATTCTAATTCTTTTGTTTGGTAATTTCTGATATTTTTTTACCTCTTAATTTTGCAATTAATTTAGGTGAATTTTGACTTTTCAGACCCTTCAAACAAGCTCTCAGAACATTCATTGGGTTCGAAGATCCTAAAGATTTAGCGACAATATCTTTAATACCAATGACTTCACAAGCGGCCCTGATGGGTCCACCAGCTATAATTCCGGTTCCTGATGGCGCAGATCTCAATAAAACTTTTCCAGCACCATCTTTTCCCAGAACATCGTGATGTAGTGTTCTTCCTTCTCTTAATGGCACTTTAGTTAAATTTCTTTTTGCTTTTTCAGTTGCTTTTTTAATTGCATCAGGTACCTGTTTGGCTTTTGCATGACCGATTCCAATAGAACCAATTTGATTACCCACAACAACCAAGGCAGAAAAAGCAAACCTTCTTCCGCCCTTTACAACTTTTGCAATTCGATTTATGGAAACTAATTTATCTTTATATTCAGTATTAATCATATTTTAAAAAACCAATCCATTTTTACGTAAAGTTTCAGCAAAAACTTTTATTCTTCCATGGTATCTGTATCTGCCTCTATCAAAATACACATTTGTTATTTTTTTCTCAATTGCTTTCTTGGCTAGTATTTCTGCTATACGTGTTGAAATATCACTTTTTTTAACTCCAGAGGTTTTTTCTTTTAATGAAGAGGCAGAAACTAGGGTGATGCTTTTTTTATCATCAATAATTTGAGCTGATATATTTTTTGCAGATTTATATATAGATAATCTATATCTATCAGTATTAAATTTTTTTAACCTAGATCTTATTCTTTGTGCTCTTTTCTTTTTAAGTGATTTAGTCATAATTATTTTTTCTTACCTTCTTTTCGTAAAACATATTGTCCTTTTTCCTTTATTCCTTTACCTTTATAAGGCTCAACTGGTTTTAACATTTTTATGTCTGAAGCTATTTTTCCAACTAACTCTTTATCTATACCACTTATTTTTATAACAGTACTCTTTTCTACAGTAACTTTAGCTCCTTTGGGGATGTCATATAAAGTATCATGACTAAATCCAAGTTGTAGATTTAATTTATCACCTTTTAAATTTGCTCTATAACCAACGCCGGTCAATTCTAAAGTTTTTTCATGACCTTTGCTTACACCAATAATAGCACTATTGAGTATACTTCTTGTGGTTCCCCACATCATGCTATCTTTGTCTTTATTTTTTTTATTTATAAGATTTAACATTAAATTATTTTCTTTTGATATTGTCGTAGAAAATATTTTTTCATTAATAGTGAGCTCTTTTGATCCCATTGGACCATTTAGTTTAAGTTTACCAGTTTCAAGAGTAATCTTTGTATCTTTTGGTATTTGAATAGGTTTTTTTCCAAGTTTTGACATAAATTAAAACACCTTACAAATTATTTCTCCACCAATCTTTTTATTCCTAGCATCATTGTCAGTCATTATACCTTTGGAAGTAGATACGATTGATAAACCTAAACCGTTTTGAATTTTTGATATGCTGTCAGCTCTAGCATAAATTCTTCTACCAGGTTTTGAAACTCTTTTTATTTCTTTAATAACGGGCAAGCCGTCACTATATTTAAGATTGACAGATAAAATGCCTATTTTTTTTTCGTTCATAACTAATTTATAATCAGAAATAAAACCTTCATGTTTAAGAACTTCTAAAATTTTTTCTCTAAACTTTGAATTAGGTATATTAACTGTGCCCAAACGTCTCATTTGAGCATTTCTAATTCTAGTAATCATATCTCCTATTGGGTCTATTAAAGTCATTTTTTACCTCCTATTTTTTACCAACTTGATTTTGTCATACCAGGAATTTTTCCACTAGAAGCCAATTCTCTTAGTGCAATTCTTGAAATTTTTAATTTTCTATATACGCCATGTGGTCTGCCAGTTATCTCACATCTGTTCATAATTCTAATTTTAGAGGAATTTTTAGGTAACTTTGCGAGTTTTAATTGAGCAGCAAATCTTTCATCTAGAGGAAGTTTTTTGTCTCTAATAATTTTCTTTAAAGCCTCACGTTTCTTTTTAAACTTTTTAGTTAGCTTAATTCTTTTTAAATTTCTTTGTATTGCGCTTGTTTTTGCCATATTAATTTACTTTCATCTTATTTTTTTTAATAAAAGGAAAATTCATAGCTTCCAGTAGAGCAAACTTTGAATTTTTATCATTTCCACTAGTTACTATTGTAATATCCATGCCTCTAATACGATCCACTTTATCGAAATTAATTTCAGGAAATATTATATGTTCTTTTATGCCAAAACTATAATTTCCAAAATCATCAAATCCATCAGGCTTTAATCCTCTGAAGTCTTTAATACGGGGTAAAGCTATATTTACAAGTCTGTCTATAAATTCATACATCTTATTGCCTCTTAAGGTAACTTTTACACCAGCGGTAGATCCTTTACGAGTTTTAAAATTTGATATAGATTTTTTAAATTTTGTAACGATTGGTTTTTGTCCAGCTATTAAAGACATGTCTTCAATGCAATTTTGTAATTTTTTCTTATCACTTCCATCAAGACCCAAGCCCATGTTAAGAATTATCTTATCTAATTTTGGAACCATTAGCGTATTTTTCATTGAAAATTTATTTTGTAAATCTTTAATTATATCTTTTTTATATTTTTCTTTAAGTCGAGGTGTCATTTTTTATTTATAACCTTTTTTTTTTTAATATCATTTTCCAAAGTTTTGAGATTAGACATATCTATAAAATTTTCTTTTGATATTATTCCACCCTTTTTCTCTTTAGTGGCTTTTTCATGTTTTTTTATGATATTAATTCCTTTAACTTTTGCCTTATTATTTTTTCTAAATATTTCTATCACTTCACCTTTTTTACCTTTGTCTTTGCCACACATAATCTCTACTTGGTTCCCTTTTTTTATCATTTTTATAAAACCTCCGGTGCTAGTGATATAATTTTAGTTTGCCCTTTTGCTCGTAATTCTCTTGTTACTGGACCAAATATTCTTGTGCCTACTGGCTCACCTTTTTCATCAATTAAAACAGCGGCATTAGTATCAAATTTTACCTTACTGCCATCGTTCCTATGTATTGATTTTTTAGTTCTAACAACAACAGCTTTATGCACAGTTCCTTTTTTAACTTTTCCATTAGGTATAGCTTCTTTTACGGTTACTACAATATTATCACCTATAGAAGCGTACCTACGCTTAGATCCACCTAAAACTTTGATGCATTCAACTATTCTAGCACCTGTATTGTCTGCTACGTTCAATTCTGTTTGGACTTGTATCATTTGTTTTCTAATGCCTCCCATTTTTTCTTTTTAGAAAATGGTTTAGATTCAATTATTTTGACGTCATCTCCTATTTTAAATTTATTTTTTTCATCATGAGCATGATATTTCTTAGATGAAGTCATAACTTTTCCAAAAAAAGGGTGTGAATACTTCCTTTTAACTAAAACAACAATTGTTTTATTGTTGCAATCACTTATTACCTTTCCGTTTAATACTTTTTTTTTCATTTTTAATTACTTTTGTTATTTAAATTTGTCAAAACTTTAGCTAAATCTTTTTTTGTTTGTGAAATTTTAGCAGTATCATCTATTTGTCCGTTAACTCTTCGAAATCTGAAGTTGAATAGATCTTTTTTTAATACATCAACCTTTTTTTTAAGTTCGTCAATGCTTAATTTTTTTATTTCTTTATTTTTCATACATTAAATCTTTTTATAAATTTTGTTTTAATGGGTAATTTAGCAGAAGCTTTGTACAATGCTATTTTTGCAGTTGCCTCATCAACTCCATCAATTTCAAAAATAATCCTACCAGGTTTGACTCTGCAGGCCCAAAACTCTGGTGCTCCTTTACCTTTTCCCATTCTTACTTCTGTTGGTTTCTTAGATACTGGTATATTAGGAAATATTCTTAACCAAACTTTGCCAGTTCTTTTCATATACCTAGTTAAAGCTACTCTAGCTGCCTCAATCTGCTTAGAAATAATTCTTTCAGGTTCCATTGCCTTTAATCCATAAGCGCCATAATTTAACAAATGGCCTCTAGTGGCCTTACCATGTATTCTGCCTTTATGGGCTTTTCTATATTTTGTTCTTGCTGGTTGTAGCATTTTTTTCTTCTCTTCCTTTTAAAGTATTTTTATCTTTAAATTTTTCTCCTTTATAAATCCAAACTTTCACACCAATTATACCGTATGTTGTTAAAGCTTCTGCTTCTGCATAATCTACATCAGCTCTAAATGTATGTAGAGGGACGCTGCCTTCACGTTGCCATTCAGATCTTGCTATTTCGTTTCCTCCTAATCTACCGCTTATGCAGACTCTAATACCCTTAGCTCCTAAACGAAGTGTGGATTGCATAGCTCTTTTCATTGCTCTTCTATAAGCTATTCTTTTTACTAATTGTTGAGCTATATTGTCAGCAACTAAAAAAGCATTGAGCTCTGGTTTTTTAACTTCTTTAATGTTTAAACTGATATCACTAGTTGAGATTTTTGATAAATTCTTTTTAATCTTATCTACATCTGAACCTTTCTTTCCAATAACAAAACCAGGTCTAGATGTAAAAATAGAAACTATGCATTTTTTAGTAGTTCTTTCAATTACGACATTGGCCACTCCAGAATTTAAGATATTCTTTTTAATATAGTTTCTTATTTTAAAATCTTCTATTAAGAGATTTCCATAGTTTTTTTTCTTAGCAAACCATACTGAATCCCAACCTCTATTTATTCCAAGTCTTAAACCTATAGGATTAACTTTTTGACCCATGAGCTCCCTCTTTCTCTTTTATTTTTTCTGATAATATAATAGTAACATTGCAATAAGGTTTTTTAATTGCGCTAGCTCTACCTTTTGCTCTAGGTCGAAATCTTTTTAAAACAATAGATTTTCCAACGTAAGCTTCTTCGACATACAAATTGTCAATATCATATTGATAATTATTTTCTGCATTTGCTATGGCTGATTGGACAGTTTTTTTAATATCAAAAGCTATTCTTTGTCTTGCAAAAGATAGATCTCTAATAGCAACATCAGCTTTTTTTCCCCTTATATGTTTTAATATTATATTTACCTTTCTTGTGCTTGATCGAACGTTTCGATTAATTGATTTAACTAAATTTCTATTTTTTGGCATCAGAACTTTCAATTTTAGGTTTTGCAGGAGCAGAAGGGCTTGCGCTTGGAGCAGGTTTGCTTGATCCGTCAGACTGGGCAGCTTTTTTATCTGCTGGAGTATGACCATTAAAAGTTCTCGTTGGTGAAAATTCACCAAGTTTATGTCCTACCATTTCTTCTGATATTCTGATTGGTATAAATTTTCTCCCATTGTGTATTAAAAAACTTAAACCTATAAATTCAGGAATTATTGTAGATTTTCTTGACCATGTTTTTATTGGAGGTACATTTGTTTGTCCTTTAAGTCTTTCAACTTTTTTAATTAGACTCGGGTCAACAAATGGTCCTTTCCATACTGAGCGTGACATAAATTAGTTCCTTTTTTTTCTTCTTGTTATTATATATTTATTTGTTCTCTTGTTGTTTCTTGTTTTTAAACCTTTTGCAGATTGACCCCATGGCGAAACTGGGCTTCTTCCTCCAGATGTTTTTCCTTCACCACCTCCGTGGGGATGATCGACTGGATTCATTGCCACTCCTCGAGTTTGAGGTCTTTTACCTTTCCATCTATTTCTTCCTGCTTTACCAATTTTAATATTTTGATGATCAGCATTAGATACAGAACCAATTGTGGCTCTAGCTGTATTAATTACTTTTCTTATTTCCCCAGAAGATAATTTAATAATACAATAAATCCCATCATTACCTGAGATTTGTGCAGCTGCACCAGCTGATCTTATTAATTTACCTCCTCCATTAGGATTTAACTCTATATTATGAATATCTGTACCAGCAGGGATGTCACTTAAAGGCATGCAATTACCAATTTTAATTTCTTTTTTCTTACCAGAGATTATTTTATCTCCTATTTTAATTTTATTTGGAGCAAGAATATAATTTTTTATTGAATCTTTATATTCGATTAAAGCTAAATAAGCTGATCTGTTTGGATCATATTCAAGTCTTAAAACAGTTCCTTCCATATCATCTTTTTTTCTATAAAAATCTATTTCTCTATATTTGTTTTTGTGGCCAGAGCCTCTATGTCTAGAAGTAATTCTTCCTTGATTATTTCGTCCTCCAGTAGAAATCTTTCCAGATGATAAAGATTTAATCGGTTTACCTTTCCATAAATCTTTTTTATCTACTAATACAGTTCCTCTAGTAGATTTTGTATATGATTTAAATGTTTTTAATGACATAAAATTAAACTCCAGTAGCTAAATCTATGCTCTGTCCTTTCTTTAAGGTAATTATTGCTTTTTTAAAACTTGATTTAAAAGTTTTTTTACCTTTAATTATCTTTGTTTTGCCAATAACTTTTATTGTATTAACTTTGATTACATTTACTTTAAACAACTTTTCGACTGATCTTTTAATAGAATTTTTATTTGCACCCATGTCAACTTTAAATACTACTTTATTAAGTTCTAATAAATAAGAAGATTTTTCTGTGACATTTGGTGAAATAATAGTATCCAAAGGATTAAATTTTTTCATTTTGAAAGTCTTTCTTGTACACTTTTTATTGAACTAAAAGTGAAAATTACATTCTTATACTTTAATAAATCATAAACATTTGCACCATCTTCATCTGTAACTTTAATATTTGGTATATTTTTTGAAGATTTATAGATATTTATTTTTGAATTTTTATCTGAAATTATTAGCGAATTATTAAAATTATTTTTCTCAAGAAAAGCATTAAATATTTTTGTTTTTTTAATCTCACTTTTAAAGTCTTCTACTACATGCAAAGATTTAACTTTATTTTTTTGTGACAGCAAATGTAACAAAGCTAACTTTTTAACTTTTTTATTAATTTTTTTCATTTTGTAGACATTTCCTTTAGGCCCATGAGCAATACCACCACCAACAAAGATTGGAGCTTTCCTACTACTATGTCTTGCGCCGCCAGTACCCTTTTGAGCATAAATTTTAGCAGTCGATCCTTTAATTTCATTTCTTTGTTTAGTTTTTGCAGTTCTTGGTTTGAAAAGATTCATCTGATAATCTAAAACTGATTGAATTATCTTTTTATTAGGTTTTAAAGAAAAAATAGCATCTAAAATTTCTACATTTTCAATTTTCTTACCTTCTATATTAATAACATCTATTTTCATTTCTTCACCTTTTCATCTTTTTTTACATCCTTAGATTTTTCATTTTTTAATGATGTATCATTTTTTCGCTTAATATTATCATCATCTCCTGATGTTTGAATTTTTCTTGCTTTATCAACTGAGGAATCTCTATTTATTTTCTTAGCGTTTTTTTGTATTAAAACAAAAGAATTTTTTGATCCAGGTATTGACCCTTTTATAAATATTAAATTATTTTCTATATCAGATTTAACTATTTCCAAGTTTTGAATAGTTCTCATTTTATCCCCCATATGCCCAGCCATTTTCTTTCCTTTAAACACTTTACCAGGATCCTGGTTTTGGCCAGTGGATCCGTGAGCTCTGTGTGATACAGAAACACCATGGGACGCTTTCATTCCACCAAAATTATGCCTTTTCATGACACCAGCGAAACCTTTACCTATTGTTTTTGCAGTCACATCAACAAACTTTTGATCTTTAAATAATTCCAACCCTATTTCGTTTCCTTCTTTAAATTCAGAAATATTATCTACTCTAAATTCTTTTAGTATTTTTTTAGGTTCTGTAGATTTTTTTGTAAATACACCCTTCATTTGATTAGTTAATTTTGAGTTTTTAACTTTTCCAAAACCAACTTTTATAGCGTCGTAACCTCTTTTTTCTTTAGTGATAATATCAATAATTCTGCCTTTTTCTACTGACACCACTGTTACAGGCATTGATATTCCTGAATCAAAAAACTCCCTTGTCATTCCAATTTTTTTTCCAATTAATCCAATAGTCATAATTTCTCTAAAGTTTAATTTCTATATCTACACCAGAAGCTAAATCTAATTTCATTAAGGCCTCTACTGTCTGTGGAGTCGGTTCTATAATATCTATTAATCTCTTGTGCGTTCTTGTTTCAAACTGTTCTCGACTTTTTTTATCAATGTGTGGTGATCTTAATACCGTAAAGATTTCTTTTTTTGTTGGTAAAGGAATTGGACCTCTAACTTGAGCTCCTGTTCTTTTTGCTGTATTCACAATTTCTATTGTGGAAAGATCAAGAATTTTATTATCATAAGCTCTTAAATGTATTCTAATATTTTGTTTATCCATAATTTATGCCAGTTTCTTTGTTACTTCGTCTTGTACATTTTGAGGAACTTTTTCATAATGATCAAAAAACATTGAGTATTGAGCTCTGCCTTGAGACATTGATCTTAAATTATTAATATAACCAAACATATTTGCTAAAGGAACCATGGCACTTATGACAGTCGCATTTCCTCTTTTGCTTGTTTCTGAAACTTGACCTCTTCTACTATTCAAATCTCCTATTACATCGCCCATATAATCATCGGGGGTAATAACTTCTACTCTCATAACTGGTTCTAAAAGCTTTAAAGTTCCTTTAGCACAAGCTTCTTTGAAGCAATATCTAGATGCAATTTCAAAAGCTAAAACACTTGAATCTACATCGTGATGCAATCCGTCTAAAATAGTAACCTTGTAATCGATCAATGGAAAGCCTGCCAAGATTCCATTGTCGGCAACACTTTCTACACCTTTTTCAACTCCTGGAATAAATTCTTTTGGAATAGCTCCTCCTTTAATTTTATTTTCAATTTCTCTTCCACCGCCAGGTGCCAAAGGTTCTACGCTTAATTCAACTTTAGCAAACTGACCTGCGCCACCACTTTGTTTTTTGTGTATGTAAGTAACAGTTGCAGGTCTTAATATAGTTTCTCTATAAGCTACTTGAGGAGCACCAATGTTAGCTTCAACTTTAAATTCTCTTTTCATTCGATCAACAATGATATCTAAATGAAGCTCTCCCATACCTTTAATAATAGTTTGTCCAGACTCTTCATCGGAAGTAACTCTAAATGATGGATCTTCTCTAGCTAATCTTCCTAATGCTTCTCCCATTTTTTCTTGGTCAGCTTTTGTTTTTGGTTCAACAGCAATTTCTATAACTGGGTCAGGAAATTCCATAGGTTCTAAAAGGATAGGATCACTTTCATCTGATAATGTGTGACCAGTAATGGTATGTTTTAACCCGGCTAAAGCAACAATATCACCAGTATTGGCTTCTTTAACATCTTCTCTACTATTTGCATGCATTAATAACATTCTACCAACTCTTTCTTCTTTATCTTTAGAAGTATTATATATTCCGGTAGCTGCTTTTAGAGTGCCAGAATAAACTCTTATAAAAGTTAAAGTTCCAACAAATGGATCGGTTGCAACTTTGAATGCAAGAGCTGAGAAAGGAGCTTTATCATCAAACTTTCTTTCTACTTCATCTTTTGAATTTGGTTTAGTTCCTTTAATTGACCCAATATCAATAGGACTAGGCAAATAATCTACAACTGCATCTAATAAAGGTTGTACACCTTTATTTTTAAATGCTGACCCCGTAAGAACAGGCACAAAGTCAAAATTTATACATCCTTTTCTAATACATGAAATTAAATCTTTTTCTGATATTTCTTTTCCATTTAAATAGGCTTCCATCAATTTTTCATCTTGTTCTACTGCTGTTTCTATCAATTCTTTTCTATACTTATCTGATTCATCTTTTAAATCTGAAGGTATTTCTGTATATTCAAACTCAGCTCCCAGTTTTTCATCTTTCCACAAAACGGCTTTCATTTTAACAAGATCAACAACACCTTTTAAGCCCGCCTCTATACCAACGGGTATTTGCATAACTAAAGGTTTTGCTCCGAGTCTATCTTTAATCATTTGAACACAATTAAAAAAATCTGCTCCAGTTCTATCTAATTTATTTACAAAACAAATTCTTGGAACTTGATATTTGTCTGCTTGTCTCCAAACAGTTTCTGATTGCGGTTCAACGCCAGCAACTCCGTCAAATACGCAAACAGCTCCATCAAGAACTTTTAAAGATCTTTCAACTTCTATTGTAAAATCAACGTGACCCGGGGTATCAATAATATTTATTCTATTTTCTCTCCAAAAACATGTAGTGGCAGCTGAAGTAATTGTAATTCCTCTTTCTTGTTCTTGCTCCATCCAGTCCATAGTCGCAGCACCATCATGAACTTCACCAATTTTATGACTTTTTCCTGTGTAGTACAAAATTCTTTCTGTAGTAGTTGTTTTTCCAGCATCAATGTGAGCCATGATACCAATATTTCTGTATTTATCTAATGTGTGTGTTCTGGACATAATTTTACCATCTAAAATGAGCAAACGCTTTGTTTGACTCAGCCATTCTATGAGTATCTTCTCGTTTTTTAATCGCTGAACCTTTTTTTTGTGAAGCGTCCATTAATTCATTGAAAAGTTTATCAGACATTGTTCTGTTTTTTCTTTTTCTAGAAGCCTCTAATAACCATCTTAGTGCTAAAGTTTGCGATCTATTAGTTTTAACTTCAACAGGAACTTGGTATGTTGCTCCTCCTACTCTTCTAGAACGAACTTCAAGGTTAGGTCTTATATTGTTAATTGCATCATTAAAAATTTTTATTGGATCATCTTTAGTTTTATCTTTTATCATGTCAAACGCTGTGTATATTATTTTTTCAGCTGTAGACTTTTTTCCATCATTCATTACAAAATTAATAAATTTTGCTAAAACTTTAGAACCATACTTCGGATCAGGATAAAAAATTCTTTTAGGTGCTTGATTTTTTCTAGACATAAATTACTTTGGTTTTTTTGCGCCGTATTTTGATCTTTGCTGCTTTCTAGCACTAACTCCTTGTGTATCTAAATTTCCCCTTAAAATATGATAACGAACTCCTGGTAAATCTTTTACACGACCTCCTCTAATTAAAACTACAGAGTGTTCTTGTAAATTATGACCTTCGCCTGGTATGTAGCAAGTAACTTCATGACCATTTGACAATCTAACTCTAGCAACTTTTCTAAGAGCGGAGTTTGGTTTTTTAGGTGTTGTTGTATAAACTTTTGTACAAACTCCCCTTTTTTGAGGCGAATGTTCTAGCGCAGGAACTTTACTCCTAAGTTTAGGTTTTGCTCTAGATCTTTTAATCAACTGGTTAATAGTTGGCATAATATTATATAATTATTTAATGGTGAAAAGTATTACTAAGCGGAAGTAATTATAACTTTTTAGCTAGTGTTTAAGGTAAATAGTACCTCACTTCTAACCATCAAAATTGCGCTAAATTACTCACTGAGGTGTTAAAAGTCAACACTGATCTGATTAAAATATACTTTATATTTAAGTTTTTTTATGAGGCTGGAAGCTGTTTATCTTTGGTTTCGGGTGGCTCTTCTTTTGCTAAAGCTTCATCGCGTGCCTTAGCTTCATTTTCCCATCTGATTTTAGTAGCACCAGTACCAGCGGGTATAAGACGACCCACTATAACGTTTTCTTTTAGACCCTGAAGAGTATCTACCTTTCCTTTTATAGCCGCATCAGTAAGGACTCTTGTAGTCTCTTGAAATGAAGCTGCTGAAATAAATGAATTTGTTTGCAAAGAAGCTTTTGTTATACCTAACAAAACTCTTTCGCCCAAAGCTGGTTTTTTATTCTCTCTTTTTAAATCTTCATTAATATTATCAAGTTGAATTTTATCTACTATTTCACCTAGTAAATAATTTGAATCGCCTGAAATTTTTATCTCAATTTTCTTTAACATTTGCCTTAATATAGTTTCAATATGTTTATCGTTAATAATAACACCCTGTAATCTATAAACTTCCTGAACTTCGGTAGTAAAATAATCTGTTAAAGCTGCAACACCTAATATTCTCAGTATATCATGAGGAGCTGGGCTGCCGTCTAAAAGATATTCACCTTTCTTAATTTTTTCACCTGGATTAAAATTAATATGTTTTCCCTTTGGTATTAAATAATTTGAAGACGTTCCTTCTGGTGTAACAATTGAAACTTTAAGCTTTCCTCTTAGCTCTTTACCAAATTCAATAGATCCATCATTTTCTGCGATGATTGCGCTATCCTTAGGTCTACGGGCCTCAAACAATTCAGCTACTCTAGGCAGACCTCCTGTTATATCTTTTGTTTTAGATGTTTCTTTCGGAAGTCTAGCTAAAACATCTCCAGCTGAAACTTTTTGGCCATCTTTAATTGATAAAACAGAACCAGGAACTAAATAATATCGAGCTTCATTGTCGTCAGCTTTCTTAACTACATTTCCTTTTTCATCTCTAAGAGTGATCCTTGGTTTTAATTCAGTATTTTTTGATTGAGCTCTCCAATCTAAGACTGATTTTGACGATATGCCTGTCTCATCATCAACAGTTTCTGCTAAAGAAATTCCATCATCTAAATCCATAAAGCTAGCTAAACCACTTTTCTCAGCTATAACAGGTAAAGTATAAGGATCCCATTCACAAATTTTCTTCCCTTTTTTAACTTCATCGTTGTTATCACAAAATATTTTTGCACCATAAGGAATTTTATAAATTGCTATTTGTCTTCCTCCAGAATCTTCTATTGAGATTTGGGTGTTTCTTCCCATTATTATTTTATTATTTTTTGAATCTTCAATAATATTTTTGTTTGTAATTTTTATTATTCCAGTAGAGTGGGCTATAACTTGTGACTCTTCTTTAATTTGAGCTGTCCCACCAACGTGAAATGTTCTCATTGTAAGTTGAGTTCCTGGCTCACCAATTGATTGGGCAGCTATCATTCCTATAGCTTCACCTTCACTAACTAATTTTCCCCTTGATAAATCTCGTCCATAGCAAAGAGCACAGATACCTTTTTTAGAAATACAAGTAATTACTGAGTGAACTTTAATTGATTTTACTCCAGCGGCATCAATAGCTTCACATGCAGTTTCATCTATTAAATTTTTCTTTTTAAAAATAACTTCACCACTAATTGGATTTTTTATATCTTCTGCGGCAGTTCTTCCTAAAACACGCTCAGATAAACTCACTATAATATTTCCTCCGTCAATAATTTCTGAAATCAACAATGAATCTTTTGTTTTACATCCGCAATCATGCTTTGTAATAGAAATATCTTGAGCAACGTCACAAAGTCTTCTTGTTAAATAACCTGAGTTTGCAGTTTTAAGAGCTGTATCAGCTAATCCTTTTCTAGCACCATGCGTAGAGTTAAAATATTCCAATGCTGTCAATCCTTCCTTAAAATTAGCAGTGATTGGAGTTTCAATAATTTCTCCAGAAGGTTTTGCTATTAAACCTCTCATACCAGCTAATTGTTTCATTTGAGCAGCAGATCCTCTGGCTCCTGAATTAGCCATCATGTAAACTGAATTTGTTTCAATTCTACCATCTGGCATGATTTTTGTTGCTCCAGAAATTTCTTTCATCATTGCGTTCGCTACTGAATCTGTGCATTTTGACCAAACATCAACTACTTTATTATATTTTTCACCTCTTGTTATTAAACCTTCTGAATATTGGCTTTCATAATCCTCGATTTGTTTTTTAGCACCATTTACAAGCAACTGTTTATTTTTTGGAATGATTAAGTCGTCTTTGCCAAAAGATATTCCTGCTTTAAAAGCATGTAAAAAACCTAATGATTTTATTCTATCGCAGAATATTACTGTCTCTTTTTGACCGCAAAATCTATAAACTGAATCAATAATTTCTGAAACATTTTTCTTGGCTAAAATTTTATTAATAAAAGAAAATTTAATTTTGTGGTGCTTTGGTAAAATACTAGATAAAATAAATCTTCCAGCTGTACTTTTATATTTTTCAAAAACTTTTTTTCCATTTTCATCAACTGTTTCAAACCTACTAATAACATTAGAATGAAGACTTATACTTTTTGCTTCAAGAGCTTGTTCAATTTCTGAAACATCACTAAAATATCCTTTTGGATCTTGTTTTTCTTGTCCTTCTGAAGCTTGAGATAAATAATATATGCCCAAAACCATATCTTGGCTTGGAACAATAATTGGTTTTCCGTTTGATGGGTTTAATATATTATTAGTGGACATCATTAAAACTCTAGCTTCGAGCTGAGCTTCTAAACTTAAAGGAATATGTACTGCCATTTGATCTCCATCGAAATCAGCATTAAAAGCAGCACAAACTAAAGGGTGTAATTCAATTGCGCTACCTTCAATTAATTTTGCTTCAAAAGCTTGGACACCTAGTCTATGCAATGTTGGGGCTCTATTTAAAATAACAGGATGTTCTCTAATAATTATTTCTAAAGCATCCCAAACTTCACTTTTCTCTTTTTCGTCCAATCTTTTTGCTTGCTTAATAGTTGTGGCTAAACCAAGTTTATCTA
>Ga0114996_10002610_pt1 | contig 23204 bp, 22 predicted proteins | sample ArcticOcean_MG_C_4_FD_87039 | JGI IMG/M metagenome (GOLD analysis project Ga0114996, IMG submission 87039) | Marine microbial communities from western Arctic Ocean - ArcticOcean_MG_CB4_134 | ecosystem: Environmental > Aquatic > Marine > Oceanic | place: Arctic Ocean: Canada Basin | collected... | reverse complement strand
CTGTGTTTCTTTTAATTTACTCATTTTTATGACTCTCCATTAGATTAGTTAGAAATAATTTTTTAGATTAATACTAGTTTTAATTCTTTTAAAATAATGATTTACAGGGTCTGATATTAATAGATCCGGAGCATATACTCCATAAAATTTATATACTGTTTGGCCAAAGATATTTTTTTGATGTGCAAAAACAATTCGGTCATGATCACCTTCAGCCGGCATTGGATGTGGTTTTTTATCTTTTCTAAACTGAAGAATTGAGCCTGTTTTCTCGTCAAATTGATTTACCCAATCTGCATTAGGGTAAAGCTTAGGGAACCATACCATTTCATGAAACTTGTTTATTACCCACACAGCTAATGGTGTCTTCTGACAGCCCAACTTCTTGCATCCACGCGTTGCCGAACAGAGCTTTGGAATACCAGAGGCCGCCAAGCATGAAAGCGGCGACCGTAGCGGCGATGACTGCGAGCCAGTTTACGTTCGAAAGGATATCGGCAAGATGCATCTTGCTCTCCTTATTATTATTTTGGGGCAGCAGTCTAGCAGAGACTTTTGTCCAAATTGGCGAATAGACGCCCAAGACCCGGCTACTTTACATAAAAAAAACGGTGGCCGAGGCCACCGTTTAAGGTTACGAAACAAAGCCTTTGGGAGATTCAATTGCTTCGTTTGCGATTCTGACTTGAGACAAGCTCAAGTCAGAAAACTAATTGGGTTCTTTCATCATTGCTGTTAATAGTTGGATGCATAAAAGAGGAAAATGGTTGCGATGAAAACAGCATAAGATCCGTTATATGACGAAAAGTACGTTTCGGACGAAACTGCTAATCGCTGGATTTGGTGAATTTTTTTAGGAGGATTCTTTATGGGCAGCACATCGCAGACGTCACACGTAAAGGTAAGTGCAGAGGAATGGCAGGTCCGCGTCGACCTTGCTGCTTGCTATCGACTCATCGCGCTGTTCGGTTGAGATGATCTCGTTTTCACTCACATTTCCGCGCAGGTCCCAGGTCCGGATGAACACTTTCTAATCAATGAGTACGGTTTGCTGTTCGAGGAAATGACGGCCAGTAGCCTGGTGAAGGTCGATTTGAATGGAAAAATCGTGACAGAGTCAGGTGGACCCATTAACCCGGCTGGCTTCACTATCCACAGCGCCATTCACGCCGCCAGGCACGATGTTGGTTGTGTCTTGCATACGCATACTCGATCCGGCGTCGCGGTGTCGGCACAAGTAGATGGTCTTCGTCCGCTGTCGCAGATATCGCTTCTCGCCACTGCATCCCTGGCGTATCACGACTACGAAGGTATAGCGTTGAATGACGATGAGAAACCGAGACTGGTCGCCGACCTTGGTAGCAACAACTTTCTAATTCTTCGAAACCACGGTTTGCTGACAGTCGGGGCGACCATACCGGATGCGTTTATTTATATGTACGCACTCGAAACTGCCTGCCAAACACAACTCGCGGCGCAGTCGGCTGGTGTCGCACTGACAGAAATAAATTCGCAGATTGTCGCGGGTATCAAAGAACAGATTGAAATGGTGACCCGCGGTATGGGCGGTGGTCTTGCATGGCCAGGTTTATTGCGAAAACTAGATCGTATTGATCCGACCTATCGCGACTAATCAGAGGTTTGCTAAGAACATCTTATACGCAGGATTGTCGCTTTCTTCGAAGTGGGCATAGCCTAAATCAGCCAAGTGAGCGGCTAACTCGTCGCTTTCGTTTTCGGGCACTTGGATTCCGGCAAGGACGCGGCCATAGTCAGACCCGTGGTTGCGGTAGTGAAACAAACTGATATTCCAATTGGTGCCGATGGAAAGCAGGAAGTCCAATAGCGCACCGGGTCGTTCCGGAAATTCGAAACGGAACAGCCGCTCATCTTCAATATTTGATGGACTGCCACCAACCATGTGACGAATATGCAACTTGGCCATTTCGTTATCACTTAGATCGACAAATAAGTAGCCTAGATCATTCAGTTTCTCGACAAGTTCCTGGTGTTCCTCTGCGCCGTTACGTAATTGCACGCCAACGAAAATATGGGCACTTTTGGCATCACTGAAGCGGTAGTTGAACTCGGTGATTCCGCGTCGACCAATGGCTTCGCAAAACTTTCGAAAGCTACCGGGTTCCTCCGGGATCTCGACGGCCAGCAGCATTTCCCGCTGTTCGCCTATTGCGGATCGCTCGGCAATGTGGCGCAGGCGATCGAAATTTACATTTGCGCCGCAATTGATGGCGACAAATGCCTGCTCGGTTACCCCCTGCTCTGAAACGTATTTCTTTATGCCAGCAACCGCCAATGCGCCCGCTGGTTCAACAATGGAGCGTGTGTCTTCGTAAATGTCCTTAATAGCGGCGCAGATCTGATCGGTGTCGACCGTGACGATCTCATCAACCAATGCCTGGCATAGGCGAAAAGTCTCATCACCGACTCGTCTAACAGCGACGCCGTCTGCGAATATTCCGACGTGATCAAGTGTCACGGGTTTGCCAGCCAGCAACGACGTCTTCATCGCAGCGGAATCAGTTGGCTCCACACCAATGATTTTTACGTGCGGTCGTTTGTGCTTTAAATAGCTGGCTATTCCGGAGATTAGCCCGCCACCGCCGATGGGAACGAACACAGCCGTTACCTCGGGATCCATTTGATCATCCAGTTCGCGTCCAATCGTTCCCTGACCGGCAATAACGGCTGGATCATCAAAAGGATGAATGAATGTGAGTCCTTGGGCGGCCTCAATCTCCTTGGCTTTTTCAAAAGCGTCGTCGTAGGTATCTCCGTGGAGAAGGACCTCCCCACCCAGCGCAATAACAGCATCGATCTTAATCGTCGGAGTTGTTATCGGCATTACGATGACCGCACGAGCGTTGCGCCGTTTGGCCGCCAGAGCGACGCCCTGGGCGTGATTGCCGGCGGAGCTGCAAATGACCCCCGCTGCAATCGCGTCATCACTCAATGTGGAGAGTTTGTTGTACGCGCCGCGAAGCTTGAACGAAAAAACGGACTGCAGATCTTCGCGCTTCATTAGCACTTGATTGCCCAACCGCACAGAAAGATTCACGGCTTTTTCCAGCGGCGATACCTTCGCAACGTCGTAAACCGAGGCGGTATCGATCAGGTTCACATAATCGGTGGTATTCATTTGACTCGTTAACTATTTCCAGTGCGCAGCAGAGATTAACGCATTGACGCCCATCTGAGTGATTGTTTTCGACAAATTAGCGTGCGACTCGAAATCGAATGTGGATGAATCGGCTGGATTGATCAATCGCACTACAACTCGCTACATGCTGCACTTTGCCTTTACGTCCAACGGGGGGTGATTCTATATGAGCAGGGATGTCGAGCGGCGCAAAACGGAACAAGCTTTATTTCGTAGAAAGGCAACACAGGCGGTTGGCTACCGTCTCTTTAGTGGTGTCACAATTGCTATGCCACCATCTGCAACGGTTGGTTTGATTGTGAGCTTCTGGGTCGTTGCAGCACTGATTGCTGCGGTGGTCGTTGTTGAGGTGCCCTTGCGTTCCCGTGCAGTTGGCGTTTTGGTGCCCTCTGGCGGTTTGGTCGACGTTGTCGCAAGTCAATCCGGCCGTGTCGAAGGTGTTTATGTTGTTGCCGGAGAAGTCGTTCCAGACGATCGTTTGTTGCTGAGAATTACCAGCGGCGACGGCTCGACACAAGGCCAACCGGCGGCAAAAATTCGTTTGCAATCGCTCCGAAGTGAGCTGCACCTTCTTGAGAAAGTGTATTTGCACGAGAAACAGCTTGCCACCGATCGTTGGCAGGCCTTGCAAGAAGACTTGCAGGCGGCGGACCTTCAGCTCCGTCTCGGAGAAAATGTTCTTGCGACCTACGCGGAGCAACTTCAATTGCGTGAGGTGCAGTTCGAGCGAAGTCGGGCGCTTGCCAACGATGGCCACATAGCGCGTGATGAATATGACCGGCAGGTCGCTGCATTGTTGAGTTCGCGAGCGGGGAAGACTGAAACGGAGCTCCGCGTGGTCGAATTTGAGCAGAATTTGGTGATGCTCAAGCGATCAACCGGTGAATTGCGGGAACTAGAGGCGCAACAGGCGGTTCGGCATGCCATCGAAGTTGAACGATTACAAAGGGAAATCGTTGCTGCAGATTATTCGTTTTCGGGTGAGTACCGCGCATCGGAAAACGCGCGCATAGCGCATCTTCTCGTAGTTCCCGGTGCTGTCGTTAAAGCCGGGCAAGTGCTCGCAAAACTACGCCGGATAGAATCCACTCTGGAGGTCTGGTTGTATGTTTCAACATCGCAAGCGCGCATGTTGCAACCCGGTCAACCTGTAGAAATAAGGCTCGATGCATATCCGCAAGCGGTTTTCGGGACATTCTCGGCCACAGCGTTAAGCGTATCGGGCGTCGCTCTCCTGCCAACTGAGATCGATGTGCCGTTGATGATTCCTGGGCCGGTATTTGAGGTGCGTGCGGCCCTCGATGATGACCAAATCGAATACGCAAATGCTAATTGGTCACTACAACCCGGCATTTCATTTCAGGCTGACATCGTGCAACAAAGACTGCGGCTCTATGAGTGGCTGTTACGTTCTGTAACGCGCCAATCGAACCGTCGTGCCTGACTGTGCCGGCCTGTTTTCGCACAATCGCGTACCCGTCGTATTGCAACATGAACGTACGGAATGCGGCCTTGCCTGTCTCGCGATGGTGGCCGCGCACTTCGGAAAGTCGATTTAGCTGGAACGCCTGCGGCAGGGCGCCCAACTGTCGGGACATGGCGCGACATTTCAGGAATTGGTCAAGATAGCGGATTCGCTACAGTTGATCTCGCGGCCAGTTAGATTGTCGCTGCGAGAAACTCCGAATCTCAAACTTCCGGCAGTTCTGCATTGGCGCATGAATCATTTTGTACTGCTAACAGCCGTTGGTAGAAGCGATTGGACTATTCACGATCCAGCGATTGGTAAACGCACCATTCAATTCGCAGAAATGGATGAGTCATTTACGGGTGTTGCGCTCGAATTTACCAAAACGAACGACTTTTCGCCGGGAGCATACAGCAGCGATTTTGGCATTCTTCGGATCGCCGGAAGTTTCCAAAATTTATTTCGATTTTTAGGGCTAATGCTTTGCCTGTTATTCGTGTCCCAACTACTTGCGCTCGTTCCTGCTATCGCGACCCAGATTCTCATCGACGAAGTGGTCATGGGGCAGGATCGGATGTGGCTTTTTCGCGGTCTTGCGGGGCTTGCACTCATTATGACTGCAACCCTTCTGCTTGATGCGCTACGCGGCTGGATTAGCCTCTATGTTGGGACACGACTGACGACGGACAGTACGATTTCGATTTTGAATCACCTGCTTAGATTGCCGGTCGAGTTCGTGAAGCGTCGTCATCTTGGCGACTTGATGTCAAAACTCGACTCGCTTACGCCAATCAGGGAAGCGATCGCTACACATAGTGTCAACGCGTTCGTTCAGTTCGTCGTTTTGGTGACGACCTTAGTCATTATGACTTTGTACAGTCCTTGGTTAACGTTGGTATCTGCGCTTGGCTTGGCTTTGACGCTTGGAGTTACCGTTGCATTATTGCCGGTGAGTCGGCGATTAGGGCGGCAGTTGCTTATACACAGGGCTCTGCAAAGTAGCTCGCTCGTGGAAACTCTGCGCGGCTACGAGACGGTGAGAAGTTTGGGTCTTAGCGCTATTCGCCGGCAGCATTGGCAAAGCCATTTTCTATCCGCGACCCAGGTCAACATCAAGCAGGGGAAAATCGCGATCGGAAGGGGGACTGGCCTTGGCGCAATCAGTATGGGCGAGCAGCTCATGTTTTTGGCGGTTGCGATCTCAGGCATCCTGGATAAGGAAATAACGCTCGGTGTCGTATTCGCCTTCATGGGGCTTCGCTCAAGGCTGGCTGGCGCCGCAATTGCGCTCGCGGACTTAATACAAACGTTTTCATTGCTTCGCGTACACACCGATCGGCTGTTTGATATTGTGCAAGCCGCTCCTGTGCCGGAAAGTCTCAGTGGGGCTATCCGATCGAATGTGGAGGGTGATTTTCGAGCTAACGGCCTGTCGTTTTCCTACGGCGACAACCAGGTAGTTATTCGAGATTTCAGCTGCAGCATAAAAGCCGGTGCGAATGCAGTAATCGTTGGTCCGTCGGGCTGCGGCAAGACTACCTTGCTACGCATTCTTGCTGGGCATCTGGAGCCTAACGATGGTTGTGTCGCGATTGATGGTTTTGAACGATCACTTTGGGATCGCCACAGTATGACCGCGCAGTCAGCATTTGTTTTGCAAAACGACCAAATGTTTCAGGGAACAATCACAGAAAATATTTCTGCGTTCTCGATGGCGCCGGATATGGCTCGCGTTCGCACGGCGGCCATCCAGGCGGAGTGTTGGTTAGATATCCAAAATTTACCGCTGCGGACGGAAACCTTGATCGGTGATTCAGGTGCCGGCCTGTCCGACGGCCAGATCCAAAGACTGACGCTAGCGCGTGCGCTGTATCGACGCCCACGGATATTGTTTCTAGATGAGGCAACCAGTCACCTGGATGTGACGACAGAGAGAAAAGTACTGGGCAACATTGCGGCACTGAATATCACCATAATCAGTGTTGCCCATCGGCCGGACGCCATCGCGCTGGCCGATCAGGTCATTGATTTAGGGTCTGTTACAGACAGTGATAAATGAAAACAATAGCAATCAATCGCTCGGCCTCCCATAATCCGGCAGATGACTATGAACGTCACCAGACGAGAGCTTTACCCTGAGATTGCACCGAACGTAACGGGTTTTCTTGAGGTAGGGGACGGACACTCAATTTACTACGAAGAGTCGGGCAACCCACGTGGCAAGCCTGCAGTGTTTCTTCATGGGGGCCCCGGCGGCGGATGCACAGGCGCTATGCGGCGGTTTTGGAACCCGGAGTTTTATCGGATCATTCTCTTCGATCAACGTGGCAGCGGGAAGAGCACGCCACATGCCAGCCTGGAAAACAATACGACCTGGGATCTGGTCAACGATATTGAAATCTTGCGCGCGGCACTACAGATTGAAAAATGGCAGGTTTTTGGAGGGTCCTGGGGAAGTACTCTTGCATTGGCCTACAGTCAGTCGCACCCCGAGCGTGTCACGGAAATCGTACTGCGCGGCATTTTCATGTTGCGTAAAAAGGAAATTGATTGGTTCTACCAACATGGAACCAGCGAATTGTTCCCGGAAAGGTGGCAACATTATTTGCGCCCCATTCCTAAGTCTGAGCAAGATGACCTGTTACACGCCTATCATCGTCGCTTAACCAGCGACGATCCAGTCGTCAGGATGGAGGCCGCCAAGGCGTGGTCGACTTGGGAAGGGTCTACCAGCACCCTATTGCCCAACGAGGAAATTGCCGCAGAATTTGAGGCGGACGACATGGCATTGGCGCTGGCGCGAATTGAGTGTCACTACTTTGTCAACAACGGTTTCATGGATGACAACCAGCTGATCAACAATATCGATCGCATTCGACAGATTCCGGCGGTTATCGTGCAGGGTCGCTACGATGTTGTATGCGCGCCGATATCTGCGTGGGAACTGGCCCAGGCTTGGCCGGAGGCCGACTTGCGTATGGTGCATGACGCGGGTCATGCGGCATTTGAGCCAGGCAATACACACGAATTAGTACAAGCCACTGATAGGTTCGCGAAATGAGCAAACTCCTTATTACGAACGCGCAGCTCGTCAATGAGGGCGAGACGCGAGATGCCGACGTACTTATCGTCGGTGAACGAATCGAAAAAATTGGCTCGGGCCTCATGGCAGATGGCGACACAACTGTCATCGATGCGTCCGGCAAGTTTTTGATGCCTGGCATGATTGACGATCAGGTGCACTTTCGTGAACCTGGACTGACACACAAAGGTGATTTGGCGACAGAGTCCGCCGCGGCCGTTGCGGGCGGCATTACCAGTTTCATGGATATGCCTAACGTTAATCCGAAGACAACGACGCGCGAAGCCCTGGCAGATAAGTACGAACTCGCAAAGGGTCGCTGCAGAGCAAACTACGGTTTTTATCTCGGCGCGACGAACCGAAATATTGAAGAGATAAAAGCGTTGCAAGTTGGCGAAGGGTGCGGCATTAAGGCGTTTATGGGCGCATCGACCGGCGATATGTTGGTGGATGATCCTGAAGCGCTGGAGCTCTTATTCGAGCACGCGCCGGTCATCGTTCTAACTCACTGCGAACATTCACCGACCATTCGTGACAATGAGGCGAAAGCAAAGACTGAGTATGGCGAGGATGTGCCCATGTCGGAGCATCCCAATATCCGTTCTGCCAATGCATGTTTGTTGTCATCAAGTCAGGCGGTTGACTTGGCTCGTCGTCATGACGCGTTGTTACACGTTTTGCATCTGACGACAGCGATCGAAATGGATCTGTTCACTAAAGGACCGCGGCAAGGTAAGCGTATTACCGCAGAGGCCTGTGTGCATCACTTATGGTTTGAGGAAAGTCGTTACGCCGATCTTGGCGCAAGCATTAAGTGCAATCCGGCAATCAAAACTGAAGCTGACCGGGATGCGCTCGTCAAAGCGGTTGTAGAAAATCGCATTGACATCATTGCGACAGACCACGCGCCGCATACGATTAGCGAGAAAGGAAAGTCTTACTTCAAATCTCCGGCAGGGCTCCCCTTGGTCCAGCACGTCATGTTGTGTCTTTTCGATCTTGTCGGTGAGGGCAAGTTTAGTTACGAACGAATTGTGGATAAGACCAGTCACGCGGTCGCGGATATTTTTGGCGTTGTCGATCGTGGCTACGTCAGAGAAGGATATTTCGCTGATCTCATCATTATGGATCCCGACAAACCAAGCTTAGTCACCGATGCTAGTCTGTTGGCGAAATGCCATTGGTCGCCCTTTACTGGACATACGTTCCGCTCGACGGTGGACACAACGATCGTTAATGGGTCGATTGCGTATCAGGACGGATTACTCACTGGCGATCAGTTGGGCCAAAAAATGGAGTTTAATCGGGCGCGATAGCGCGTTTGACGAACGCCCGCGAGTGAACAATATGTCGTTGAATTCAAAAAATTGCTGTGATCAAACGCAAACCGTGCAAAATGGTTTACTTTCCAGTCGATCCCGCTATCCTACGGAAAATAAATGGCAACGGCGATGTTCGCCAGACTGCAGGAGCGCCGTCCGCGTGCCACGCGAATGAAGCCAACTGATACATCAAATCCTGATTATTTTCACAAGGTAGTCGACTGTCAGTGGGCTTGCCCTGCTCATACCGATGTTCCTGGATATATCCGTCTCATCGCTCAAGGCGAGTTTTCTGACGCCTACATGCTCAACCGGGAATCGAACGTATTTCCGGGCATTTTGGGACGTGTATGTGATCGACCCTGCGAACCTGCCTGTCGTCGCGGCAGAGTGGAAGATAAACCGGTCGCGATCTGCCGTTTGAAACGAATCGCTGCGGATCATCGCGACGACATCACGGACCGCTTGCCCCAGGCACCCAAGAAATCCAATGGTAAAAAAGTCGCACTGCTTGGCGCAGGCTGTGCCTCACTTGGCGTCGCGAACGATTTGTTGCCGTTGGGCTACGAAGTCACGATTTTCGAGGCATTGTCGATGACCGGCGGTTTGATGCGAACCAACATTCCGCAATTTAGGTTACCGCCCGCCGTGCTTGACGAGGAAATTGGCTACATCATTGATATGGGCGCCGACGTCAAAATGAATCACCGCATCGAGAGCATGAAAGAGCTGCTGGATGAGGGCGGATTCGACGCGGTATTTGTGGGCACCGGAGCGCCGCGTGGTAAGGAGCTAAAACTACCCGGACGGTACGATTCGGATAATATTTATATTGGTATCGACTGGTTAGAATCGGTCGCGTTCGAGCACGTTAAAGAGATCGGCGAGAAAGTCCTGATCATCGGTGTAGGCAATACCGCAATGGATTGTTGTCGCACGGCACTTCGCATCGGCGCAAAAGAAGTCAAAGTTATGGCGCGCAAGCCGCGCGGCTTCTTTAAGGCGTCTGAGTGGGAATTAGATGACGCAGAAGAAGAGAATGTTGAAATAATGATCAACCATTCGCCGAAAGAATTCGTCATCGAAGACGGCAAGCTAGTCGGCATGAAGTTCGATCAAATGGAATACAACATCGATGAAAATGGTCGCATCGACCGTGGCACGTCGGTCGGTGAAGTGATCATTCCCTGCGACGACGTCATCCTCGCGATTGGGCAGGACAACGCTTTTCCTTGGATTGAGCGAGATGTCGGTATCGAGTTTGACGAGTGGGAATGTCCGGTCGTTGATGAAGTGACTATGATGTGCTCTCGAGATGGCGTGTTTTTCGGCGGTGACTCGGCATTTGGACCGAAGAATATTATTTGGGCGGTAGCGCACGCACATGAAGCGGCAATTTCGATCGACAAATATTGCCAGGGCGGTTCAATGCATGAGCGCCTACCGCGCGGCGTCAATTTAAGCAGTCAGAAGATGGGCATCCACGAATGGAGCTTCTCGAACGACTACGATCCGGCTGAACGACGTTTGATGCCGCATGTCGATTTGCGTGAACGCTTCAAGAAATTGAATATCGAAGTCGAACTTGGTTTTACCGTCGAGCAAACGATAAAAGAAGTGGAGCGTTGTCTCAATTGTGACATTCAGACCGCCTTCGTCGCCGATCTGTGCATCGAATGCGATGCGTGCATCGATGTATGTCCGGTCAATTGCCTTACGATGACCGAAAACGGCCCAGAGGATGAACTGCGTACCCGACTTTCGGCACCAGCCGAGAATGTCGAGCAGGATTTGTATGTATCCGCTGGGCTGCCACAAACGGGTCGGGTCATGGTCAAGGACGAAGACCTCTGCGTACATTGCAGTCTTTGTGCGGAGCGTTGTCCTACCGGTGCATGGGATATGCAGAAATCCGAAATTTTGATACCACAGGTAGCTGATCAGCCTAGTCCTGAGGCGCGGCCCAGGGTCGTCGGCGAATAAGCTAATCGAAAGATCAAAATTATGTGCCCGCGCATCGCAAATCCCCTCAATTCTTCGAGTCACCTTTAGAGCTATTCAATCGTGCCTACCGTAAACGACGTCGTTATAAAGATTGGTACCGTTAACGGTACTGGTTCGGCCAGTGCCAACGGCTTATTGATGAAAGCAATTTTCCGTATGGGTATTCCTGTCGTCGGAAAAAATTACTTTCCGTCCAACATTCAAGGTTTGCCAACGTGGTATGAAATTCGCGTTACTGGTGCTGGGCATCGGGCTCGTGCCGACAGAGTCGACTTGATGATCGCGATGAATGCGCAAACTTATGTTGAGGATCTTGCTGCAGTCACCCCTGGCGGATGGTTGCTTTATGACTCAACCTGGCCGAGAAGTAGGCTCTTGGATCGGAAAGAGATCAATGTGCTGGGCGTCCCGCTTTCCAGAATGTGTAATGAGCACTTCGATACGGCGCGGTCGCGAATACTGATGAAGAACATCGCCTATGTCGGCGTCGTCGCGGCCTTACTTGATATCGATCTTGAAGTAATTACCGAACTTCTATATCAGACCTTTGCCTCTAAGAAACAATTGGTGCAATCGAATCTTGAGGCTATTCGTCTGGGATTCGACTACGCAAACGAAAATTTCGTATGCCCGTTGCCGACGAAGGTCGAGGCGATGGACAAAACCAAAGGTCATATCGTCATCGATGGCAACACCGCCGCAGGCCTAGGGTGTGTCTATGCGGGTGCGACGGTCGGCGCTTGGTATCCAATTACGCCATCGACCTCATTGATGGATGCATACACCGCTTTCTGTAAGCAGTATCGAACAGACGAAGAAAGCGGCGAGAACAAATATTGCATCATTCAGGCTGAAGATGAATTGGCTGCGGTAGGCATGGTTCTCGGCGCCTCCTGGAATGGTGCGCGGGCGTTTACGCCAACGAGCGGCCCTGGAATTTCTCTAATGAGTGAATTCATTGGTTTCGCCTACTACGCCGAGGTTCCCGCGGTGATTTTCGATGTGCAGCGAACGGGGCCATCAACTGGAATGCCGACGCGCACACAACAATGCGATCTGATGATTTGTGCCTATGCATCGCATGGCGACACAAAACATGTGCTGTTGTTTCCAGCCAATCCGGAAGAGTGTTTTCATACAGCAGCGACCGCTTTCGATTTAGCAGAACGTTTGCAGACGCCGGTTATGGTTCTTACCGATCTGGATATTGGGATGAACGATTGGATGTGCCCGGATTTGGAATGGGACGAGAGCTACGTTCCGGACAGAGGTAAAGTTCTTGGCGCCGCAGAGCTCGAAGAGATGGAGAAATTCCATCGTTACCTCGATGTCGATGAAGATGGTATCCCGTATCGAACCTTGCCGGGGGTACACCCAAAAGGGGCCTACTTCACACGCGGATCTGGACACACCAAGTACGGTGGCTATACCGAAGATGCCGCAGAATACCAGGATGTAATCGATCGCTTGCTTGGCAAATGGGAAACAGCGCGCACGCTCGTGCCTGAAGCAGAAATTGAGTATTCGAAATTTAACAAACAGGCAATTCTGACCTTGGGTAGTTGCGACGGCGCGGCCAAAGAGGCATTGGTTGATTTGCAGGAAAAGAACATTGGCCTTAACTATTGTCGCGTCAAAGCGTTTCCGTTTACGGCTGCTGTTGTTGATTTCATAGACAAACATGAGCGTGTATATGTGCTGGAACAAAACCGAGACGCGCAATTTAGGTCACTTCTGTTGTTGGATGCCAACGCCGACCCGAAGAAACTGATTTCAATGCTGCATTACAATGGCATGCCGCTAAGCGCAAATTTCGTCGTCGATCGAGTGCTCGCTGAAACATCCAAGGGGCAAGTTGCCTAGAACGGATTCTAAGAGACTAAAGTATGAGTTACATATCCAAGCCGAAAGTTTCCCATCCCAAAATGCCGCGCAACAAACTCGGTCTCACGGCGCGAGATTACGAGGGTACGGTATCGACGCTATGCGCAGGTTGCGGCCATGACTCAATTACAGCCGCCATCATTCAGGCAGTATTTGAACTAGGCATCGAGCCGCACATGCTCGCGAAGATGAGTGGTATTGGTTGTTCATCAAAAACGCCGGCATATTTCGTCAGCCAATCACACGGATTTAATTCGGTGCATGGGCGCATGGCATCGGTCACAACAGGCGCAAATGCTGCAAACCGTGAGTTGACCTATATCGGCGTGTCGGGCGATGGCGATTCGCTATCCATTGGGATGGGGCAGTTCGCACATGTCATTCGCCGCAATTTGGATATGTGCTACGTCATCGAAAATAACGGCGTCTACGGTTTGACCAAGGGTCAGTACTCGGCATCGGCAGATGTCGGTAGCGTGGCAAAGAAGGCGGCGCCAAATCGACAAATGCCCATCGATCCGGTAAGCACTGCTATCGGTCTTGGTGCGACTTATATCGCGCGCAGTTTTTCCGGTGACAAGCAACAGCTTGTCCCGTTGATTAAGGGTGCATTGACGCATAAAGGTTTCGCACTTTTGGACGTCATCAGCCCTTGTGTCACGTTCAACGATAACGAAGGCTCGACGAAGAGCTACGCACACACGAGAGAAAATTATCATCAAGTTATCGGTGCCGATTTCGTTGCGCCGAGCGAAGAAATCGTTGCGTCCTACAATGAAGGCGAGGCGATGCCGGTCAAGCTTCACGATGGCAGTCGAATCGTTCTACGAAAATTGGATGATCAATACGACCCCACCAGCCGTGCGGCTGCGTTTTCTTTTCTTCGCGACAGCATCAATAAAGGCGAGATCATCACGGGTCTTCTTTATATAGATGAAGGGATGCATGACATGCATGTGGATGCGGGAACGATCAGTACGCCGCTATCGAAGTTGCCATTCGAAAGCTTGAATCCCGGCCCTGAAAAACTTGCTGCACTGATGGATCGCTACCGATAGCGGCAATTTCGCTAGTTTGAGTGTTTGCGACACACACGCGGCAAGAGCTAGGCATCCTAATTTGCTAGTATGGCGGTCGAAGTCCTAGTTGAATCAACCATAAATTTCGAGGGGCGCCACGATGAATAACACCAGACGTCGTTTTATCAAATCAGGTTTGCTCGGTAGTGCTGTGGTGGCTGCTGGGTGTACGACCGAAGTAGCCGTTGAAGAGGCATCGAGTGCCGAACCGTGGCGGTCTCTGCGAATTCTCATTTTGGGTGGGACCGGTTTTATTGGCCCGCACATGGTCAAGGAAGCGCTACGACGGGGTCACACGGTAGAGTTATTCAATCGCGGCCGTACCGACAGTGAATTGTTTCCTGATCTCAAACTATATGTTGGTGATCGCAATGGTGGTCTTGATTCACTTGAAGGCGGTGACTGGGACGTCGTGATCGATAACTCTGGTTACGTACCACGGCACGTAGAAGATTCAGCACGCCTGCTTGCGTCAGTGGTGTCGCACTACGTTTATATTTCGACGATTTCTGTTTACGGAGATATGTCGGGGCCGGTTGACGAAGATACTGCGGTTGGCGTCCTCGAAGATGAGAGCGTTGAGGAAGTGACCGGCGAAACCTATGGTCCTCTTAAGGCTTTGTGTGAGCAGCGAGTTTTGCAGGAAGTGGGCGCAGACAGAACAACGATTCTTCGCCCAACTTACATTTGTGGTCCGGGCGATCGAACCGATCGTTTCAGCTACTGGCCGATACGAACAATGCGTGGCGGCGAGATGTTGTGGCCGGGTACACCTGCCGACGATATTCAGATTATTGACGTTCGCGATTTGGCTAATTTCACCGTGGACAGCATTGAACAAAAAATCCTGGGCGTTTTCAACACGGTCACGCCAAAAGGTGTTTACAAAATGGGAGACTTGCTCGCAGACAGTCTCGCGGTAACGGCTGCGGACGTGACACCCACCTGGGTGGCGACCAGTTTTCTGAATGAGCACGAAGTTGCAGCCGGTGGAGGACTGCCAATTTGGGAAGATCCCGAAGGCGAAGGCGCGCCATTGATGGTTGTTGATGGCAGTCGGGCGGCCGCGGCGGGACTCGTCAATCGACCAACCCGTGAAACTACGCGAGATACAATTGCTTGGTGGCGAACGTTGCCGGCTGAGCGCACGGAAACGGTTCGCTCAGGTTTGAGCGCGGAAAGAGAAGCGGAAGTTTTGGCGCTTTGGGATTCGACACAGGCCTAAGCAAGCTGACGATTGGATTCGTCTTGTTATAGGGTCACGGTCAAGATTCTGGCTCTGATTGCTGCGCTCGCAAAGACGGTCCTTCCTCCATCGTTGTGAGGAGCGAAGTGACGTAGCACCCCAGTTTTGTTTGTCACCGATTGGATTGCGTCGCTGCGCTCGCAAAGACGACCTCTCTCTGTCATTGCGAGGAACGAAGTGATGCGGCACCCCAGTTTTGCTCGCCACCGATTGGATTGCTTCGCTGCGCTCGCAAAGACGACCTCTCTCCATCATTGCGCGGAACGAAGTGACGCGGCAATCCAATTTTGTCTGCCGCCGGTGGGATTACTTCGCTGCGCTCGCGACGACAGCGCCTCTGATAGGTCTTGTTGGAAGGTGGCCTGAAAATGACGCTAACTAACGTCAATTTCACACATGAAACCCAGAACAAACTCCATAGCCAATCCGCCCTGCAGCTAAGCCATTGAATTTTTAGTATTTGACCAATCAATAATTTTGGCCCAAATTGCATCCAATCGGTCGCATTCGTGCATCTGATCAATGAAAAGCGGCTAAAACAGTCGCAACGATAATTGGAGTTTGTAATGAACGAAGACGTTTACATACCGATGGTGCTTTTTGGATCAATGACGGTAATTTTTGTCGCTTGGCAGTACTACCGCTTCAGATCTCGCCTTGAGACTCAGCATACTTTTAGATTAGCGCTTGAAAAGGGATCTGAGTTGAGCCCGGAATTCATTAAACAACTAGGTGAGCCGGCGCGAAATAAAGACCATGATCTCAGGCGTGGCCTGGTTGCCTTGGCATTTGCACTTGGATTCGCGACGCTCGGAGCGGCGATTCCCGACCCTGAGGCGACTCCGGTAATGCTGGGTGTGGCGGCCTTTCCGTTTTTCATGGGCATAGCCTTTATCATCATGCATCGCTTTGGGAATCAGAACGAATCTTAGCAGTCAGCGAGAAACAGGGAGCACCAGGTCAAAGTGACAGTGATCTGGTTGCTCAGGCGGTCGCGCAGCAAGACGCCAATGCATTTGGTGAATTGGTGCGTCGCCACCAATCGCAAGTCAGAATTTTTCTGCGCAAGTTGTCGAGAGACTATGTTCTTGCAGACGATCTCGCGCAGGATGCTTTTTTACATGCCTGGAACAAGTTGCATACGTTTTCTGGCAAAGGCTCGTTTATCGGTTGGTTGCTCAAGGTTGCCTACACGACATTCTTACAGTCGAAGAGAAAATCGAACTGATACGACGACATTATTCAAGAAGTTGGAGTTGACGCCGATGCTCACGGCGGCAGGCATACCGAGCATTCGGACGAAATTTCAGATTTAGACAGGTTTTTGGCAGTATTATCGGAAGAAGAGCGAGCGATCATGATTCTCTCTTATGCCTGCGGGCTGTCACATGAGGAAATCGGTGACGCCGCGGGTATGCCGATCGGAACTGTTAAATCAATTATCTTTCGTGGCAAAGAGAAAGTCAGGGAACGTTTTGGAATTGAAGATCATAAATATGGCTGAAAAACTGAAAGACGAGTTGGATTTGAGCCTCGAGTCACTGTTTGGGTCTGAACCCATTCACGATGACGGATTTTCTGTGCGGATTGTCTCCCGTGTCCGACGACAGATGTGGGTACGGCGCCTGTCTATGCCTATCGCTCTTTTGGCGGGGGCCATCATCGGGGCGAAACCATTGATGGGACTGGTGGGTTTCGTTCCGAAACTGCTGGGATCGGTACCTGTAGAGCGTTTCGTGGCAGACAATCTGCCGACTATTGATGCGCCCCAGATTTCAACGCTCATCATGGGTATCGCATTGCTCGGAATGGTCATGATCGTTGGCCAGATGCTCGAAGAAACGTAACTGGGTGCTGCTGATCGGCAGCACATCAAACTGTTTTTAAAATACATCGAACACTGCATTGTCACGCCTTGCGGTGTCGTATACATTCGGGCAATGAGCCTGCGAGTACAAGTCGAAGAATTATTGCCAAACTGGGAGCGGTGGTATCCGAGTCTCTTCGATGCGGCCAACGATCTGGGTTTGATCAGGGCCGAAATTTGCGACCCCAATTCTCTTTTGCTCACCCGCCGACATTCCAAAGTTCGGCAGCAGGCAGCCGAAGCGCATCGCGAAAAGTGGGGCGGGCAGGACGAGGAAGCTATTCCTCTCAAACGTTCGAAGGCAACTCGCAGATAACGCTGGCTCGGCAACAGACACACAACCAGAACGGGCACAGTTTATGCAATTCAATCTTGACGACGTACGCGAGCAATTTCCTGCGCTCCCAATCACTGATGGCAATGTGCCAAGAATTTATTTCGACAACCCAGCCGGGACACAGGTGTCTTTGGGCGTCCTAGACAAGATGCGCGAGTGCCTCGTCGAGTCCAACGCGAACATTCAGGGCAACTTTCGCACGTCAGATTTAGTCGATGCGACCATTGCTGAAGCACATCAGGCGATGGCAGATATGCTAAATGCGCCCTCAGCGGACGAAATCGTGTTCGGCCAGAACATGACGACCATAACCTTGCACTTATCCAGATCAATTGGACGGTTGTTGAGTCCCGGCGATGAGATCATTCTGACGAGAATGGATCACGACGGAAACGTAGGTCCGTGGTTAATGCTCGCCGAAGACCTGGGCCTGGAAGTAAAGTGGTTACCATTCGATACCGAAACCTTCGAATTCGATTTAGCAGCACTTGATGAATTGCTCACTTCACGCACCAGGCTCATCTGCGTTGGCGGTGCGAGCAACCTGCTCGGCACGATAAATGATGTGAAGCAAATTTGCGCGAAGGCGAGAGAAGTCGGTGCGTTGTCATACGTTGACGCCGTCCAGTCTGTGCCGCACGTATCCACCGACGTTCAGGACATCGGCTGCGACTTTTTGGTTTGTTCTGCGTACAAGTTTTTCGGGCCACACCAGGGGATTCTATGGGGTCGACGGGAGATCCTGGAGAAGCTCACACCCTATAAAGTCAGACCTGCCCCGACTGCGATACCGGGGTGTTTGGAAACCGGCACGCAATCACACGAGGGAATGGCCGGAACATTGGCTGCCGTCGATTATTTTGCATGGATTGGCGAGACCATGGCACTCGATTACCATGATCACTACCGCCACTTTTCAGGTCGGCGGCTGTTCGTGCACGCTGCAATGGACTGCCTGTTCGATTACGAAAAGACCCTGGCGGAGAAACTTCTTAACGGCTTGCAGAGCCTGCCGGGCGTCCGTGTACACGGAATTACGTCGCCCGACGCGTTGGAACGTCGTGTGCCAACCGTTTCTTTCAGCGTCGATGGTCTTGATCCTGAAAAAATTGCAGCAGACCTAGCATCTCGCAATATTTTTGTGTGGAACGGTCACATGTACGCAGTCGAGGCAGCAAAAGCGCTCGAGATTTACGATTCAGGTGGAGCGGTTCGGGTCGGCCCAGTGCACTACAATAGCGTTGCTGAAGTTGAGACGGTGTTGAATGCGCTTGAAGATATTCTGCCGCGGGCGAACGCTGCCTGAATCATTGTTGGCAGATCGCATATGCTATTGAGGGAACGCTGTTAGCTCGGGTGGTCTCGACATAAAGCAAGCTCGTCAGATTTCCGATCGAAGACACGGGGAGTAAGCATGCAAGCAAATCCAATCTATGTTTACCGGTGGGCGCGATGGTCTCAGGTCACGGCATGTGCAATGGTCTTGGCGCTTACGACGGGTTGTGTTTCTACGCGGACCTCGCAGCAAGTAGAAAATCTTGAATCTATAGCCGAGAATCCGCGCATCATCATGATGCCGCCGGACATTCGTTATTATCTATTAACCGCTGGCGGGATTTCTGAACCTCACGCCGAATGGACCCTCGCCGCACAAACGAACTTTTCAAACGCCGCACGGGAGTTTTCAACAACGATCGGTACCGACATGCGAATTCTTGATCCTGACGATACAAGCGATTTGGAAGTTGAATATGAACAACTGCACTCTGCCGTTGGCCTAACGATTCTCGATCACCACTTCGGTGCGACTAAACTTCCTGGAAAGGGCAGCGGTCAGGTGTTCGATTGGTCTCTCGGGCCAGGTGTCAAAGAACTGGGCGACAAACACGATGCGGACTACGCCTTGTTTGTTTACTACCGCGACTATCAGGCATCGGGAGGAAGGGTAGCGTTTGCGATTCTTGCAGCGGCCGCCGGGAGCTACGTGCCGGCGGGCTCCGAACACGGTTTTGCGTCTTTGGTTGATCTACGCACGGGAAACGTCGTCTGGTTTAATCGTGTTGCGGATGGAAGCGGTGAAATGCGCCAGGAAGATGGTGCGACCGCTGCAGTGAAAACATTATTCAGCGATATTCCGACCGCTCAGGATAACGGTACGGCTGAGTGAACACTGGTTGCCACAGAGTTCTAATTGCGACATTCCTGTGCATATGCTCTGCGGTACTTTACGCAGCCGAACCCGAGCCCCTGGGCCATTTAATTGAGCCCGGTTATACCCCGGAAGACGCGGCAGATGAGCAGGGCTTGTGGCTAGAGATCAAGGAATACGAGCGATCACTTAATCAATCGGCATTGTTGGTGCGACAGGCTGAACTTCGAAACTACATCGAAGGAATTGTTTGCCGGGTGGCCGCAGACTATTGCAATGATTTTCGCGTATATCTCGTACGTAACCCAGGTTTCAATGCATCGATGACGGCGACTGGCATGATGCAAATCTGGACCGGACTCATTGTGCGTGCATCATCAACCGACGAAATCGCAGCGGTTTTCGGACACGAAATCGCACACTACACGCGACTGCATTCGTTGCAGGGCTTTCGCCGCTTGAAATCACAAATGGCGTCGGCCAGCGTACTCGATTTAGGCCTTACGATATTAACTGGTGTTCCGGTGCCGCTAGGTCAGGCGTCGGCGTTGCTTAATTATCTGGCGTTCAATCGGCAGCAGGAAACGGAAGCCGATCTGTTGGGCGTCCAGCTCGTTGCCGCGGCTGCCTATGATCCACACGCGTCGTATCGAGTGTGGAATCAGTTGCAGCAAGAGGAAAACGCCGCCGCAGTGAAAAGAGAGAAGGCCGGTGTCTTTTCGCAAACCCATCCCAACTCGGAAGCGCGGGCTGAGTATCTCTTGCAATACGTATCGCAGGAATTTGGCCCGGCTGATGTTGAGCAAGTGGCAGACCAGGCGTTGCTCAACATCCTGAACAACCATTACCTGTTTTTAATGGAGGATCAACTCGATACCAATCGATTTGGCCGAACACGAGAGATTTTGGTTCGCCATACGAAACTTGGTGTAAAACCTGGTTTGGTTAATTACTTTTTTGGTGAAACCTATCGGCAACGTGACGAACCAGGCGATCGGGAGCTAGCGATTGCTGCCTATACAAAATCGACGGAAAGTGACGGCTCACCCCCACAGACATTTAAGAATCTTGGTTACCTGCATCTAAAGGCGGGTGATGTTCCGTTGGCGCAGAAGTACTTTCGCGAATACCTTGAGGCACAACCAGATGCATCCGATAGGGCAATGATTGAATTCTATTTAGAGGATCAGGAATCTTGAAATTCGTTAAGCTCATTTTTGTGGCGCTGGGGATTATTCTTTCTGGATGTACGACAACTTACTCGCTCGTATCACCCGGAGCAGTTGCGGTTGACTCGTTAACCGTCCAAATCGGAAGTGGTTGGAACCTGGCTCCGAGTACGCAAACTCGTTCAGCTCGCTCGAACGCCGAGACATGGACCAAAGATGGACTATTACTCGATCGACTGGTGATCATTCCAGGCGTGGCTGATGGGGAGTCGTTGCTTGTTTCAAGGAGTGAATCCGCGGCGTTACCGGTTTTTAGGGCGGACATGTTGCCGAACGAAATTGAAGAGTTGGTTGAATCCTCGATGCTTAAATTTTTTGGCGAAGGAAACTCGGTCGTAAGTAGCGAAGGATTGCGTCCGTACCGCTTTGGAGATCACGTTGGCTTCATGTTTGAAGTTGATGCAATTGTTTCGGATAGCCCCCGCTATCGAGGTCTTGTCGGAGCATTTATTGCCAACAATGAATTGTATATTTTGTACTATCTCGCTGCGGTTCCGTATTACTTTGATAAACACCTTGTGGAAGCGCAGCGGGCTATTCAAAGCGCCGTGTTGAATCAATAAGCATAAGCCAGCGGTGTTGCCATCGAATATGAGGCATTGATCGGTAGCGGCTTTGGATGCATTGCTGATATTCACATCCATATCGAGCGCGGTTACTACCTGAATGTACGCATGAGTTTCTGAGTAAAGGCTTGTATGCTTCAACAGGAGCCTATGGAGGCTGTGCAAAAACACCCTGCGCGTCATTGCGAGCGTAGCGAAGCAATCCATAAAGCGTTGATTTCACTGGATTGCTTCGTCGGCTACGCCTACTCGCAATGATGATAGTGCTCTTTCACACAGCCCGTTATGGCTCCCTTTTTTATTTTGAGAGATGAAAATTGTCCGATACAGCTGAGAATCAAGTAAACGCCCCTGTGCAGCGATACCAGATTGTTGGTCGTATTTTGGGTCCCACTATATTTGTGCTCATGCTGGTCAGTGATCAGTGGCAAACGGCAATGAGCGTCGAGGCATGGCGAGCTGCCGCTATTGGTCTCTGGATGGCTGTTTGGTGGGCGACAGAAGCGGTACCGGTGCCGGTAACCGCTTTGCTGCCGATCGTTGTATTCGATCCGCTCGGAATCGCATCGATTCGCGATGCAGCCGCGCCGTATGCTCACCCGACAATCTACCTATTCCTGGGTGGTTTCATCCTGGCGCTTGCACTGGAACGTTGGAATCTTCACCGGCGCATAGCACTTTCAATTCTAGACAAAACAGGAACGGACGGTCGTCGCTTGATCGGCGGCTTCATGTTGGTTTGTGCGTTGTTGAGTATGTGGATGACGAATACGTCTACCACAATGATGTTGCTACCCATCGTTCTTTCAATCGTTGCTGTCATTCGTGACAACGTCACGGATCTGTCGGATAAGGACCGAGAAAATTTTCAGATCGCCATGCTGCTTGGTTTGGCTTATTCCGCCAGTATAGGCGGGCTGGCCACACTGATTGGCACTCCACCCAATGCGTTGTTGGCTGGATTCATGGCTGAGAACTACGGGCTCGAATTGAGTTTTGCACGCTGGATGTTAGTCGGTGTTCCGGTCAGTGCTGTGATGTTGCCCATTGCGTGGTTTGTTTTGACTCGATATTTGTATCCAGTGAACGTGCCGGCCAGTCAAGCCGTGGACGATCACTTACGAAAACTTCGTGAACAACTTGGTCCAATAACGACGCCAGAACGACGTGTCGCGATTATATTCGTGACTGTTGTAGCTTCATGGATGTTTCGCAAGCCGGTGACAGAGTGGTTAGGCATATCTGGAGTATCCGACGCCGGCATTGTCATGACCGCCGCACTATTGTTGTTCCTTTTGCCAAGCGGCAAGAAGTCATCGGCACAACTAATGACCTGGCAAGACATGGCGCGCTTACCCTGGGGTGTGCTGATTTTATTTGGTGGCGGTTTAAGCCTTGCAATGGCGGTGTCCGACTCAGGCCTTGCCCTTTGGCTGGGTCAGCAACTTGCACCACTCAATGCCTGGGGGACGGCTGTTCTGGTGGTCGCTTCGGTTGCATTGGTGATCTTTCTGACTGAGCTCACCAGTAACTTAGCGACGACCGCCACCCTATTGCCAGTAATGGGCGCGATCGCTATTCAGGCAGGACTGCCACCGATGGTGCTGGTTGTGCCAGTAACCATTGCGGCCAGTTGCGCATTCATGTTGCCCGTGGCAACGCCGCCAAATGCAATAGTATTTTCGACCGGTAAGCTCAGTATTCCACAAATGGTGAAGGCTGGAATTGTGCTGAATATTATCGGCATTATCATCGTGTCGCTCGCAGCGCTCAATCTGGCTCCAATCTTGATT
>Ga0114996_10002608_pt1 | contig 23209 bp, 13 predicted proteins | sample ArcticOcean_MG_C_4_FD_87039 | JGI IMG/M metagenome (GOLD analysis project Ga0114996, IMG submission 87039) | Marine microbial communities from western Arctic Ocean - ArcticOcean_MG_CB4_134 | ecosystem: Environmental > Aquatic > Marine > Oceanic | place: Arctic Ocean: Canada Basin | collected... | reverse complement strand
TGTTAAGTGTCGAACCGGGTGGCGAGTGTACGCTCTACATCGACTCGCCAGGCGGAAGCCCGTATTGCGCGATGTCGCTCACCACGCTCATTACGATGCGCAATCTTAACGCGACCGGTATCGTCACCGGGGAATGTTCCTCGGCCGCGCTCTGGCCGCTGGCGGCCTGTCGCCGTCGGATTGTTACGCCTTACAGCGTGTTGCTTTTTCATCCCATAAAATGGCAAAGCGAAGATCATGTCGATCTGGCCGAAGCCGCCGAGTGGGCTCGTCACTTTGCCAACCTCGAAACCGACATGGACCGTTTGCTCGCGGATCTTCTGGATATCCCCTACGAGAAAATCTGTCATTGGATTAACCCCGGTCGGTATGTTTCCGGCACCGAATTGGCAGAGGCGGGATTGGCCGAACTTGTCGAGTTGCGACCTTCCAAGGTGCGCCATCCCGGCGGAGTTAACGGGACAAACGGTTCCAACGGCTCGCCCAAGGTGAGAAAGCCCGTCCGCGTGGCGAACTAGAACTTGCCCCGGAGTGTGCAAGTCGCCTAATCTCTCTATCGCTAGCCAGCAGTACTTCGGTACCATGCGCGCCGTCTGCGATTGTTTCGCGCGCCGATGTCAGCAGTTCTGCAAAGTGTGTTGGTTTTCTCTGGGACTCTCGCCATGACGGATCAGGCGAAGACGCGCGGTTACGCGCTGCAAGCGATGTTGCTGCTGTGCGGTCTTGTCGCCGGTTGCAATAACCGATCAGAGATGCTGCACGAGCGCGACGTCGCGCCGATGGGCGATCTGCCATCTCTGCAGACCGTTGCTGACCCGCAACTGCGCGATGAGTTGGCCCGGATCGTCGAAGAAGGCGGCACCCCTGAGCAACTCGCTGCCGAGCCGATTCCCGACAAGGAGAACGTATGGCACGCACTCGACCAAGTCCAGAAGCGCAGCTCCCGCGCGAAGAGTTCGGGACAATCGATCGACATTTTCTTGGAACTCTATCCGCGCCCCCAGCAGCCGTTTCCCAGGGAATCGTTGCGAGAAGCTGCGATATTTGGCAGTCGGTTCGCCAATCGTTGGGATGACGTCAAAGAAGCACTGCGGCGTCCCGATTGCGACTTTGGGCTCGATCCACGTAAGGGACAGTTCGTTGATCTTTCGTTCATTGACCTGCTCCAAACGCTCTCTCGCGTCGATGCGTTCATCGCCGCGAGGTCGATTTCTTCTGGCGAACTCTACAGCGCCGTCGAACCGATCGGATCGATGCTGCTCATGGCCCGATATTTGGGTAAACAACGACACTTGGGCTGCCGGTTGGCCGCGGCGCAGATGCGAAGCGAGGCGTTATTGGTGATCGAAGCCGCGTGCCGTCACAAGATGGCCGACCGTCAGTTGTTGCAAGATATTCAAGAACTGCTTCTGATCGAACTGGCTCTTTGGTCACCCGATGCGGACGCTTGGATCGGTGATCGGGCTCAGGCGTTGCACGGTTACGAGGTGATTCGAGCGGGACAAATCAACAATCTGATCGACCGCGACTTTGAGGAGCATCTGGCGTTCGAAGGGTTGCTCAAAGAACTCCTTCACACGGCCCAGCACGCGATCGACCCGGACCAACTCTACTACCTCACGACGATGCGCAGTCTGATTGCTGCGGCGCAACAAGCCAAACGATCGCGAACCGCCAAGTCGTGCAAAGCTCGTCGGTACGCCATGCAACGAATTTATGACGGAATAAGAAATCGCGACAAGGACGCGGAAACCTTGATCGCTACACGGCTATTCCTTGCCGGCTTGCCCGACGCGATTCGGCACATTGACGAGGACCGCGCCGCGTGCGAGGCATGGGTATTGGCGCTGGCACACGCCCTGGGTCACAAACGACCCAAGAACATTTCCACGATCAATCCAGTCAGCGGCACGCCGTATCAAGAATCGGTCGAGAACGGAGTCGCCGTCGTCTGGCACGATGGCGGAGGAATCGGCGGGGTAAAGCGTCCGGTGCGCGTGCCGGTGCCTGCGGGCACCGCTAATGCTGCAGCGCGTACAAAATCGCGTTGATGGCGATCCTTGCCGCGTCGTCGCGGACGTAGCCGAAACACTCGAGCGACTCGCGGCTTTCCAGCGCGCAGCTCAGATCGTAGGGCGAAAAGACCACGGCCCAACGGTCATTCACTTTGATCCCCTCGAGTTGTGGCGCTACTTTACGGAGATTCGCCTTGAGTGGATCGCGACCTCGTCGCAACTGTGGCTCGCGACGCGAGACCTTGCGAATGTCGACCCCGCCGAATTGGTCGGTCAACATCGCATCGCCTTCGAGGATCCGCACCAAGGGCTGATCGGGAAACACGGCCTTCATCTCGCGGCGAAACGCCGTCGAAAACTCCCGACTGGCACAGATCGAATCAACCAACAGAAACCCGCCGCGATCGACGAACCGCTTAAGTGCCGTCCGTTCCTCTGCCGAAAAGCGAAACTGCTGCCGCCCGTGCATGAACGCCAGATGATAACGAAACAGGTTCTTGTCCGTCAGTGCGACCGACCGCTTCTCGCTGTTGATCCGCATCTTCAGGCTCTGCCGCGCCGCTTGCATTAGGTTGGGTAGTGCGTTGGGTGCGGCGTCGCTGTCGCCGCCATGCTTGATCTTGATGACGTAGAGCGTACCGCGGTCGATCTTCTGTTTTGCTCCACTGTTCGTGATCCGTGGCGCGTCGAGCTTCTCCTTTAGCTGACGTCCCGTGGCATACGCCAACACGTTGGCACCCGTCTGTAGCGCCGCGCGGATGCTGGCCCGTACGTCGGCCGAATAATTCTCTGCTGCTCGAGGGTTCGCAACCTCCCAGTGACACGAGAGGTTCTCGGGACAATAGATCACGCTCGTACGGCAACATGCGTCGATGCCAAAAAGCACCCGGCGGTACTTTGGGTTGATCTCCTGCTCAGCATAATAGGCCGGATGACTCAGCGGCAATGCTCGCAGCGGAGACTTGAACAGCTCCTTCATCAACGCCCGAAAGTCCCGATCAAACCCCTTGCCGCCCTCGCCCGCGACCGCCGAGGTGCTGTCGGCAAAGATAAACCCGCCGGCTGCCACATATTTGCGCAGGGTCTCTTTTTGCTCTTTCGTCAACTTCAGTTCGTCGCGACCGGTGAGATACAGCACGGGCGTCTGCATCAGATCTTCGACCTCGACCGCCTTGGCGTCGATCGTTTGCCAAGTGAGCTTTTTCTTCCAGCGTTTTTCGACATACGCCGTCAGATTGGCAAGATCGGCCCGATGTCGATTCCAGTCGACGCTCGTCGAGTGCTTCAACTTCGATAGCAACACCGGCCGTCGACCCTTCGACAGAAACAATAGCGCCAAGCTGGTCGCCACAGCCCGATCGGTCTCGAAACGCCCGACGCCTTTCCAGTAACGTTGAAATCGGCCGACTTGCCGGGCGGAGAGCAGCATGTCGGCACCCTCACGATACCAGTCCAACTCGCCGATAAAACGCTGGCCAGTCAAACGACCGACGCGTTCGACGCCATAGAGATAATAAAACAGCCAACCCGATTGCGAGCCTGGGTTGCGGTTCACCGAAAAGTTACGACCCAGCCAATGCTGCGCTTTTTCGATCGCCTCGTTGTCGGTCTGTTCGCCGCAACAGAAAACCTGATTGCCGTCGACGCGCGCGTCACCATCATTCAATCGGCCCGTGACAATCACCATCGAGGCGATTCCCGCACAGGTCATGCTGCCGGTGCCGGTCTGCTCGGGACGATAACTCCAGGAGCCATCCTGACGCTGGCGCGTGAGCCAATAGCCTCGGGCCAGTTCCCAGGTTCGGCGCTTGATCTTCACGCCAGCTCGCTCGGCTTCGTACAGACCGAGCAAAGCGAATTGGCTGTTCGACGGATCACCCCCGCCGGCCGCCGCGTGAGGATAAGACCAGCCGCCGCGATGTGGCCCGACCGAGATCTGCTGGCTCTCCAACCAGCGGGCGTTCCGCAGAATCTGAAGACGATAGGCCTTGGGGTCAACTTCACAAAAGACCATGGTCTGGAGCGCCACCGAGTAGGTTTTTTCCAACCGTAGAGAACTCAGATAGCGCAGCGCCCGCTTCACGTGCCGATCGTCGGGTGACTCGCCACAGTTGAGCAGAGCCAACGTACAGAGGGACGAAACGCCGCCAGGCATGCTGGCCAGATCGTTCCAGTTTCCACGATCCTGTTGTTTCGCCTTGAGATACTTGACCGCGTCGGTCATAGCGTCGCGGACCTGCTGTGCGTCGATTTCAGCCCGCAGAGGCCGCACGACCGCTGTGATCGCCACGGCCGCTATCAGACAGCGTGCAAATGCGGTAGCCATACGGTGTTCCCTCGATGTTCGTTCGGCGCGAAAGTCGACATAACTATCTTAGGACTCAGTACTTAACGCGGCAATGCCGAGACGGGCGCAATTGCTCAACTCGGCGGCTGACGATAAAATATAGCAGCGGATGTGGTCGCGGCACTGTCCGCGTCACTTCCCTCGTTCTCGTCCACCATTTCCGAACGACCTGATCCTCTTCAGCCATGAGCAAGACGCAAAGCGGCACCGCGAAATCGTCCCGTAGTTTGGGCGACATTCTGCAAGAATTTAGCCATCACCGGCGTGTGATGAAGGAGGAGTTGCAAAAGGTCATCGTCGGTCAGGACGAAGTGATCGAGCAACTCTTCGCCGCGATCTTTACCCGCGGCCACTGCCTGCTAGAGGGGGTTCCCGGGCTGGCCAAGACATTGATGGTTAGCACGTTGGCCAAAATCCTTGACGTCGAGTTCCGGCGGATTCAGTTCACGCCCGACCTGATGCCGTCGGACATTACCGGCACCAACGTGCTGGAAGAAAGCGAGGGTGGCCGGCGTGAGTTCCGGTTTGTCGAAGGGCCGATCTTTACCAACATTCTGCTGGCTGACGAAATCAACCGTACACCACCCAAGACCCAAGCCGCACTGTTGCAGGCGATGCAAGAGCGAGAAGTGTCGGTCGGTCAGACAACCTATCAACTGCCGGCCCCGTTTTTTACGATCGCCACCCAGAACCCGATCGAACAGGAAGGTACCTATCCGCTGCCCGAAGCCCAGTTGGACCGCTTTATGTTCAACATCAAAGTCGGGTATCCGTCTCGGGCCGAAGAGGAGCAGATTCTCGCCCAGACGACCCGCAATGAACACGTCGAGGTTCGCAAGGTACTTTCTGGCAAGGCGATCTTGAATTTACAGAAACTTGTCGGTTCGGTTGCGGTCAGTGAGTACATCATCCAGTATGCCGCCTCGCTGGCCAGAGCAACGCGTCCCCGTGACGAGTCGGCACCCGAGGTCGTGAAGGAATTGGTCGACTGGGGCGCCGGTCCCCGTGCCGGACAGTTCTTGATTCACGGTGGCAAGGCGCTGGCCGCGATGGACGGCCGGTTTTCGGTCGCACTCGAAGATGTGCAGAAGATCGCGATCCCCGTTCTCAGGCATCGCATTAGCACCAACTTTCAAGCGCAGGCCGAAGGGCTAACCAACGACGATGTGATCGAGCGATTGTTGAAAGAAGTACCGACGCCGGAGATTCAGAAGTTCAGTTAGCGGGAGCTTCAGTGTCCACCGAAAAATACCTCAAACCCGAAGTCATTCGTCAGATCTCGCGGCTCGACCTGCGCGCTCAATTCATCGTCAAAGGATTCATGCAGGGGCTCCATGCAAGCCCGTTCCATGGGTTTTCTGTCGAGTTCAGCGAACACCGCAAGTATTCCGCCGGTGACGATCCCAACGACATCGACTGGCTGGTGTTTGCCAAGACCGATAAGTACTACATCAAAAAGTTCGAGGCCGAGACCAACATCACCGGCTATCTCGTGATGGATCTGAGCCGGTCGATGGGCTACACCTATCGCCAAGAGCTGACCAAGTTCGACTACGGCATTTGCCTGGCCGCGGCGCTGGCCTACCTGATGGTGCATCAGCAGGACCCCGTCGGGCTGATCACTTTCGACCAGAAGGTCCGCCGCTCGCTGCCACCCAAGTCGAAGCGAACCCAACTCGGGGCGATCCTTTCGATGTTGGCTAATCTAAAGCCCGAGGGCGAGACCGACGTCGCCAAGAGCCTGACGCAGATCGCAGCCATGTTGCGGCACCGTAGTCTGTTGATGGTCTTTTCCGATCTGTTGGTCGATCCCGGTCCCGTCGTGCAGGCGCTCCACCGGTTACGACATGGCGGACATGACGTGATTCTGTTCCATATTCTCGACGAAGCCGAGGTCCGCTTTCCGTTTGACGGCATGGTCGAACTCGAAGAGCCCGAGACAAACGAAAAAATGATGGTCGACGCCAGCGACTTTCGGCAAGACTATCTTAGCGAAGTCGAAGCGTTCCGCGAGTCGTACCGACGCGAGTGTTTCCAAAGTGGTATCGACTACGTCGCTCTCGACACCAGCATGCAATTCGATCGGGCTCTGATGGAATATCTCGTCAGCCGGCGAGGGAGGTATTAGAGGTGTTCAGCGCTGCTGTGCCTGTACTCCTGTTGGGAACCGCATTGGTGGCGGTTCCGATCGTGCTGCATCTGATCATGCGTCAGCAGCCTCGCCAGTTGGAATTTCCTGCGCTCCGCTTCGTCCGCCGGCGCCACGAAGCAAATCGGCGACGGTTGCGGTTGCGGCATTGGCTGCTGCTGTTGCTGCGATGCGCAGTGATTGCGCTGCTGGCGATCGGATTGGCTCGCGTGCGGGTCGGTGCGACCGGATTGGGTGACACCGAAGCGCCGATCGCCGTCGCGGTGGTGATCGACACCTCGCCACGAATGCAATATCGTCACGGAAACGAAACACGCCTCGAGCAGGCCCAAACGACCGCCGCCTGGCTGATGGGCGAGTTGCCGGCCGAGAGCGATATCGCGGTGCTCGACTCTCAGCGGGCGACTGCCACTTTCTCGGTCGATCTGGGAGCCGCACGACAACGGCTTGAGCGGTTGCGACCCACCGCGATCTCTCGCCCTCTGGCATCGGTCGCGTCGGACGCGGTGCGACTGCTAGGGTCGAGCGACAAGTCTCGCAAAGAGCTCTACGTCTTCAGCGATCTGGCTCGCGCGTCATGGCCTGACACATCGCGTGATCGGTTGCAAGAACGTCTGGCAGAAACGCCCGGCGTCGATATTTACGTGATTGATGTCGGTGTGAAGCAACCACAGGATTTTGGCCTGGGAAAATTGGATCTGTCGAAACAGGTCATGTTACAGAGCGAATCGCTGGTGATTCAGACCGAGGTCTTTGCCCAAGGCGGCGGCGGGGATGTGCCGGTCGAATTGCGGATTTTCCCGCGCAGCAAGATTCCTCGCGTTGACGCCGAGGGTCGACCGGAAGGTGATCTGGGAGAGCCTCGCGATCGCAAGGTGGTTTCGCTTGCCGCCGACGGTAGCAAGCGGGTCGAGTTACGAGTCGATCAATTGGACGTCGGCACGCATCAGGGGATCGTCAAGATCGGTGCCTCCGACGGATTAGCTTGCGATGACTATCGATACTTCACCGTCGAAGTTCGCAGCGCCCGCGCGGTTTTGTTGGCCGCACCGCCTCCGGCCGAAGACTATGCATTGTTTCTGGCCGAGGCACTTGCCCCGGCGCCGCTGCGAGAAAGCGGCGAAGCACGGTTTCGCTGTGATGTGACCTCGCTCGAGGAGTTGGCCGGCCGGGGCTTAGAAAGCGTCCAGCAGTACGAAGCGATTTGCCTGCTTGACCCGACGCCTCTGGCAGACGAAACCTGGAAAATGCTGGCTGAATACGCCCGGACGGGACGCGGCGTGGCGATCTTGTTGGGTCGCAATGCCGCGCCGATCGAGCGGTTTTCTAGCCAGGCGGCTCAGGTGTTACTGCCGGGTCAGTTTTCACCGTTGCCGTTCAACTGGCCCGACGGCGATCTTTATCTGCGGCCCGACAATTATCAGCATCCGATTCTCGCCAAGTTCGAGGCGATTCAACAGAACACGCCCTGGGATGCGTTGCCCGTGTTCAAGTATTGGCGGCTGAAGAAACTGGCCCCCGGCGTGGACGTGGTGCTTCCCTATCGCCACGTTGATCGACACGCTGCACTGCTCGACCGATCGGTCGGAGCGGGGCGCGTCGTGACGATGACCACGCCCGTTTCGGACCGGATCGATCGCAGCGGATCGGAGTGGAATTGGCTCACAATCAACGATCAGTCGGCATGGCCGTTCGTGATGTTGATCAACGAGACGCTTCTTTACCTGGCGGGCGGCGACGCCGAGACGTTTGGCTATCCGCCCGGCGCGATGGCGATTGTCCGCACCGGTGTCCAAGGCGGCCAGCCGATCTTTCTGCTCACGACGCCACAAGGTGATCATGTCGAGCAAGTGGCCAGCGACGCAGCGGTGGTGATCACCGCGACCAACCAGATCGGTAATTACCGTCTGCGGCAAGGCGGCGAAGTCGACGGCTTTGACCGTGGCTTCAGCGTGAATCTGCCGGGCGAATCGTCACGTATGGAGCGGATCGAGCCGACCGAACTTGACGAGCTCTTTGGTGAGGACGGATATCGGATTGCCCGGGGGCGTGACGAAATCGAGCGCACCAACACCGAAGGCCGTGTGGGCCGCGAGCTTTTTCCGATCTTTTGCGTGGTGGTCGCCGTGCTGTTGGCGCTTGAGCATCTGATCGCCAGCTTCTTTTATCGCGGCAACGAAGCGACCGAGGCCAAAGAGCACGAGAGCCTTCGCGAGGAATTGGCGATCGGGGCGTGAGACATAGGCGTTTTTTCGCACCTCATTGCCGCCTCAACGCGACGCGGTACAATCGGGGCTGAAGTTCTGCCTTTCGACGGATCGTCTGCTCAATGTGAGGAGTCCTATGAGCGCTCAGCCCTTTGTCCATCTGCATTGCCACAGCCATTACAGCCTGTTGGATGGGGCCAGCACGATCGACCGACTGGTTGCGCAGGCCAAGAAACATGGAATGAACTCCATGGCCTTGACCGATCACGGCAATCTGCATGGGGCATTGGAATTCTATCGCAAGGCAAAAGCAGCCGACATCAATCCAATCATCGGCTATGAAGCCTATATCTCTCCTGATAGTCGCCACAAAAAGGACAGCGGCAATCGCAAGGACTCGAGTTATCACCTAACGCTGCTCGCTCAGAACCGGACCGGCTTCAAGAACCTGTTGAAGATGGCATCGGCCGCGTATCTCGAAGGATTTTACTTCAAGCCCAGGATCGACAAGGAGTTGCTTGCCGCCCACAGCGAAGGAATCATCTGTCTGAGTGGCTGTGTCTCTGGCGAGTTAAGCCGCACCCTGCTCCGCGGAAATTCCGGCGACGAACTGATGGAACAGGCCGCGGAGATCACCGGCTGGTTCTCGAAGACCTTTGGCGATCGTTACTTCATCGAGATCCAAAACAACGGACTTGATATCCAAAGGCTCGCGCTCGAAGGTTCCGTCGACATCGCCAACCGGATGGGATTGCCGTTGGTCGCCACCAGCGACGCCCATTATGTCAACCGCGAAGATGCCGAAGCGCAGGACATTCTGCTCTGCATCAACACGGGCAAGTTCCGCACCGACACTCAGCGGATGAAGATGGAAGGCAACGAGTTCTTCGTCCGCGCACCCGAAGATATGTACGCCGCGTTTCCCGGTCACGAAGACGCCGTCAAGCGCAGTCAAGAGATCGCCGACATGGTCGACATCGAATTGTCGCTCGGCCAGCGGCATTTTCCCGTCTATGATCTGCCGGCCGAAACCACGCCAAAGGACTTTCTCTATGACCTGTGCATCGAGGGCCTAAAAGATCGCTACTGCGACCTGCCCGAAATGTGGGAGGATGGCGAACTTTCGCAGGTCGTGATGGCCCGATTGGACCGCGAACTGGGCGTGATCAACAAGCTCGGTTTTCCGAACTACTTCATCATCGTCTGGGATTTTGTCCGCGAAGCCCGACGTTTGGATATTCCCACCACGGCGCGAGGTTCGGGCGTCGGCTCGCTGGTCTGTTTTGCGCTCTACATGAGCCACGTTTGCCCGCTGAAATATGACCTGCTGTTCGAGCGATTCCTCGATGAAAACCGGCTCGAAGCGCCTGATATCGACATCGACTTTTGCAAACATCGTCGCGGGCACATCATTCAGTACGTCAAGGATAAATACGGCGCGGAAAACGTCGCCCAGATCGGCACGTTTGGTACCCTGGCCGCGCGGGCGGCAATTCGCGACGTCGGTCGGGCACTCGGATTGCCGCTGGCCCGGGTCGACACGGTCGTGGGAATGGTGCCTGACCAATTGGGCATTTCGCTCAAGAAGGCGATCGAGACCAGCAGCGAGCTGGGGAGCGCCTATAAGAACGACGGCGAGGTGCGCGAGTTGTTGGATTTGGCGATGAAGGTCGAAGGACTTGTCCGCAACGTCGGTACGCATGCGGCGGCGGTTGTGATCTCTGACAAGCCGCTGACCGAATATGTGCCGCTCTGCAACGTGACCGGCAAGACCGATGTGATCACTCAGTGGTCGATGAACGACGTCGAAGATGCCGGCCTGTTGAAGATGGACTTCCTCGGGCTGCGCAATCTCACGATCCTGGCAACCGCCGTCGATCTGATCGAGCAAACCACCGGCGAAAAAATCGACCCGTATAAGTTCCCGATGGACGACGCGGAGACCTTCGCGCTGCTCTGTCGTGGCGAGACCAAAGGAATCTTCCAGCTCGAAAGCGGCGGCATTCGTGACCTGTTACAGAAGATGAAACCGGATCATTTCCGCGATATCATCGCCACCAACGCCCTCTATCGCCCAGGACCGCTCGAGGGCGGCATGGTCGACGACTACGTCGCGGTCAAGCACGGTCGCAAAGAAGCCGAGTATCCTCACGAGGTGATGAGGGAGATCCTGGAAGAGACCCACGGTGTGATGGTCTATCAGGAACAAGTGATGCGAATCCTCAACGCCCTGGGTGAGATTCCGCTTTCCGATGCGTACACCTGCATCAAAGCGATCAGCAAGAAGAAGCTGCCGACTATCGCCAAGTTCAAACAGCAATTTATCGACGGATCCACCGCCAAGGGACTCGACAAAAAACGGGCCGTTGGTCTGTTCGAGATGATCGAAAAATTCGCCGGCTATGGCTTCAACAAGTCGCACAGTACCGCCTATGCGTTGATCGCCTACATGACGGCGTATCTCAAGGCGCATTATCCGCTGGAGTTCATGGCGTCACTTCTGACCGGCGATATCCCGGGACGCAACTTCAAAAAGAAGGACGCCCTGGTCGAGCATCTCGAAGATTGCAAACGAATGAACGTCGAGATGGTGCCGCCCAACGTGAATAGCTCGCATCGCGAGTTCGCCGTGGCCGAAGGCAAGATTTACTTTGCCCTCTCCGCAATCAAAGGCTGTGGCGACGCGGCCGCCGATGCGATTGTCGCCACGCGCGTGGCCGAAGGACCGTTCACGAGCCTGTTTGATTTTTGTGAACGGATCGATCCGTCGACATGCAACCGAGCAGCGATCGAAACCCTGATCAAGGCCGGCGCGTTTGATTCATTGGGGGCTCGCCGGGAACAACTTCGGGCCGTGGTCGAGCGAGCCCTACAGAGCGGTGCGTCGATGTTGGCCGACCGTCGCAGCGGCCAGAAGGGGCTCTTTGACGATGTCGAAGAAGAGGAAGAGGTCGACGTCACCGCCAGTCTGCCCGACGTGCCGGAGATGGAAGAACGCGAAAGACTTGTGTCGGAAAAAGAAGTGCTCGGGTTTTATCTTTCCAGTCATCCACTGGCCGAATACGCCAGTCAGCTTTCGACCTTCTGCTCACACACCAGCACTCAGATTGGCTCGGTGCCGCATCGCACCGAGATTATTCTCGGCGGCATGCTCGCGGCGATCAAGTTCTCGCACACCAAGAATCCTCGCCCAGGGCAGACGGCAACGAAATACGCGATGTTCGACCTGGAGGACATGGAGGGGATCGTGCGGTGCATTATTTGGCCCGAACAATTTGTCCAATTCGAGTCGCTCGTGCAGGCCGACGCTGTGTTGATGGTCCGCGGGGCGGTCGATCGTCGTCCGGGCAGCGAAGAGTCGAATCTGATCGTCAACGAACTGGTGCCACTGGATCAACTAGAAAGCCGCTATACCAAGGGCGTCGTGATCCGCGTCGACGAGGCGCGTCACGGCGAGCAGGCGGTCGGCCACCTGCACGAGATTCTCCGCGGCTATCCGGGCGAAGGCGAGTTGCAACTGGTCCTCTGTCTGGCCGACGGAAACAAAGTCTATATGAAGAGCGACCGCATGCGGGTCGGCATCGATACCGAAATGCGCACGCGCATCGACGATCTACTCGGCCCGGGCAATTTCCGCCTGATGACCGCACCGCCAAGGCCGATGGCCGGAACGCGGTAGGACGCCCCACTTCATTCCCGCGAAACCCATCGCAGCAGCAGCGGTAACACGACGAGATTTCCGGCTAGGCCGCCGAGCATCGAGAGGCTCACCAGCGCGCCGAAGTAGATCGTGGGCACAAAATCGCTGAGACAGAGAACGCTAAAGCCGACGATCAGTGCCAGCGTCGAGAAGACCATCGCCCGGCCGACACTTTGATGGACCGCGTCGATGGCGTCGACGACCGACAGACCGTCTTCAAGCGCCCGGCGAAACGCGGCGATGTAGTGAATCGACGAATCGACCGACAGCCCGATCGACACGGCCGCGATCATCGCCGCGCCCATGTTGATCCGCAGCCCCAGCCAACCCATCACACCGCTCACCACGAGAATCGGCAGCGCATTGGGCACCAACGCCACCAAGGCATATCGCAGACTGCGAAACGCCAGCAACATCATCAGCCCGATTCCGGCGCTCGCCACACCGAACGCGATCCACTGGTCACGCACCAGACTGTTGATCAGGTGACTGAGCAGGATGAAAAACCCGGTCACTTCCGATTCGGGAAACTCCTCGGTCGTGATCCGCCGCACCGCTTCGATCGTCCGTTGTTTGTCTCGGGCTGGCTGCTGTTCATGCGAGCGGAGCATGATCCGCAGATACGGTTTTTCGCTAATCGGGTCGACGCCGTAGAACGCCGGCAGCACATCGGGAGCCGCAATTTCTAGCCCACGGAGTGCCGTGTTGAGCGTGACACGATCATAATTCACAAAGGGCAACTGCGGTACCAGATCCCACACGTCGACCAAACTCATGACCTTTGGAAGTCCGAGAGACTCGCTGCCCTGATTATCAACATACGGTACCTCCGTACGGAGCCGCTCCTGCAACCGGCGAACGCGAGCGAGGAATTTGGGGTCATCTGGATCATTCACCGGAATCAACACATCCCACACGCCGGCGCCACCCAGGCGGGACTCGACAAAGTTATACGAGGCAACGATGTCGCTGTCGCGGCGAAAGTTCTTCGTAAAGTCGGTCTCCACCTCGAGGCGAAACGAGCCGGCGATTGCCAGCACGCCGGTGGCCACGATCAGCGCCCCCAGGGTCCGCGGCCAGTGGTCGAGCGCTGCGGCCAATCGCTGTAGCCCGACGCCGAGCTTGCCCTCACCCCAAGCCCATCGCGGGTCGTCGTCGAACGGTCCAATCAGCGCCAGTGCCGGCAGGATCACGGCGACACTCACCAATACCATTCCTGCGCCGATCGCCATCATCACGCCAAAGTCCTGCACGGGACCGACTTGGGTCACCAAGAGCGAACAGAATCCGACTGCATCGGTTGCGCAGGCCCAAGCAATGGGCGCCGCCAACAACGACCCTGCCCACAACAGCGCCGCGCGACTGTCTCGCCCCGCCAGGCGCGCCTCGCGAAAACGGACGATCACATGGATCACCGTGGCGATCGACACAACGGTCACCACGGCGGTTAACATCGAACTGACCATGCTCAACCGAAACTGCCCCTTGACCAGCACCGCGTTCGTCCACAGCAGTGTCGCCTGCACGATCGCCATCGGAATGATCACCCATCGCACGCTGCGAAAACAGAGCAGGATCGTTAGGACCAACAGGATCCTCGACCAGAGCGTCAGCCGATCTCCATCGCGGCTGAGCATCTCAAAACCGTCGACGACCATCACTGGCTCTCCGGCAACAACGCCGGTCGGATCATGCTCGCGAACGATTCGTCGCAACTGGGCAATGGTCTCCGAACGCGATGAGTTGTCGTCTTCAGAGGTTAAGAAGCAAGCCACCGCCGTGGTCTGTCGATCAGGGCCGATGGTGTAGCCTTCCATCAACTTGATGGCCTTCTCGACCAGCGCGTTTTCCTGCTCGATGATTTTGTCGCCCAGCAGGGTATCGGCCAGACTCTGCACCGACTCGACCCCCGGGACCTTCGCAAGTCGGTCGCGCAACTGCCGCACACGGCTGATTCCCTCCGGAGTCATCAACTCCTCGTCGACGTAAGCAACCAGCGCAATTTCGCTCGCCGCAAAGGTCCTATTCAGCCGCCGGTAGGGCGGCAACAGCGGGTCATCGCGCGAAAGCATGTTGGCGATCGATCGGTCGAATTGCAGCTCCTCGGGCATCCAATACGAGGCCGCCGCTGCCAGCACCGCCAGTGCGAAAAATGGCCAGCGCAGCCGGGTCAACCACTCGGCAATGAACAGCGATACGGGGTGACGTCTCATGGTGCGACCGCTAGCGTGGGCGTAAGTCCTTTAGTATTAACAGATTAGGTCTTCTCGTCCAAGGTCCAACGCACCTTGACCCCGGAGGGCCGTGCCACCTATAATCCGCCCGCTTTTCAGGCGCCCGCTCGGGCTACCTAAGAGCTTGTGTTTTATCGAGTTACGTCGCACACGACGGTCCGCAACTGCTCATCGCTGCGCGGCTCCGCCGAGGCAAGGACGCCATTCTGCGCACATTGACCACCACGATTAACGCAACTGCCGCGTTACGCGGACCGCTCAGGTCGCGCGCTGTGGTCGTGGTCGCGATGGTTCTGTTGAACTGGTCTGCCGTCGCAATATCGGTCGCCGAGATCACGCTTCCTGCGCCGGACGAAACACAACCGATTCGCGTTACGGCCGACTCAGCGCATCGATGGAACGAAGGTTCGCGCGAGGTCTGGGTCCTCACCGGTCGCTGTATTGTGCAACAGGGCAACCGCACCAGTAGCGCCGAGCATGCCGTCCTGTGGGTCGATCGCGGCGGCAGTCATCGCGGCGCACGTCATTCCGTGACCGCGTATCTCGAAGGCGACGTGCGAATCGCCCATCGATCGCCGATGAAAAAGGGAGTTGCCGTCAAGCGAGACGCCCAGGTGCGCGACGCCCAATGGTTGGGCCGTTACCATTCTCGCGATTCGGTCCAGATCCGTATTCCCCGTGTGTCCGAAGCCGGCACCCAGCTTCCCGATATTTACCGCCGCGCAGCGGCTTACCAAACACCCCGCCCGCGACGAAAAACCAACAGCAACGTCCGTCTGGCACAGTTCACCTTTCCTGGTCCTCCTGCGCCGGCCGATCCGGTGCCCCAGGGGACCCGACGGGTACGAATCTTTCCGCGCAGCGGTCGTGTTCAGGCCGAATGGTTTCGCAGTCCCAACGGTCGCGAGTGGGTTGCCGTGGTCGACTCCGGCGTGACGCTGTTGGTCGACGGTATCGAGGGGCTGGGGGCGATCGATGTTTCGACCGATCGGCTTGTGATCTGGATTGCCGGCGGCGAGCAGCCCGATCTGCTTCGCGGTTCCTTGCAGCGAGACGATTTGCCGCTCGAAATCTACATGGAAGGCAACATCGAGTTTCGGCAGGGTGATCGAGTGATCTATGCCGACCGGATGTACTATGACGTCACCAAGCGCACCGGCACCGTGCTCAGCGCCGAGATTCTCACGCCCGCACCCAGTATCAACGGCATGATCCGTCTGCGCGCCGACAGTGTCCAGCAGGTGAACCAGGATAGCTTTGTCGCTCGGGGCGCATCAATCACGACCAGCCAGCTTGGTGTGCCTCGCTATGCAGTCACCGCAGAGACCATCACGCTCGAAGATCACCAGCATCCGTCGATCAACCCCTTCACCGGCGAGGTCGACCTCGACGCCGATGGCCAGCCGATCATCACACATCAGCGGATGGCCACCAGCGGCAATAACCTAATGCGGATCGAGGGCTTCCCGATCTTCTATTGGCCTACTTTGGCCACCGATCTGGAGAAACCAACGCTCTATCTCGATCGAATCGACATCGAGAGCGACCGGGTTTACGGCACGCAGGTCTATTCCCACTGGGATGCCTACCAGCTGTTCGGCATTCGCAATCCGCTGCCAGGAACCGAGTGGGATCTCGGGCTGCACTATCTCAGCAAACGTGGGCCGGCTGCCAGCACCGCATTCTTTTACGATTGGCCGCAACTGTTCGGCATCGCCGGGCCGACGGCCGGATTCGTCGATGTTTGGGGGGTCTTCGACGACCAAGGGCTCGATCAATTGGGACGTGGACGCCGCGATCTGATTCCCGAGGCGAGTCACCGTGGCCGCATCCTGCACCGTCATCGACAGCGTCTGCCCTTCGAATTCCAGCTAACGGCGCAGTTCGGCTATATCAGCGACCGGACGTTTCTGGAGCAATATTTCGAGACCGAGTGGGACACATTCAAAGACCAGACCTCCGACTTCGAACTAAAAAGAACCGTCGACAACCGCAGCTTTACCATCTTTGGCGCGTCGCGAATCAACGATTTTGTCACCGAGACCGAATGGATTCCCCGGGTCGACCATCACTGGCTGGGGCAATCACTGCTCTGGGACCGCTTCACCTGGTACGCCCACACACATGCCGGCTATGCCCGAATGAAGGTCGGCGAAGCGCCCTCGGCGATCAACCCGACCGAACTGGCCATGTGGGCGCCGCTGCCTTACGAGGCCAACGTTCAGGGCGAGCGAATCGCCACGCGACAGGAAATCGATCTGCCGTTCCAACTCGGACCGGTCAAGGTCGTCCCTTATGCGCTGGGCGAGGCGGCTCACTGGGGCGCGGATCTCACCGGCGACGACACCCAGCGGCTCTATGGTCAGGTCGGCGTTCGCATGTCGATGCCGATGTGGAAGGCCGAGCCGCTGGCCGAAAGCGAGCTGTGGAATGTCCACGGCCTGGCTCACAAGGTGCTCTTCGAGTTTGAGTTTGCCCACGCCGAGTCGAGCCGCGACGTGACCGACTTTGCGTTGTATGACCCAATCGACGACGATTCGACCGAAGATTTTCGTCGTCGCTTCGCCTTCGATCCGGCCTTCGATGCGTTCGGTGCATCGCCGCCGGTTGCTGCGCGATTCGATCCGCGGTTCTACGCCATACGCTCGGGCTTAGGCAGTTGGGTCACTTCGCCGGCGGTCGAATTGGTCGACGACCTGACCGCATTACGATTCGGCGTACATCAGCGCTGGCAAACGAAAAGAGGTATGCCGGGACAGCGGCGAATCACTGACTGGATCACGTTGGACGTCGACGCCACGCTGTTTCCCAAGAAGGACCGCGACAACTTTGGCCAGAGTTTGGGACTGCTCGATTACGATTTCCGCTGGCATGTTGGTGATCGCGTCACGATCCTCTCGGACGGCATCTTCGATTTCTTTTCCGGTGGACAGGAAATCTTCACCGTCGGGGCGCTGCTCGATCGGCCGGGCAGCGGAAGTCTCTATCTCGGCTTTCGCTCGCTAAACGGACCGATCAGTTCCCAGCAACTGGCCGCGGCGCTCAACTATCAGATGAGCCAACATTGGATCACCACGATGGGCGCCACCGTCGATCTGGCCGAGAACATCAACATCGGCCAGAACCTTTCGATCACGCGGCTCGGCGAGTCGTTCAACATCCGCCTCAACATGAATGTCGATGCGGGCCGCGACGACTTCGGCGTAGGCATCTCGATCGAACCTCGTTTCCTTGGCCGCAGTCGACTGGCCCGAACCGATGCCACTCGACTCCCGCTCGGCGGCCTGCGTCGACCCTAGTGGTCTGTCATTTGCGACTCGCACGGTTAGGTCTCGTCGTCCAGCGTCCAATACACCTGTCCCTACCAAAAACTCCATCCGGGCGGAGTGATGTGATATATTACGTCGCGGATGATGATCGCGACTACGACAAGACGCGTTGTTCGAGCCGGCTTTGCTAGAGCGTATTTCAAAACTAATACAAGCACGAAGCGCAAGCGAGTGGATCGAACACAGGAGACAATACCCTCGCTGAAATCCACTCGCTTGCGCTTCGTGCTTGTATTGAATCTGTCGCAAGCGAGTTTTGAAATGCCCTCTAGTAGAAACCGGTGAACAGGCTTGTTTTCGGCGCACGCGCAGACCGCGATTAACAGCGACGTTGATACGCTTTCAGAGTTCGCTACGCCGCCCGGCGCGTGTAGCGATGGTGCAGTCCGCCGAGGAAGGGAATTGCCCGAACAGGACCTACGTCCGGGGGCTCGCGCCCGCGACCAATTGGCGTGTCACCGTCGAGACCTTGATGTGCTCGATGAGCGTTGTAATAGGCGAAGTATTCGGCGAGGACGCGACGAAGATGGTCTTCGCCAAAGATGATCATGTGGCCAAGACATTCGCGGCGATTCGAGCCGATAACACGTTCTGCGTAAGGATTCTGCCAGGGACTTCGGTAAGCCGCTTTCACTTCTTCGATGCCAAGACTTTCGACACGCCGCGTAAACTCCTTGCCGTAGATCGAGTCGTTATCGCGAAGCAGATAATTTGGCGCGTCGTCGTAGGGCAGCGCATTAACAATTTGCTGGCCAGTCCACATTGCGGTCGGACTGTCGGTCGCATTGAAATGCACGACGCGCCGTGTGTTATGCCGAATGACGATAAAGCAGTAAAGCACACGAAACGTGACGGTCGGCATCGTGAAGAAGTCGATCGCGACGATCTCCTTGGCGTGGTTGGTAAGAAACGTTTTCCACGTCTGCGATGGCGGCTTTGCCGTGCGAACTAGGTACTTTGCGACGGTCGCAGCGCAAGTCTCGTAGCCCAACAGCGCCAGTTCATCCGCAATACGAGGAGCGACCCAGGTAGGATTTTCACGCGACATGCGTCGAATCAACTCGCGAATCTCCCTGGCAACCTTCGGTCGACCACATTGTCCCCACGTCGATTTTCAACGCCAGTAGAGCCGAAAGCCTAGCCGGTGCCACCGGACGACCGTGTCCGGCTGCACGATTACGAGCACGGATCTCCAGCCGCTCCAGAACTTTCTCAGCAACACCCAGAACAGGCGATCACGAGGATTGAGTTTCATGCGTTTTACAGACTGACTCAGAACAGCGACCTGCTGCCGCAACGTAAGATTCTCGGCAACCAGATGAAGGCGAGGTACGAGAAGAGTACGGAGAAACAACGCGGTCGCACGCAAAATCCCCATGCTCGCATCCCATCCGCTGGTGGAAACTCGTAATCTCAGACTGGGACACCTACGAACTCAATCGACGTAAGTCGTTGATACCAAACGTGGACGGGATATTTAGTAGGCAAAGGCCTTGTGAACCAACGGGGGTTGATAGATGATGGGCGATTCGGCGCAGATCGCCGGCCGTCACGTGGGGACTCTCGATGCAGCCAGACGACAATTCTATTACCTCGCCGCCGATTGTCGACCCGTCGCATCACGCCCACACGGCCATGTGGGGAATGCTGTTCGCTATGTTCTCGGCCGTCTCGTACACCGGCGCGAACATCGCGCTGAGGCATCTCGCAGACGGTGATCGGCGCGTCGACGAGATGAGTGATCTCGACTGGTCGATTTGGGTGTCGGCGATCAAAGCCATGCCGGTGGCGATCATCTCCTGGGTGCTGATTGCCTATCGCGCGACGCGACGTCTGCCGGCCCTGCCACCGAAAAACGTGCTGCTGCCACTGCTGGCCACCGGCGCGGTGATGCAGGTTGGCGGAAACGTCATGTTCCAATGGGCCTTGAGCATGGGCGGATTGGCCCTAAGCGTGACGCTCTGTTTCGGAACGCTCATCACCGGCGGCGCTCTCTTGGGAAGAATCGTGCTGGGCGAGCCGATTAGCGGCCGCATGGCCATGGCAATCGTCGTGTTGATTTCCGCAATTGGACTGGCCAGCATCTCGGCACAACAGGCCAGCCAGTCGGTCAGTCACGACGAGGCAACCTTATTGATCGTCGTCGGCGCCGTGGTGACCGCCTGTGCGTCGGGCCTGGCCTATGCGACCGGCGGCGTGATGATCCGGCGGACTGTAACCCGCGATGTTTCGCTGTCGGCTACATTGGTCGTGGTCAGCTGCACCGGGGTAATCGTGTTGGGGGCGTGGTCACTGGCGAACTCTGGGGTCGAGGTGCTGCGATCGACATCGGCCGAAGCTCTGACGCTGATGGTGGTCGCAGGGCTGTTCAACGCTGCGGCCTTCTTTTCAGTCAGCAAGGCCCTACAGTTGATCCCCGTCGTGCGAGTCAACACGTTGAACTCCTCGCAAGTCGTCATGGGCGGGCTGGCCGGGGTGCTATTTTTCGGCGAAACAATGACCGTCTGGCTGGCGGCCGGGATCACCCTGACGACGATAGGGCTGATGATTGTGCAGCGGCAGAAACTGAGTGGATCGGCAGGGGGAAAAATAGTACGCGACGCGCAGACACGATAACGTTAGCGTTCGCCACGAACTGAAAAAATCTTCGACGAGCAAATGATTTCTCGGTGGCCTGATTTTTTCAACCTTCGAGATGCATCGACTGAATCATTTAATCTCAATCGGCCCCGGCGAGATCGAGGAATACGATGCTCGAAGGATTGCCGACCGGGGAGTAATTACCGGTGAATTTGAGGCCGCCAGTCTCTCGATTTACCCGAAATACGGTAATGTGGTCGGCCCGCTGATTGCAGCAATAGAGGAATTGCCCCGTAGGATCGAAGTTGAAGCTGCGCGGATAATTTCCTCGTGTCCATTCTTCTCCAAGGGAACTGAGCTCACCGTTCTTACCAATGGCAAAGATCCCGATGCTGTCGTGAAGCCGGTTGCCGGCGTAGACAAATTTCCCGTCGGCTGAAACGAGAATCTCGGAACAGAAATTACTACCCTTAAACTCGGGGGGCAACGTGGAGATGGTCTGTCGCGACGTCAACCGACCCGTTCGAGCAACGTAGTCAAACAATACGATAGTTGATCCCTCTTCCTGGATGGAATAAAACCAACGACCATTGGGATGAAAATGGAAATGTCGTGGACCGTCTCCGGGCGGCAGCGAGACCGCGGGGGTATTCGCAGTTAGCGTGCCCTTCTGCTCGTCGAACTTCCAAACGAATATCTTGTCCAAAGCCAAGTCTACATGCAACACGAAGCGCCCCGAGGGATCGGCTTGAATCATGTGCGCGTGAGTCCGATCATGACCACTGATGGCAAAGCTGCCCGCCGGCGCGTTGGTCGCCTTGGTGGGCCCCAGCTTGCCCGCATCGTTCTTGATGTCTGTGGCGTTTCCCAATCGACCGTCCTGTAGAATCGGTAGCACCGACACGGAGCCTCCAAAATAGTTGGCGACCAACAAATGCCGCCCTGAAGGATGAATGCTCACATAGGTCGGACCCGCGCCGCCGGAGCGGACTGTGTTGAGTAACTTCAAACGACCGTCTGCCCGATCAGTGGAAAAGGCGCTGATCGTGCCTTCCTTGTTTTTGCCAACGCGGTCCGTCTCATTGGCGGAATAAAGTCGAGTGCCGGCCGCATTCAAGACCAAGCAGCTAGGACTTGTTCCCATTTCGTGCGTGCCGGCGGGCGTCATCGCCCCAGTGGCGCGATTCACTTGAAAAAGATGGATGCCGCGACCATTGCCAGGGGGCAGATCCACCTGCGTTGACAGCACATCTCGAAGTGGAGAACTGAAGGTGCCAACATAGGCAATGAGCGGCCGAGATTCATTCGGTTGCGCTTGCAGAGAACCTGCAATGAACTGTGTTGCGCCGGCGATTGCGGCAGAAGTTTTTAGAAACGAACGTCGGTCGCTGTCGAGTGGAGTCATGGAAATAAGAGCCTATTGATTCAAGGTAGCGATTGGAGCCAGCGGAATCGTGCGCCTGAGATGGTGTGTTGTGGTTAGAACAGGAAAAGGACAAAGACGCACGGAAATGCACGCAAGCCGAAAAGCCTAATGTTGCAGACGTTTCCGAAAATACAATCTGCTGAATTCCGGCCCGTTCTACGCCGCCTTCCTCTCGAACGACCTAACCAGTCCGCCGACATGTGACCGAATAACAACATCGTTCAGCTTCAGCATCTCGACCTCCTCAGGCGCTTTGCTGCGTAAAGGCGGAAAATTCTCCCGTGCCATGTGTGACCGCGTCGTATTGTAGTACGTAACGAACTCAGAAATCAAATAGTCCATGTGCCGCTTGCCAAACACGATGAATTTCGCCAAGCACTCCAATTTTATCGTTTCGATCACCCTTTCACATCTACCGTTTAAATTGGGCGATCCCTTCGGCAACGGGTTTGTCTTCAGGCCGCATTTCTTGACCGTGTTGGTAAAATCCCTCGTGAACTTCACATCGCGATCGTGCATGATAAGCGTCGGTCTCTTCCCCCGGTCCTTCGTCTGCTCAACGAACCATTCGGTCTGCTCACAAACCCATGCAGAATCAGGATTTAACGTCGATTCCGTGACAATTACCTCCCGTGTTTTCAGGCACAGAAACACCAATACATACAAATCCTGGATTCCTTTGGCCGTCACCGACTTCACGCTGAAAAAGTCACAGCCCCAGAGCGTTTCGCCATGTCGCTTGAGGAAGTCGTTCCAGCTATCTGACTAAGAACTACAAGCAGCGCGACGGGTACTCGGGACAATATTGCCCCGTGCCGCTAACACATGCCGGACATATACGAGGGCCGCGAGCCATTTCGAGATGGCGAAACTCTCGACAACTAAACAAAGAGCTGCGTGTTCCTACCATCACGCTCGTCAATAGTGGCGACTTATTGGAATTCGTGTCCTAGCACGACAGTCACGCGAGTGCGACAATCTTCTCACGGTCGCGTTAGCAACTCGTGTTAGTAACTGTGAGACGACGACTGAGAATGTAATCCTGTGTTCAAATCCCGCTCCTTTAACTGTTGGGTCGTATCGTGGACAACCTCTACATGAAGCCGTACGGTGACATCGAACTGCAAAGGCGCATGGTGATGACCTTACCCCGATCTTAGTACCAGTCTAAGTGAGAGAATCTGGGTTCATGGGGCCGGTGTTCTTCTGGAGTGAGGCCGTA
>Ga0114996_10002600_pt1 | contig 23236 bp, 25 predicted proteins | sample ArcticOcean_MG_C_4_FD_87039 | JGI IMG/M metagenome (GOLD analysis project Ga0114996, IMG submission 87039) | Marine microbial communities from western Arctic Ocean - ArcticOcean_MG_CB4_134 | ecosystem: Environmental > Aquatic > Marine > Oceanic | place: Arctic Ocean: Canada Basin | collected... | reverse complement strand
GCTTTACGGAAAAGAAAAACTTTTAAACATGCTACCCCCTTATCAAGGTGGAGGTGAAATGATAGATGAAGTTACTTTTGAGAAAACCACCTATACTAAATTACCTCATAAGTTCGAAGCAGGCACGCCAAATATAGCTGGAGGAATAGCTTTAGGAACTGCAATAAATTACATTAACGAAATTGGTTATGATTCTATAGCTAAATATGAAAAGTCACTTCTAGATTATGCCACTTCTGAACTTCTAGAAATAGAAGGGTTAAAAATTTATGGACAATCTAAGCAAAAAACAGCGATTGTGTCCTTTAATATTAAATCAATTCACACTTATGATATAGGGGTAATTCTTGATAAACTAGGAATAGCAGTAAGGACCGGTCATCACTGTGCTCAACCAATAATGGACTATTTTCAAATATCAGGAACTATTAGAGCTTCTTTTTCTTTTTATAACACCAAAGAAGAAATCGACATCATGGTTGATGCAATAAAACGTGCAAAATTGATGTTAGTTTAATTAGTAACTTTAGGCATGAAAACTATAGCCAACATACAAAAAGAGATTATAGATGAGTTTGCTTTATTTGAGGATTGGATGCAACGTTATGAATACATGATTGAACTGGGGAAATCTTTACCAATTATTGATGAAAAATATAGAACAGATAGTAATATTATCAAAGGTTGTCAAAGTAAAGTATGGGTTTATGCAGAATTAAAAAAAGATAAACTTATTTATACAGCTGACAGTAATGCTATTATAACTAAAGGAATCATTGCTTTACTTTTAAGGGTCTTTTCTAAACAACACCCTTCAGACATTTTAGCTGCAGACACAAGTTTTATAGATGAGATTGGTTTAAAAGAGCACCTTTCACCTACAAGAGCAAATGGGCTTTTTTCTATGATTAAACAATTAAAAATGTATGCAATTGCATACCAAACACAATTGAATTAAAATGGACACACAAATAGATGTAAATGAGCTAGGAGAAAAAATTATTCGTGTAATTAAAACTATTTTTGATCCTGAAATCCCTGTTGATATATATGAATTGGGATTGATATATGATGTCTTTGTTAATGAAGACTTGGAAGTTAAAATTTTGATGACATTAACAACTCCAAATTGTCCTGTTGCTGAAACTCTTCCAGTCGAGGTAGAGGAAAAAGTAATGTCAATAGATGAAGTTAAAAGCGCTTCAGTTGAAATCACTTTTGATCCTCCATGGTCAAAAGATTTAATGAGTGATGAAGCGAAATTAGAGTTAGGATTACTATAAAGAGATGGATGAACCTATTTTGAATCGAGTTTCAAATAGTTCCTTAATAACTATTAATCTTGAAGATATACGTTTAGAAGGGATTAGATATTTTTTTGACTTAAAAAATATTTTGGAGAATGGTGTTATTCTTCGTGAAAATAAAATAAGAGAATTTATTAAAGAACACGATTGGACTCAGTATTCTAATCAGTTTGTTGCTGTTGGCTGTAGTACAGAAGTAATTTTGCCTTCATGGGCTAAACTATTAATAGCTACTTCACTAAAACCTTATGCAAAGAAAGTTGTTATAGGAAATTTAGAACAGTTGGAAACAGTTCTTTTTGAAAGAGTTATCTCTGAACTGGATTGTACGGAATATCAAAATAAACCAATTATAATAAAAGGCTGCAGTGATCATACAATTCCTGATTCAGCTTATGGATTTCTGATTAATAAATTACAAGGATATGTCAAAAAAATTTCTTACGGAGAAGCTTGTTCTTCTGTACCTCTTTGGAGGTCAAATAAATAAATTTTTTACGTATATTTTTTATATTAGACCCTATGCTGTCTAAACCCATACTCATAATTACATATTACTGGCCACCTTCAGGAGGCTCAGGAGTTCAAAGGTGGTTGTATTTTTCAAAATATTTAAAAACCCTTGGATACTCGCCCATTGTATTAACTATTGATTTAAAATCAGCTTCTTTTCCATCAATAGACAAATCATTATTAAAAGAGGCTGAAGGAATTCCAGTTCATTATGTAAAAGCATTTAATTGGATAAAAATTTATGCTTGGCTAAAACAAGAAAAAAAAAATACAATTAATATTCCACAAGGTGAATTTTCGAAAAAAGGAGTCTTAGATCATATTGCGAGTTTTATAAGAGGCAACTTTTTTATCCCAGATGCAAGAGTAAGTTGGATAAAATCAGCTAAAAGAAAAGCTTTAAAAATAATAAAGGATAATAAAATTGATAAAATAATTACAACTGGACCCCCTCACTCAACTCATATGATAGGATTAAATTTGAAGTCTGAATTAAATATAAAATGGATTGCTGATTTTAGAGACCCATGGACAGATCTATTTTACCTTAAGTCATTTTATCGCCTTTCTTTTGCTAAAAAGAAAGACTCTTTGCTAGAAACAAAGGTTTTATCAAATGCAGATGCAATTTTAACTACAGCTTTAGAAAATTTTCATAAAGAGTTGCAATCCAAAATATCGGTAGAGAAACGTTTTTATAAAATATATAATGGATTTGATGCTGATTTGTTTAACAACGTTAATAAGGAAATCAATGAAGACTTTAAAATAGTTTTCACAGGACTTCTAACATCAAACCATCCTTATAAGTCAATTATTGAATCATTAATTAAATTCAATAAACTTTATTCTGATAGTAAGTTTAAAATAGTTTTTGCTGGTTTAATTTCAGATCAAATTTTAAAAGAGTTTAAACAAGTTTCAAATATTGAGTATCATGGTTATATTGATCATTCTAGTGCGGTTAATTTAATGCATCAAGCAGATATTCTTTTAAATTTTTTATTTGATCAAAACAAAAAATCTACAATGATATCAGGTAAGTTGATTGAATATATGGCAACAGGAAACCCTATTTTAATGATTGGCAACCCTAATAGTGAAGCATCAGAATTACTATCTAAACAAAGTTATAATTTAACAGCAGCCCCTGATGAAATTGAATTAATGACATCATTTATAAAAAGTAAATATGACAATTGGATAAATGGAAAAAAAATAAAGGGAGAGTATGACCCTGTATTACCTTTTTCTAGAGAAGAAAACACAAAAAGCTTAATTAAGATAATTGAAAGCCTTTAGAATTTATATAAATTATTTTTTTCTATAAATTTTAAAACAAGTGATGGAACTAAATGCTTAACAGATTCTCCTTTTTTATACTTTTCACGAATAATTGTACTTGAAATATCCATCAGAGGAGCTTTGCTTAAATTGATTTTTTTATTTAGTTTAAATTTTTCAGGAATAGACTCTTTATTATTTCTTGGATATATATATAGGTTATGGTGATCTAAAATATCTTGATAATTTTTCCATTTTTCAAAATTCATCAAAAGATCACTACCCATTAAAAAAACATATTCTATTTCTGGATTTTGGTGTCTTAAAAATTTTAATGTATCACAAGTGTAATTTGGAGTTGTAAGTTTTAATTCAATGTCTGATATTTTAATTTTTGGAATGTTTTTAGTTGCTATCTTAACTGCTTCATATCTTTTCTCAAAATTATGATTATTATTTTTTGTTTTAAATGGATTTTGAGGAGTTACTACAAAGGTAATCTCACTTAAATTTTTATTTTTTATGAAAAAATCAGCTATCTCGATATGACCATTATGAATTGGGTCAAATGAACCAAATAAGAGACCTTTTTTTATCATTTATTAGATATAAATTCATTAACAATTTTTTCAGCCTCTGATTTAGCAATTTCTAGATTAGCATTAATTATTATATAATCAAATTTATCAGCCATAGACATTTCTTCTTTTGCTTTTGCAAGTCGTATTCTAATACCCTTTAAATCATCAGTTTGTCTTTTTATTAGACGATCTTCTAAAGCATCAATATTAGGCGGTTTGATAAAAACAGTTAATGTGTTTTGAGGAAATTGTTTTTTTATATTTAAACCTCCAATAACATCAATATCAAAAACAACTATTTTATTATTATTCCATATTCTTTCTATCTCAGACTTAAGTGTCCCGTAATAAGTTCCTGAATAAACTTGTTCATATTCTATAAATGAATTATTTTTTATTCCATCTTCAAAAGATTCGGTTTTTAAAAAATGATAATCTTTCCCGTTAATTTCTTTTCCTCTAGGAGATCTAGAAGTTGCAGAAACTGAAAATTCTAAATCAGAGTATATTCTTAATAAGTGTCTCACTAGAGTTGTTTTTCCAGAGCCTGAAGGAGCAGAAAAAACAATCATTTTACCAATTTTCACTATAATACGTTTAAAAGTTGCTCTTTTATTTTTTCTAGCTCATCTTTCATTTGAACAACAATTTTTTGAAGCTCAAAGTCATTAGCTTTTGACCCTATAGTGTTAATTTCACGACCCATTTCTTGAACAATAAATCCCAGTTTTTTGCCATTTGATTCATCTGATTTTAAAGTTTCTATAAAGTAATTAATATGATTCTTTAGACGAACTTTTTCTTCTGTGATATCATATTTTTCGATATAATAAATTAACTCTTGTTCGAATCTATTTTCATCAATATTAATTTTAAGGTCATTCAATGAGTTTTTTAGTTTTTCTTTTACTGAGACACGACGATTTTGATCAATTTTTGATATCATTTTAAGATGATCTTCAATCAAAATAACGCGATTATTAAAATCTTCTAAAATTATTCCTCCTTCTTGATTTCTAAAACTAACAACCTTTTCCAATGTGTTTTTAAATAATGATAACATTTTGGTTTTCTCATTATTATTTAAGTCCTCTCTTTCAGTCTTCATTGTTTCAGGTAACCTCATAGCTATAGATAGAAAATCTATTTCATTATTTGTTGACAGCTTTTTTAATTGTGAAATGTAATCCTCAACAACTTGCTTATTAATTTTTGATGCAGACTCGCCATTAATTGATTTTTCATGTATTGAAATATCAACTTTACCTCTTTTAAGTGAACTGGATATTTTTTTTCTGAATTCAGATTCTAATTCTTTGTAGCTGTAAGATATTCTACAATTAATATCAAGATTTTTACTATTTAAAGTTCTAATTTCTACTACAATTGTTTTGTTTTCGAAAGAAGATTCACCTTTTCCAAAACCCGTCATAGATTTTATCATACTTTTTTACTCTATGTCACGAATTTTAATGTTGCGGAAATATACAACATCGCCATGATCTTGAAGACCTATATTTCCTGTTTTAAATTTACCAAAGTCTTTAAATGCTTCGTTATCAAATTTAGATCCATTAACTAATTCTTCCCATGGTTTACCATTAACTGGAAATATTGCAATCTCAGTTCCATTTAACTTTACACTCCCTTTATTTAAAATATGATCAACCTTAAGAATAAAATGATTCCAGCTTTCAGCTGGATTACAAACATCTTGACTAGGCTGAACTAAGTCATAAAGCGCTCCCGCTTGATGATATTTAGGATTAGCTTGAGCGTCCGGATGTTCTTTATTATCTAGTACCTGAATCTCTGGGCCAGTTTGAAATGGGTAAGAGTATTTAGGATCTTCTTGTACTCCCCAAAAAATTCCACTATTTCCACCTTTTGAAATTTTACATTCCAAAGACAATTCAAAATTAGTATACAGACCATCAGTTACAATATTGTGATCAGAGAGTTTACTTGTTGGACTAAAAACCATTGCACCATCTTCAATTGACCAAGCAGGACTCATTTCAGATTTATTAAATTGATGCCATCCATTGAATGTTTTACCATCAAATAGATTAACCCAATCCGATGACTTCGATTCAACTATATTCTCAATATTTGAGGGAGTTGTTTTATTTGTTTTTTTCTTAGGTTGATCTTGACAGGACATAAGCAAGATTCCAGTTAATAATATAATGTTTTTCATTTTTTATAGATTTAAAATTTGTTTTAAATGGTTTTTGTCAATGTCTCCTCCTGCAAAATCATCAAATGTTTTTTCAGTTGCTTCAATTATATGCTTTTGAATAAATTTAGCTCCTTCTTTAGCTCCTTGCTCAGGGCTTTTAATACAACATTCCCATTCCATCACAGCCCATAAATCACAACCATATTCAGTTAATTTAGTGAAAATTTGTTTAAAATCAATTTGTCCATCTCCAGGAGAGCGATATCTACCAGCCCTATCAATCCAATCACCATACCCTCCAAACACTCCTTTTTTTCCATTAGGTCTAAATTCAGAATCTTTTACATGAAAAGATTTTATGAATTCATGATAATGATCAATATATTCTATATAGTCAAGTTGTTGTAGAACAAAATGACTAGGATCGTATAAAATATTAACGCGTTTATGATTATTAGTAGCTTTTAAAAATCTTTCAAAAGTAATTCCATCATGAAGATCTTCTCCTGGATGAATTTCATAACAAACATCTACTCCTTCATTGTCAAAGTGATTTAATATTGGAAGCCATCGTTTTGCTAGTTCTGAAAACCCCATTTCTACAAGACCATCAGGTCTTTGAGGCCATGGATGCCAAGTATGCCATAATAAAGCTCCTGAAAATGTAGCATGTGTTTTTAAGCCAAGTCTTCTACTTGCTGTTGCGGCTTTTTTCACAGTAGAAATAGCCCATTCAGTGCGAGCCTTTGGATTATTTTTATATTTATCTGGCGCAAAATTGTCAAACATCAAATCATATGATTTATGAACAGCAACTAGTTGTCCTTGAAGATGAGTAGATAGTTCGGTTATTTCAAGGCCATAGCTATTGGCCTTACCTTTTAACTCATCACAATAAGTTTGGCTTTCAGCGGCTTTATCAATATCTATAAGAAAAGATTCCCAAGTAGGAATTTGAATTCCTTTATATCCTAAATCAGCAGCCCATTTACACATTCCATCTAAAGAATTGAATGGAGCTTTTTTATCCACAAATTGTGCTAAAAAAATAGCGGGACCTTTTATTGTTTTCAATTTATAATATATTTAAAGTTCTACCCAGATGTTTCCTTTATTATTTGAAGTTATTACTTTTTCAATAAATAGCATCCCTCTAACACCATCAGTTAGCTTAGGATACTCCCCAGAATAAGATTTTTCTTTGTTAATCGCTTTTGCAACTCCATTGTAAATATTTCCCATTGCATCAAAAATTCCTTCGGGATGACCTGAAGGTATTTTAACTCCATCTTGAGCAAAATCAGAGTTGTATGTATTGCCTCTTTTGAGAATTTGAAAGGGTTTGTCTTCGGTAAGATAGTTAAGGTAATTAGGGTTTTCTTGTTCCCATTTTAATGAACCTTTTTCGCCGTAAATGGCAACGGTAAAATTATTTTCTTCACCGGTTGCAATCTGACTTGCCCTTATCACACCTTTACTACCATTATTCATTCTAACTAATATTGTACCATCAATATCCATTGGGTTGTCTTCATACAAGTAATTGAGATCAGAGAGTAATTTTGATACCTTAAGGTTAGTAACATATTCCAACATATCAAAAGCATGAGTCCCAATATCTCCAATGCAGCAACTTATCCCAGATTTTTCAGGGTTTAATCTCCATGTATTAGCTCTTTTGCCACTATCATGAATAATTGGATTAATCCACCCTTGATAGTATTGAAGATCAACTTTTTGAATTTTTCCAAGGACACCATCTGCAATCATTTGCTTCATTTGTCTAACCATTGGGTATCCTGTATAGGTGTAGGTAATCGCAAATACACAATTTTTTTCTTTTTGAAGTGATTCTAGCTCTAAAGCCTCATTATAAGTAGTTGTTAAAGGTTTTTCGCAGACAACATTAAAACCATTTTCGATTAATTTTTTTGCCATTGGATAATGCAAAAAATTTGGAGTCAAAATTGAAATTACTTGCATTCTTTGATCAGGGGATAGCTTAACTTCTTTAGCTATTAAGCTTTCAAAATCTTTATAAATTCTATTTGTAGGTAGATTAATTTTTTTTGCAAAATTTAAATTTTCTTTCCAAACAGGATTAAATACTCCTCCTATAATTTGATATTTATCAAACATTTGAGAGGCAATACGATGTACTACTCCAATCAGTGAGTCGCCTCCTCCTCCTAAAATACCTAAACGAATTTTACTCATCTTTTAATTTGATTTTTTCATCCCTAAAGGTAATGATAAAGAAGGTTAAGACTAATAAAGAAAATCCTGCAGGAATTATCCAAATAGATTCCCAATCATGGGATGAGTTTGACGAAAGATAGTAATCAGATATTTTTCCTGCAATCCAAAATCCAATTAACATACCAACACCATATGTTGCAAGTGTAATTAATCCTTGAGCAGCACTCTTCACTGTTTCTCCCGCTTTAAAATCAGTATATATCTGCCCCGCAACAAAGAAAAAATCATAACAGATTCCGTGTAATACAATTCCAATTATAAGCATAAAAGTTAGCTCGCCTGCATCTCCATAAGCAAATAGAGCATAACGAATGGCCCAGGCTAAAATACCAATTAAAATAGTTTTTTTAAATCCATATTTTTTGAAAAAGAAAGGGATTACTAAAATAAACAAAGCTTCACTTATTTGACCCAAAGCCATTTTGCCAGTAGGATTTTCCATTCCAAGTTCAACAAGGAAAGGATTAGCTAATTGATAATAAAAAGCTAATGGTATACATATAAGAATTGATGTTATAAAAAACATTAAAAAATTACGATCTTTTAATAATCCTAAAGCATCTAATCCTAAAATATCTGACAAAGAAGAAGAGTCATTTTCCTTTTTTGAAGGAGGAGTTTTGGGAAGTGTAAAACTAAAAAGACCAAGAATTGCAGAGGCAATAGACACCATAATAAAGGTATTTGCTAGATCTCCTTTAGCAATTGCCTCTGGAGAGTCCCAGTGAAAAATATAACTAATTATTCCGCCACCAATAACCCATCCGATAGTACCAAATACCCTAATATTAGAAAACTCTTTTGCAGGATCTTTCATTTGATAGAAAGAAACAGAATTAACCAAAGCAAGTGTTGGCATGTAAACTATCATATATCCTAAAATAAAGGGATAAAATGAATTAAAGTCATCTGCTTGAGACATTAAATACATTAATACAGCTCCTGTAAGATGTAAAATACCTAATATTTTTTCAGCATTGAAATATCGATCAGCAATTAGACCGATAATAAAAGGCGCGATAATAGCTCCCCAAGATTGAGTTGAAAAAGCCATAGCAGTTTCTGAACCAGTAGCGGACAAGTTAGCCCCTAAATATGTTCCAAGGGTTACAAACCATCCTCCCCAAATGAAAAACTCTAGGAACATCATAAAAGATAATTGAGAAGTAGTTTTAAAATTCATATTAGCTTGATTTAGTTTTTAATTAGGCATATTTTAATAAGAGATTTCGGGTTGCAATTGTTCCAGCTTCTTCACTTAGAACCTCTCCTTCATATTCCACGCCTATGTAACCCGAAAAATTAGATTCTTTTAAAATTTTCATCATTCTTTCATAATTAATAGTTGTTTCATTCCCTTCACTGTCAAAATCAAATGATTTCGCACTTACAGATCCTATGTTTTTTGTCATAAGCTCTTTAATACCGACATATTTGTCATATTCTTCCACACATGGAGTGCCCCACCTTTCATTTCCTTCTCTTCTGAGACAAAAGTTTCCAAAATCAGGAAGAGTTCCACAATTATCTTTATTGACTGTGTTGATTACTTCTATCAATAATTTTGCATTAGATGAAAGGTATCCATGGTTTTCAACTAGAACATTTATGTTGTAAGGTTTTGCGTAATCAGCTATAGCGCCTAAACTTTCAATAGATGTCTTTTTCCAGTCACTGATATTATTTGTTCCAAAAAGATTTATTCGAATTGAATGACATCCCATAGCTGAAGCAGTTTCAATCCATGGTTTGTGATTTTCTACCGCATTTAATCGATCATTTCCATTTGTCACAGATAAATCACCTTCCCCATCTATCATGATTAATAAGTTTTTTAAATCATGTTGCTGAGCAAGTTCATTGTTTTTCTTTATGAATTGATTTAGAGCAACACTTTTGTTGCTTGCCTCCACAACGTCTTTATATAAATCATTAACATACTCTAAACCCTCAAACCCCCATTTTTTTGCTAGCTCAGCAAAACTATAAGGAGATATCTTTCCTTCACCAATCATTTTATGAATTGACCATTGAGCGAGTGATATTTTAAAAAAAGGATTTTTAGTTGTCGAAGAGGGAATTGCTTTTTTTTGATAACTATTGCAAGCACTAATTCCTAATGAACTAATTCCAATTCCTGCAAAGGTGAGGTTAGATAAAAATTTTTTACGATTCATTTTTTTTATGAGGTTAAGGTTGCTTTTCTAAAAGTAAAAAAATATGTTTTCAAAAAAAATAGTTTTAGAAAAAAAATTGTAATTTTAATAAGTTTTTTTAATAAAAAAGAGTAAAAAACCAATACTAAGATTTTAAAAATGATTAAAAATAATTATGACGCTATAGTCGTTGGAACTGGAGTCAGTGGAGGATGGGCTGCAAAAGAATTATGTGAAAAAGGATTGAAGACTCTTGTTCTTGAACGAGGACCTATGGTAAAGCATGTAGAGGATTATACAACAATGAATGATGATCATTGGGATTATCCTGCTGGAGATATAATTACCCAAGAAATCAGAAAACGTCAACCTAAACAAAGCAGAACAGGCTATGTGAATAGTGAGTCAACAAAACATTTTTTTGTGGATGACATTGAGCACCCATACAATGAAACTAAGCCTTTTGATTGGATTAGGGGTTATCATGTTGGAGGACGATCATTATTATGGGGTCGTCAAGTATATCGTTTGAGTGAAATTGATTTTGAGGCAAATTTAAAAGAGGATATTGCGGTAGACTGGCCAATTCGTTATAAAGATATAGCTCCTTGGTATGATTATGTAGAAGAATATATTGGCATAAGTGGTGAAAAATTAGGCCTACCCCAACTTCCTGATGGAAAATTTTTAAAACCTATGGAAATGTTTTGTGTTGAAAAAGATTTGAAAAAATCTCTTGAAGAAAATTATGACGATCGTCTCCTTACAATTGGAAGAGTTGCCCATATTACAGAAGGAACCAAGCCAGGCTTGAGAAGTACTTGCCAGTATAGAAATAGATGTAGAAGGGGCTGTCCTTTTGGAGCTTATTTCAGTAGTAATTCTTCTACACTACCAGCAGCTGAAGTTACTGGAAATATGACCTTAAAGCCAAACTCTATAGTAACTGAAGTAATGTATAATAAAGATGAAAAATGTGCTACTGGAGTAAGAATTATAGATTCAACTACAAATGAAACTATTGAATATTCTGCAAAAGTTATTTTTTTGTGTGCATCTACTGTTCCTACAACATCAATATTAATGCAGTCAAAGTCAGATCGATTCCCAAATGGAATGGGAAATGATTCTGGAGAACTAGGACATAACTTAATGGATCATCATTTTCAAGTTGGAGCAAGGGGAGTTTCCGACTCTCATAAGGATAAATATTACACTGGAAGGAGACCTAACGGTCACTATGTTCCAAGATTTAGAAATTTAGGAGGTAAAACCAATCAAAAAGATTATTTAAGAGGATACGGCTATCAAGGAGGGGGAAGCCGAGGGCATTGGCGTGAATATTCAAAAGAAATGGCATATGGAGCCGAATTTAAAAAGGCAATTTTGAAACCAGGAGACTGGGGTATTTCACTTGGTGGTTTTGGAGAAATGCTTCCGTATCATGATAATCAAATGGCATTAGATTATAATAAGCCTGATAAATGGGGGTTGCCAACCGTAACATTTGATGCATCAATTCGTGAAAATGAAATTAATATGAGGAAAGACATGAAGCAACAAGCTGTTGAAATGTTGGAAATCTCTGGATTTAAAAATGTTAGAGGTTATGACAATTCTTACAGTGTAGGGCTTGGAATTCATGAAATGGGAACCGCACGTATGGGACATGATCCGAGAACATCTATTTTAAATAAACACAACCAGATACACAACGTTCCCAATGTATATGTAACCGATGGATCAGCAATGACTTCTGCAGGGTGTACAAACCCTTCGATAACATATATGGCTCTGACAGCAAGAGCTGTAAATCATGCAGTTGAACAACTTAAAAAAATGAATATATAATTTACCAGAATGAAACGAAGAAAAGCATTAAAAAAAATTGGTTTATCCTTTGGAACTATTACTCTAACACCAACTGTTATTGGATTGTTTAATAGTTGTCAATCAGAAATTGATTGGAACCCTAAGTTTTTTGAAAGTGATCAAATAGAATTTATGTCTAAAATGTTGGATATAATAATTCCTAAGACCTCGGATGTTCCTGGAGCTTATGAATTAAACCTTGTTAGGTATATTGACACATTTGCTTCCATAGCATGGAATGAAGAAGCTAAAGACAAATCTGTAATATTTTTAAATGCATTAATTACAAACACTCAAAATGTTACATCAAAGTCTAGTATTTCAAAATTAAATACTGCTGATTATGAAAATCAATTGATAAAGTTTCTCATGGCTGAAGATTATAAAATTAAAGAGTGGAATAATTTATTAGATAACAAATCAAATTCTGCTAACCCTTCTGAGGAGGCTATGGCATATAAAGCAACTATTAGTCTTCGCGATTGGGGTGTAAGAGCATTTAAGTTAAATGAATACATCGGAGAAAACATCCTTGATTATCGTCCAATACCTGGGGAACAAAAAGGATGTGTAGATCTTCAAGAGGCTACTGGAGGAATTGCGTATTCATTATAGATAAAGAATTTCATTTTTTCATTTTTGAGGTTGCTAAAGCAACTCCAGAAAAGACAAAAAGCATTGCAATAATTTTCACTAAATCTAGTGTATCATTTCCAGATATTATAGCGTAAATAATAGCAATTAGGGGCTGTAAATAGATAAAGGCGCCTATTGTGGATGCTGGAAGAGCTTTGAGAGCATACATGTTTAGTAGATAAGTTAAAAATGTTGTTCCTATAATAACAAAAGACATTCTCCAAATGGCATCAAAAGGAAGTAGTGTCCATTCTACGGATCTAAACTCAGCTTGAGTAATTGGAAAAGATAAAATAATACCAATTAAGAACATCCATTTCAATATCACTAGAGTATGATATTTTTGTGTAAGCGGTTTTGATAAGACTAAATAACCTGCAAAAGCAGATGCGTTAATTAGAAACATAATATTTCCTAACATAGCATTTGGAGCGTTTACACTTACTTTTTTACCATAAAAAATCAATATAACTGCACCAGCAAAACCAATAAAAATTCCTCCAAGTTTTAAGACTCCAATTTTTTCTTTCAAAAACATATAGGATAGTACTAAGACCATTACCGGTGTCAAAGTTATAATTACACTACTGTTTATTGGTGTAGAAAGCTCCAGACCTTTAAAAAACATCAACATGTTAATACACATACCAAGTAGAGCAGCAAAAAAAAACCTGAGATAATCAGAAGTATCAACTTTTTGTTTGGGTGCGAAAAAACTAACAATTAAAAAAATAAAACCAGCACCCATTAGCCTTAATTGTATAAACCCAAATGCTCCAATATGATGAGGCATAACTACTTTAGCAATAGTATGATTCAATCCATATATGGTTGTTGCAGTGAGAGCAGCAAGTAGAGCTAGAATTTTATTTTTGTCCACCTAAAACTTCTTTTGCTTGTTGAATTATTTTTGAAGAATTTCCTACACATATATTTTTATTAAATACTAAAATTGGTCTTTTTAAAAAAGTATAATGCTCTAAAATTAGTTTTTTATAATCATCCTCAGTAAGATTTTTTTCTTTTAACAACTTTTTTTTATATAATTGTGCCTTTTTGCTAAATAATGACTCATAACTTCCAGATAAAGACTTCAAAAATTGAAGTTCGTTTTCTGAAATCGGATTGTTTTTTATATCTATTAAATTTATGGAATCACCTAGGCCGAGTTCTTTTATAATTCTTTTACAAGTTGAGCAGTTTTTTAAATAATAAAAAGCGAGCATGTGTGTATATTTTTCATATACAAAGAAAATGGATTTTAGTAATATGAGATTATATTTATGATAAAATAAAATACATTTGTTTAAATTTTAAAGTTGGTTTTTATGAAGAAAAATTTGCATTTTAATTCTAGAGTAATACATGGTGGTCAAAAACTTGACGAATCATATGGAGCAGTTATGCCTCCTATTTACCAGACTTCTACTTATGCTCAAACAACACCTGGAGGTCACAAAGGTTATGAGTATAGTAGAACACATAATCCTACAAGAACTGCTCTTGAAAATGCATTAGCTAGTATTGAAACAGGAAAGCATGGCTTGGCTTTTGGATCAGGTCTTGCCGCTATGGATGCAGTACTTAAATTATTAAAACCAGGTGATGAGGTAATTGCTACTCATGACTTATATGGGGGATCATATAGATTATTCACAAAAATTTTTGAAATTTTCGATCTCAATTTTCATTTTGTTGATTTACAAAATACTCAAGAAATAAAATATAAAATCAATAATAAAACTAAATTGATTTGGGTTGAGACACCTACCAATCCAATGATGAATGTTGTAGATATTCAGGCTGTAAGTATCATAGCTCAGTCAAATAATATATTGTTAGCAGTTGATAATACATTCGCATCACCATATTTGCAGAATCCACTTTTATTAGGGGCTGATATTGTTATGCACTCTGCAACAAAATATATTGCTGGTCATAGTGATGTTATTTTAGGAGCATTAATTGTGAATTCTGATGATTTAGAAGAGCGCCTCCGTTTTATTCAAAATGCAAGTGGTGCTGTGCCAGGACCAATGGATTGTTTTCTTACACTAAGGGGTGTTAAAACTTTAGCAGTAAGAATGGAGCGCCATTGTTATAATGGTAGAAAAATTGCAGAGTTTTTAAACGAAAGTCCTTTGATTGAAAGAGTATATTGGCCAGGTTTAATTGATCATCCAAATCATTTAGTAGCAAAACAACAAATGAATGATTTTGGAGGTATGATTTCTTTTATACCTAAAGGTTCTAATTATGAAAAGGCTATAAAAATAATTGAAAATCTTAAAATTTTCACTTTAGCAGAATCTCTCGGTGGGGTTGAGAGTTTAGCTGGTCACCCAGCAAGTATGACTCATGCATCAATTCCAAAACAATTGAGAGAAAAAAGTGGAGTTTCAGACTCTTTAATTAGACTTAGTGTTGGAATAGAAGATTTTCAAGATTTGATAGATGACATTCGCCAGGCGGTTAATCATTAAGCTTCCCTATCTTTGTAAGCAATGAATACTTTATCTTTTTCAAAAATCAAAAAAGTCTATTTTGCCTCAGACCAACATTTTGGGGCTCCATCTTCAGAATCTAGTAAAATTAGAGAAGAAAAGTTTTTGGAATGGCTTAATTATATTCAAAAAGATGTTGGTGCTTTATTTCTATTAGGAGACCTTTTTGATTTTTGGTTTGAATATAAATTAGTTGTTCCAAAAGGATTTGTCAGAATTCTTGGAAAACTAGCTAATATGTCTGACAATGGTATTCCTATATATTTTTTTGTTGGCAATCATGACTTGTGGATGGAGGACTATTTTATTACTGAACTTGGCATACCCGTGTTTCACAAACCGCAAGAGTTTGAGATAAATGATAAATCTTTTTTAATCGGTCATGGAGATGGTCTTGGTCCAGGTGATAATGGATATAAAAGAATGAAAAAGATTTTAACTAATCCAATTTTAAAATTTTTATTTAGATGGATTCATCCTGACATAGGAGTAAAATTAGCTCAGTATTTATCAAGAAACAATAAATTGAGTTCAGGAGAGGATCATATTAAATATGATGGTCCTGAAAATGAAATTATTTTTCAATATGTATTAAAGAAGGAAAAAGAAAAATCAAGAAATTTTTATGTTTTCGGTCATAGACATTTGCCATTAGATCTTCCTGTAGAAAAATCCCGTTATGTTAATTTAGGCGATTGGATTAATCATTATACCTATGCCGAATTTACTCTTGACAATCTATCATTAAAAACCTGGAAATCAGATAATGATTGAACAAAAATCATTAGTCTATGAAAAGACAGTTTTAGTTGGGGTTATAACTCCTGAACAAAACGAGGAGAAATCGAAGGAATACCTAGATGAACTTGAATTTTTGTCTTTTACCGCAGGTGGCCAAGTAATTAAGCGATTTACTCAAAAAATAAACTTGCCTAATCCAAAAACTTTTATTGGAAGCGGAAAATTATCTGAAGTTGAATTGTTTGTTAATGAACAAGAAGTAAGCACAGTTGTTTTTGATGATGAATTATCTCCTGCTCAACAAAATAACATAGAGAAATTACTTCGCTGTAAAATATTAGATCGAACAGGTTTGATACTTGATATTTTTGCTCAACGAGCTAAAACAAGCTACGCAAAAACACAAGTAGAATTAGCTCAATACCAATACTTGCTTCCTCGTCTAAAGGGTCTATGGACTCATCTTGAGAGGCAAAGAGGTGGTATAGGAATGAGAGGTCCAGGTGAAACAGAAATTGAAACAGATAGAAGGATAGTTAGAGATAAAATTTCACTTCTAAAAAAGAAGTTGATGCTTATAGATAAGCAAATGGCTACTCAAAGAGGAAATAGAGGAGAGCTTGTTAGAGTAGCTTTAGTTGGATATACAAATGTTGGGAAGTCAACACTAATGAACGTGATTTCAAAAAGTGATGTTTTTGCTGAAAATAAGCTGTTTGCAACATTAGATACAACAGTTCGTAAAGTTGTAATTGGTAATCTTCCTTTTTTACTTAGTGATACAGTAGGGTTTATAAGAAAGCTTCCAACTCAGCTAGTTGAATCATTTAAAAGCACTCTAGATGAAGTTCAAGAGGCTGATTTATTATTACATATAGTTGATATATCTCATTCTAATTTTGAAGATCACATTGAGTCTGTAAATCAAATTTTACACGACATAAAAAGTATAGATAAACCTACATTAATGGTTTTTAATAAGATAGACGCATATAAAGCAGACCCTTGGGATCCAGACGATTTAATTATAAAAAAAACAAAAAGTAATTACACAATTGAAGAGTTGGAAGCCTCATGGGTAAGTCAAAGTAATGATAAAAGCGTATTTATATCAGCCCTTCAAAAAGATAATTTTAAAAAATTTAGAAAAGAGATTTACAAAACTGTTCGTGAAATTCACGTAACTAGATTTCCGTACAATCATTTTTTATATCCAGAGGGTCTAGACGAATATTAATTAATCTGATTTATTTAAAACATATGCGCTAGCCTGGTCAGTAGGTAAAATTGTGAAATCTGCTATATTAACATGTTTTGGAGCTTCAATCATATAACAAATACAATCAGCCACATCATTTGCAGATAAGGGAGTAAACCCTTCATAAACTTTTTTAGCTCTTTCTTTATCCCCCTTGAATCTTACATTAGAAAAATTTGTAGCTACTAATCCTGGATGAACTACACCAACTCTAATACCAAATGGATTTAAATCTAAACGAAGACCCTCTGTAAATTTTTCAACGGCAGCTTTACTGGCACAATAAACATTTCCTTTTGGATATGATTCTTTTCCTGCTATGGAACCAATATTAATTATTTGACCTGATTTTTTTTCAACCATGTCATTCAAAATAGCTTTTGTGACATAAAAAAGACCTTTAACATTTACATCAATCATTGCCTCCCAGTCTAAAATATTAGATTCATGAACGAGAGCGAGTCCATGAGCATTTCCAGCATTATTAATTAAAACATCAATATCTTTGAACTCTTTTGGAATTGATAAGATAGATTTGAAAACTTCTTCTTTGTTTCTTATGTCAAAAGTTAAAACATGTGTATCTGCATTTAATTCTTTTGATAATTCATCAAGTTTATTTTTGTTTCTTCCACATAAGATTAAAGAGTGTCCTTTTTTTGCAAGTTTATTAGCAGTAGACCAACCAATTCCACTACTTGCCCCTGTGATTAAAATTATTTTTTTTATCATAGTTTTAAGATATACGTTTCCCCCAGCTAGCCTCTAAAATTAAAAACCAATCCATTATTTCAAGATTTATAAATTTTGCTTTTACTGAAGATAAAAGTCTTTCTTTTTTTGTTGTTCCAATTACAGGATTAATTTTTGAAGGATGTTTTAAGAGCCACGCTAAAAGAAGTTGATCTTCTTGGCAAGAGTACTTTTGGCATAGCTTTTCTAAAATGGACTTTATTCGCCCCTTTTTTTCATCTAAAACTTTAAAATAACTACCTAAAGGGGACCATGCCATTACATTTATTTTTTTAACTGACAAAAGTCTAGTATTCCACTAGTTAATGAATCAGTATGAGTAGCAGAACATTCAATTTGGTTATACTTAATATTGGTTGAAGTGCTTAATAATTCTATTTGTGATCTTGTGAAATTAGAAACCCCAAATTCTTTTATTTTACCTTCGTTTTTAAGCTCTGAAATTATAGAACCAATTTCATCAGAATTCATCAGCGGGCTTGGTCTATGAAGTAAAAATACATCAATATATTCGGTTTTTAAATTTCTTAATGAATTTTCAACTGAAAACCGGATATGTTTAGCGGAATAATCGTAATGTTTTATTTTTACTGGTCTTAAATCTGATGGATACTGTATACCACATTTAGTAATTAGTGTTATTTTTTCTCTTTGTATGCTTGATAGTTGAAATGCATTTCCAAACTCAGTTTCGGTAGTATATCCTCCATAAATATCTGCATGGTCAAAAGAATTTATGCCCAATTCTAAATTATATTCTATGAGATCTTGCATTTCATGAGTTGATAGATTCATGCCCCATTTCCCCCATGTCATTGTTCCTGAAATAATTTTAGAAGCGGATTCTTTATTCATTATAACTCATATTTTTTCCTAAATTAGTAATACTTTGTATCTGTAGGGTAGGGTCTAGTTCTATTTTTTAACCAATTATTAACAACAATTACTGAAATTAATCTTCATTTTTGTTGCACCAAATTTTAAATCTTAATCTATATTATGGAAAACACTAAAATAGATATTAATTCAATAAATGAAATTATTGAGAAGGAAAGTGCTTTTTTAGATCTACTTACAAGGGAAATGAATAAAGTCATTGTTGGTCAAAAAACTATGATTGAAAGACTTCTAATTGGTCTTATAGGTCAAGGACATATTTTATTAGAAGGAGTTCCAGGTTTGGCAAAAACTTTAGCAATTAACACTTTAAGTCAAGCAGTTAAAGGCAGCTTTAGTCGTATTCAGTTCACGCCAGACCTTTTACCGGCAGATGTAATAGGAACAATGATGTTTAATATGAAAGAGAATGACTTTTCAATAAAGAAAGGCCCTATTTTTGCCAATTTTATATTGGCTGATGAAATAAACCGAGCTCCAGCCAAAGTTCAATCAGCACTCTTAGAGGCTATGCAGGAGAAGCAAGTTACAATTGGAGATACCTCATTCAAGTTAACACCACCATTCTTGGTAATGGCAACTCAAAATCCAATTGAACAAGAAGGAACTTATCCATTACCTGAAGCCCAGGTTGACAGGTTTATGTTAAAAACAATTATTGATTATCCTAAAATTGAAGATGAACAGTTAATCGTTCGTTCTAATTTAAAAGGAGCATTTGAAAAAATAAAGCCAGTTGTTACAACTAAGCAAGTTTTAAGCGCCCAAGAATCAGTTAGAATGGTTTATATGGATGAAAAAATTGAAAAATATATACTTGATTTGATCTTCTGCACTCGTTATCCTGAAAATTATAATTTAAGTAATTTAAAACCTTTAATTGGTTTTGGATCATCACCCAGGGGAAGTATTAATTTGGCAACTGCTGCAAAATGCTATGCTTTTATAAGACATCGAGGCTATGTTATTCCTGAGGATATAAGAGCGGTAATTTATGATGTTCTTCGTCATAGGATTGGTTTAACATACGAAGCTGAAGCAGAAAATATTAATACTGAAGACATAATTAGCCAAATAGTTAATGAAGTCGAAGTGCCATGAGGTATAATTATTTATTTGATGGACACTAAAGCACTTTTAAAAAAAGTTCGTAAAATCGAGATTAAGACTCGGCGATTAAGTAATCATATATTTGGCGGCGAATACCATAGTACATTCAAAGGTAGAGGGATGACTTTTAGTGAGGTTAGACAATATCAGTTTGGTGATGATGTAAGGGCTATTGACTGGAATGTAACTGCTAGATATAATAGTCCATATATAAAGGTTTTTGAAGAAGAGCGTGAGCTTATATTGATGCTATTGATAGATATAAGTGGGTCTGAGTTTTTTGGATCTCAATCTCAAACTAAAAGAGAAATAATTACTGAGATAGCAGCTACTCTAGCTTTTTCTGCACTTCAAAATAATGATAAAGTAGGTATGATAATGTTTTCAGGTCAAATAGAATTATATATTCCTCCTAAAAAGGGCCGTTCACATATATTGAGAATAATAAGGGAATTGCTAGAATTTGAACCAAAAAACAAATCTACTAACATAGGTGAAGCATTAGCTTTTTTATCAAGTGTTCTAAAAAAGAAAGCAATAGTGTTTCTACTCTCTGATTTTATTGACTCTAGTTATGAAAAAACATTAAAAATAGCGACAAAAAAACATGATTTGACAGGAATTAGAATTTATGATAAACTAGAAACACATGTTCCTAAAATGGGTCTAGTGCCTATGATGGATTCAGAAAGAAAAGGAATTTCATGGATTGACACTGATTCTAAAAGAATTCGTGAGTCTTATTCAAGAGAATACAAACAAAATGTTGAAAATTTCTCAACATTATTTAATAAAAATGGAGCAGGATCAATTAGCTGTGGAGTGTCTGAAAGTTATGTAAAAAAACTATTAGGTTATTTTAAAAATAGAACTAGATAAATGAAGCTTTATAGATGTATTCTAATTTTATTCATGTTTGTACATGTTAATGGTCAGAACATGTCAGAAGTTAATTCTGGGGTTGTTTCAAGTACAATTAATATTGGGGAACAAATTGATTATTTTTTAAATATTGAAGTTGATTCAATTCAGAGAATTGAATTTCCAGAAGAGTTACAAATTGCTCCCATGGAGCTTTTAGAAATTTTTCCCACAGATACTCAAAAAATTAAAGACAGGTATTTATTGACTAAAAGATATGCTCTTATTCAATTTGATTCAGGATATTATAATATACCGGCTCAACGAGTTTTAATTAATGGTTTTTCAAAACTATCAGATTCAGTAAAAATTCAAGTAAACGATATAATTGTCGATACTCTTAAGCAAAATCTTTTTCAAATTAAACCACTTAATTCTGTTAAAAAAAATTATGATGATTTAATAAAGCGTATTGTTTCTGCAATTTTAACCACTATCATTATTATTAGTCTTATTTATTTAATACTAATCTATCAAAGAAAAGTTTCAGAAAGAAAGAAAATTATCCCACCTTTTGAAAGAGCAATTAAAGCTCTTAAAGAACTCGAAAAAAGAGAACCTAAGGTTCAGGAGGAATATAAAAAATACTATTCAGAACTAACTGAAGTGGTTAGAAGATATCTTGAAGAGGAAGCTAATATAGATGCATTGAAAAGCACATCAGATCAGCTTTTATTAAAATTAAGACTATATAAGAAAGGTGGAAAATTAGATCTAGAAGAAGCAACTATTAAAAATTTAAAAATGGTTCTTAGCACAGCAGATTTAGTGAAATTTGCTAGAGCTATTCCTGATACAGGAGTTGTTAAATTAGACAGAAAACTAGTTGAAGATATTGTCATAGAGACAAAAGAAGTTTTACCAGAACCAACAATGGAAGAATTAAAAGCAAAAAAAGAGTATGAAGAGCTGTTGAGAAGAAAAAAAAGAAAAAAGATATTCAAGTGGGTTGTAAGCTCCATATTTGCTTTATCTATTTTATCGCTTTTTTCCAGCATATCAATCTTTGGTTACTATCCTGTTAGAGACACATTATTAGGGTATCCAACCAAAAAACTAATTGATAATAAATGGTTTAGTTCACAGTATGGCTCTCCACCGATACAAATATCAACTCCAAAAATTCTTAAAAGAAAAATAATTAATCCAAAGACGTCATCTCTTTTTATGATGGATAGTATTCAATCTAAATATTATCTTGAATTGCTTTTTGAAAAAAAGATAGAGAGTGATTCAAGTCAAAACTCAAAGGCAGATATTAAAATAAGCGGAGAAGAAAAAACTCAGAAAATTCTTGATGAAACTATTAGAAGATATCAGAACCAAGGGGCTGTTAATATATTAATGGATGCGGAAAATTTTAAAACACCATCAGGATTGCCTACTCTTAAAATCTCAGGAACACTTGACTATCCGAAGGGTAAAAAAGATGAAATGGTTAGATGTTTTTTCACAACTTTAATTATTGATTATGATAAAGGAAAGGTTAGCTTAACCTTAATTTACAATAAAGACGATCGTTATGGTGATGAAATAAGTAATAGAATTATTAATAGTATTGAATTAATAAAAGAATTATAGAAAAATGTTAAAAAATTTATCTTTTTTAAATCCAGACTTTTTCTGGCTATTCGGTTTGCTTCCAGGCTTGATTGTTTGGGAGATTTATTCTCACAAAAACAGACAAGCATATTTAAAATTTTCATCTCTAGAGGTTATTAAAAGAAAAACATTAAGAATATACTTACGTCCAATACTTTTTGTTTTTAGAATAGTTGCTTTGTCTTTATTAATAATAGCATTAGGGAGACCACAAACTTCAGAAACTTCAATTAAAAGTAAAACAAGTAAAGGAATAGATATTGTTATGGCAATTGATGTTTCATCTAGTATGTTAGCTCAAGACTTAAAACCTAATCGTCTTAATGCTCTCAAAAGGGTAGCATCAGATTTCATTGATGACAGAGTGTCTGATCGTATAGGATTGGTAGTATATGCAGGGGAGAGTTATACTCTTACTCCAATAACTAGTGATAAAAATATTATTAAAAGTAGTTTGTCTGAAATTCAATATAAAGGATTAATTGAAGATGGAACAGCAATTGGAATGGGGTTAGCTACATCAGTAAATAGATTAAAAGATAGTCGAGCTAAAAGTAAAGTAATTATCCTTTTAACTGACGGAGTTAACAATTCTGGCTTTATCGATCCAAAAATTGCTTCCGAATTAGCAGCTGAATATAAAATCAAAACATATACAAT